>OLQN01002310.1_pt1 | contig 12988 bp, 6 predicted proteins | sample 1673181 | NCBI WGS metagenome assembly OLQN01 (sample SAMEA3136763, study PRJEB25190) | human gut metagenome | biome: human gut; feature: human-associated habitat; material: faeces | place: Austria | collected 2013
ACTGTAAGTAACCGTCTCTTGAGTCACATTACCATAAGTATCATAAATGTAATTAGAACTAACAGTTGTGTTCTTTAATTTATCCTTTTCTGTTTTATTGCTCAATGCTATCTTGGCTACCTTATTTGAGGCAATAGATACAGTATAATAATAAGAAGCTTCAGACATAGGATTAACTAACTGGGTTATAACTCCAAACTTCATTGGATCAAAAGTCAGTTCAACCTGAGTCCCTTTCATATTATCATGCATTGTAATTTTCCTGAATCCTCTGAATCCTAATCCTTGGCGATGTGTAACGGCATCATTGTAATAGTATGATTTAGAAGACAAATACGTATTGCCATAAAAAGAATATGTATTGCTGACAACATTGATGTCCATATATAATTTATTGTATGGGAAAGTTGTACTATAACCAGATGTCGTCCAATACATATTGCCATTAGTAAGATTTTCATAATCAAATTTCTCAATTACCCCATAACTGTTAATCATACCGGTTAGCATTCTTCCCCGGGCATCATTACGTGTAAAGGAGATTGGAGTGACAGTGGCATCCTTTATACTTAGCAATTGGCTGGTCCTACAACTATAACCATCTCCTATAGTTCCTGTTACAAAATGAGAATCAGAAGCTACAGTCACTTTTGCAGATTCGGCCACAGTATTCAGTTTACCGTTCTGGTTCAGATGTACACTGATTTGAGTTCCGGATTTTACAGCTAAATCGGGAAGTTTATCACCATTCAGATCATGAAACAGAAACTGATAATTGGTATCGGAATTAGATAAAAACTCAAATGTGCTGCTTACAAATCCACTACCGGTTGCCAATAAAGCAGTCCAGGTTTTATACGTACTATTATAGTGAGTTACCGGATAAGAAATGGGTCTGATACACGGAGTGGTAAATTCAAAAGCCTTATCGCTATCAACCTTACCACCATTATTAGGGAGGAAGGGATCCTTTATTATCGGATCATCAATAATCTCACCTCTACAGCCACTACATTCACCACAAGGGCGTTTTTTCATTTCAATCCAGTAATCATTCTTCTTCGGACCTAAAAGAAAATCGGTGAGCCCATCACCGTTAATATCTTCAACCAACAATTCTCTTTTGGAAGCACCCGATATATCTGTGCTCTTAATGCCGCTTGTATATGCAATCTGCACAAAAGCACCTCCCTGATATGAGTAAATATAAGTTCCAATTCCGTTTATGAGGCAAATGTCCGTTCTCCCGTCCCCGTTATAGTCGACAGCAAAAAGCGCATCTTTAAAATAATCAAATAAGAATGGAGTTTGATCATATATCTTAGTCCTCAATTCCAGATTAAACATAGTGGTTCTTGACCATGTCCTGGTTTCCCCCTTCGGAAGTTTGTTACCCGAAACGGCAACCAATTCCATCTTCCCATCTCCATTGAAATCTCCGGTAATGAATAATCTGGGAACAGCACTTTGCCTGCTGCCTTCTGCAAATGTTCCTTCTAATAAGAAGGATGCATTCCGGGCTGTCATATTCTTATCATAGGTAGTAATATCTACTTTGGCGCTGTTCTGATCATGCAACCAATAATTAATTCTAACCAGCTCATCATTTCCATCGCCATCTATATCAACAGGATATAATTTCTGGAATCCATTACCTGCCTGAATCTTTACCGGTGAACAGAGGTAATCTCCGAGATTCTTATAAACCAACAGATTCTGTGCAGGATCATATTTACTTCCATACTGGTAATTTCCTTTTTTATCATAAGCGGTTATACCATAAGATTCAAAATTAGGATAGGCAACGAGTCCTTCACTCCGGGTAAGAGAATTAAACTTACCCTTATGCAGAATAAGATCAGGAGCCTTACTGTTAGCAAAATAAGTTTCAAGAAAAGCCGTGCTTGTCTGGAAACGACTTTCGTCAGACTCACCTCCATAATAGAACATCAGCGGATTAACTTCTTTGCCATTCGATTTAAGACTGATTTTAGACAAGAAGCTATATATACTTGTGTCATAACTCAGCGTATAAGTACTAAGAAGCATTGATGATTGATAATATGTATCTATCTTCGACAATAACTTACTATCCTTCATCAGCCGCCCCGCTATATAAGAAGATTGAACATCGCTTCTTGTCTGATAGGTAAACTTTACAGCACCATATTGAGTAGAATTGCTGCCATATTTGATCTCGGTGACATAATAGACGTTATTATCCAACAGATAAGTAAAATCAATATACCCTCCGAATGCATCTACACTTTTAGTAATCGGGTAAGTAATTTGTGCCGATGTATTGGTGGGATATCCAAGAGTTACTTTCTTTCCATCCGGATACCAAACATCAAAATAGTATTTTCCTGATGGTGCATAAAATGTAACTTTCACATTGCCGTGCTCTGTCTGATAATCGATTTGAGAAGACGTTTCTGATATCTTAATAAGCCGACTCCCATCTAATGAATAGGCAGAATTCTTATCTAAACTAGCCGGTTTTGCATTGCTTCCATCATAATAATAGTTTGAATTACAAATAGATATATAGGATAATCCTCCTATACACCACCCGTATCCGGCAATACTATTCCCCATCAGACTATTATAAGATAAGGCAAGAGCGGGTTGGTGTCCGTTTTTCCCTCCATATATTTCAATAGGTACACTGTATGTGAGTGAGCCATTTTCTATTCTCGATTGAATAGGTATTTCACCTACTGCTTTTGCCCGGTCTATCTCTACCGTGCTTGGCAATTCGGGCAGGGATGGAGGCGCCGGCAAAAGAGGATCTAACGGTTCTAACGGTTCAAACGGATCTAATGGTTTCAACGGGGGCTTCAAGAGAGGGGCGTCTAACGAAAGAACTTCACTTCGGACGGCACTGTCTTCCGACGACAACTCATTGACTTCTGTCACGATTTTATACAGTCCGTCTTCATCAGCTTCTTGCATGAATTCATCTTTTAATGGATCTATAACAAGAGAATCCCGGCCTACTGAGATTTGGGCATATCCTGATAAGGTACATAACAGTACCAAGATAAAAAATATTCTTCTCTTCATAATAGCGTATTAGCTTTAGGTTATTCTTTAATTATTTTCCAACTACTGGTATTACCATTATAGACTATCTGCATGATATACATCCCCGGAGTTCGATCAGATATATCTACCGCATTGGACTGAGATATACTGCCCCATTGTTGCATCAATGTCCCGGTAAGATCATAGAGAGATATTCGGGCATTCTCAAACTTCTCAACTCCTGAAATATCAACTTTGAGCATACCACGGGTAGGGTTGGGATAAATTGTCACCTTAGTTTCCGAAAGTTTTTCTTCATATATGGAAGGCTCTCCTTCATCATCGCTCAAGACTCCCCTTGTCTGAACCACAATTTCCTTTTGGCGAGACAACCGATTACCGGCACTGTCGTAAGTATACTTGATTTTGTTTTGAGCGTATGCATCAGCAGCAGCCCACATAGATAAAACCACGAATAGCAGAAATATGGCAACTATCCGTTTAGATGTTTGAATTCTTAAAAGTAGAAATGTTGTTTTCATGTGATATAAGATTTTATTGACGCTTCAAATAACCACAACTTTCACATAAAAACAAAATATTATATGGTAACAGTGGTAACAAACCTACTTCAGCAAGAAAAGTTGTTTTTCATCTTACAGCTCTTCAGCTCTCCTCAACTGCCCTGTTCATCGGCCTTTCGGCTGAAAGTATCTCCTGAAAGGAAAGATTCTTTGCTTTCAGCTTTCAGCCAATACTTCTTTAGTGAAACAAGGGTCAAGTTGACAAGGAGAATAGTCACTGTGCATAAAAACGCGCAGGAAAAGAAGCAATGTTTTAATGGTTATCATTGCTTCTTTTACCCCAAAACAAGCAATGATATTTACTGAAAAATACTATCTAATAAAATTCAATGACGCATCTATATATCCAGCGTTTCCCATCTATAGATCCAACGTCTCCCATCTATAGATCCAACACCTTCCATCTATAGATCCAATACAGTGAAATACGTGAATTTTCCAATACTAAAGTTTCTAATGAAATAGCATTTATTAAGCATGAAGAATCTCATGATTACAATATCGGCTGAAAGCTGAAAGCAAAGAATCTTTCCTTTCAGGAAATACTTTCAGCCGGAAGGCCGATGAACAGGGCAGTTGACAAGGGCTGAAAGAACTGTAAGATATGATTGGTTAAAAAGACATAACCACCGATTATAGAAAACGATTTAAAAGTAGCATCTCAGTCCACCTTGAATTCCCAAACGATTTACTCCATGACGTTCACTATCAATCACAATTACCGCAGAACTGAAGTCATCAGGACGAGTGAGAGAAGCTCGCCACCATTCCACACCCAGTCCCAGCCCTATCACTCTATTCAACATATACTCTACTCCCCAACTTAGTTCGGCTGCTATCCCCGAGAATCGGTCTCTGCCTGCACCATTCCAGGCATACCCAAAACTCACAGTTCCTCTGATTATCCATTTCTCATCAATCTTCTGACAATAAACTAAGGAAGGAGCCACATATCCCAATGTCACAGTTTCTTCAGGAAAATCAGTGCTGAAAGCTGCACACTCCAGTCCGAATCCATAACCCTTTTTACCAACCCAGTTGTACGCCACTTTATACTCCGGACCTCCTTTCCACTTGTAAGTGCCCGAACGCATTTCTACCCTGCTCGTTATCCAACCATAACCCAAATTGACAATGAACGTATTTCTCGGAGTTCGCATAGCTTTCTCCTGTTCTTTTTCCTTTTCCTTCATTCCGGCCACATCTTCAAGCGTAATACCAATGCTCTTCTCTTGTCCCCAAATACTTACATTCAAGTAAAACAAGGCAAACGTCAACAATATATATTTCATAATCTTCATCTAACAGTTTTTTAATATCTCATTAGTAAATTGGTCTTCACAAGAAATTCTATGATTACAGCAGCCGATTCTTTCTCTTTCTCCGGGAGAGCGTTATACTCTTGCGAATACTCTGGATAATTCAGCAAAATAGTCCTCATATTATTTTTGGTAATAAGTTTCACTTCTTTATCGTCAGACTCTATCAGATAACAAGCCTTATGTTTCAGTTGCTTAGATGCTACGATCGCCCCACCTATAGCACCAAAGAGTATGCCGGCAGTGACAGCTTCACTCGTCTGTTCCTTGCCAATCTTAGTGCTGATGAAACAAATCCTACCGGTACCAAAACGAAAACCAGGCGCATACCAGCTGCCAAACTTACATCCCTGATACCTTAACTGGCGGCAGTTTACATACAAGGTATCCTGATGTATGATATACTTTACATCTTTCTTTAATAACTTATCCGTCTCCTTATTACCTGTCTCTGGTTTAAAATCAGCACCTCCATTCCAAAATCTCTTACTTTTAGACCTGGATTCAATAGTGAGATTCTCCAATGCAGTAAACTTTCCATCCATGTAATCGGAAAATGAAAGAGCATATCTGCTCTGAGCAAAAGAGGCAGTTGCAAATAGCAACAGCATCAAACCTAAGATGTGTTTATTCCGTATCATAAAATTTGTATTTGAGTATGATTTTAAATATTCAATGTTTTCCGTCCAACCGGATGATATATCCGGTTGGACGGGTTGCACTCAACCTATATTATTCCATGTCTGGTAATAATATTTTCTTCAGTTTTTCAAGAAGTTGATCCTGTTCCTCTATTTCATTATCTTCTAATAAAACATTAAGAACCTCTTCATCTTTTTCATAATCATAAACATCGACTCCAAACCAACCTGAACCCCAAAAATGAATATATCCTCCTTTTTGGGATGATTCAAAGGTAATCGCATAAAGAGAACCAAAATCGCCTTCGCTATAATAGTTACATTCAATAGTATAATCTATTAAATGTGGAATCAGATTTTTCTGAACCCATCCTAAATCTTTCATTGTCTTATTATTTAATTTTCAATATCGGTGATAAACTACGTACTTTAGGCAACATTTGACCACCTTGTTTGTTTAAAGCACGTATTTGACTTCCCTTAGCACTGGGACCAACAGTTTTATACCAATTAGGTTTTCCGCCTTGTATTAGACTATTCTTAGGTACTTTAAACTCAACATATACAGAACCTACTTTGGCTCCTTGAAAAGCATCAGATCCTCCAGTTGCGACAAATGTCAATCCCTCCGGTCCTTCCACCATACGTCCCGTTTTCTTCATTATATTATACTCATTTTCAGACATCCAACGTCCAACCCTTACCTCGCCTCCTTTGGGAATCCCTGTAAGCATGCCCACTTTGTTATCCAAAGAATAATTCGCCGCACTCCCAACTGCCGATAATCCGCTTGTCACGAAGCTCTTTTTGGCACCGCTCCACATTCCGTCCAAGAAGGAGGTATTGGGGTCATCATCAGCTACAGCCATTATCCCACCCATCATTGTACCGAAAGGTAGACCGGAAGCTTCATGCACTATCAGTTCCCGAAGCATCGGAGACGATATCTTTTCCGTCAGTTTCTGAACGGGACCGGCGAACTTACTTGCAATTTCACCACCAACGTAAGCCATCGTACCGGCCATTATACCGTCAAATGCAACTTGCTGCAGATTGATATTGTTCCACCCATTGTTAAAACCCTGACCAATCGCAGAATTGGCAGCACCGGCACCGGCCGTAATGCCGATAGCGGCACCGGGAAAAGCAGCGGTCAATGCACCGGAAACGGCACCTGTAGCAAAATAGGACAATCCTTCCCAGCTTAAATCCGCACCATTGGCAACCCAGTTTATTGCTCCTCCGATAGCCGCACCAATGATGAGATGCCAAAACTCCCCACTCGGGTCCGTATATATTAACGGATTATTCAAGCAATAAGTATATCGATTGAAATTTTGTGAGAAATCAGGCATCTGAACAAACGGATCAGGACTCAAGAACCGAGCCAGTAACGGATCATACATACGGCCATTCATGTCTATCAGCTTGAACTCATCCAGATGTTCATGTCCCGTATAGCCACGGTGGAACTTGAAGGTATTATTAGCTACCGTACGTCTGCCCCAGACATCATACGAAGCCTTGAAAACCTCAGTACCCGCATTGTCGGTCAACTTCACAACACTGCCCAAATGGTCTTTGTGGGCATAATAAATCTTATCAGGCTGCCCGGATTGTTTCACATATACCGCTACCAAACCGTTATTGCCACCAAGATAATATAATTGTTTCGTTACACCGCCTTCGGTGACCATCTCATAATCGCCCGCATATACAGTCGTACGTGCAACCGCATTGTTCGTCTTCAACGTAGATTTCCAACGTTGGCGATCAGGACCATACGTGATGTTCAACAGGTAATTGTTCGAACCGACCGTTTCACTGATAGAGGAAACTTTATCAAATGCAGTATACGCAATGGTCTGGTTATTCTCGGAAATCAGGCCACCGGTATTGTCAACGGTACTTACCGCATGAGGTTTGTCATAACTGTATGAACCCAAGCCTGTTTTAGAAACAATATTACCATTGGCATGATAACCCATGTTCATGACTGTAGAACTACCTTGCTTTACAACAGTCAAACGATCTGCACTGTCATAAGTGAAGGTTTCCGTTTGCCCAATCATACCCGTACGCGAAGTAAGATTGCCTGTAGCACCATCAAACACATAGTTCATATTATGCAGCGACGTAGTGCCTTTCATCGTTTTCAGGTTACTAAGTAAGCCTTGCGAATTACGGGTTTCGGTAGAAATCAATGTACCGCCAAGTTTGGTAGTAGTGACAGTTCCGGTAGCTCCCGTGAGTTCCCAGATATTTTGCGTACCTGCCAGCACCTGTCGCAGATTGCCATAAGCGTCATAGTTGCGACTGACGGTCAAAGATCCAGGATAGGCAATATTACTCAGTTGCCCCTGTGAGTTATAAGAGTAAGTAAATGCCAAAGCACCTGTTCCTTCTATTTGACGTGTCTCAGTCCTCGTACGACCGTAATTGTCATACGTATAAGTCGTGTAATTATTACCCGTCTGTTCCTTTGTCAGACGCAGCAAGTTGTTGCCGGACGTTCCATAGGTATAGGTCGTAGTTACACCATCCGTTGCGGAAGAGGACATACGCCCCAGCACATCATAGGTATTTGTCGTGGTTTTACTTTTCCCGTCAACCTGAGTTTTCAATCGTCCGGCAGCGTCATACGTATAGGTTATGGTACCTGCATTGGGATCGGTCAACGTCTTTTGCTTGCCCGTGTCATAATAAGTCATAGTGAAAGTAGCTCCACCTGTGACTATCTTTTGAGGTTTTCCCAGTGACTTATAAGTATAGGCAATGCTGGAAACCGGATCGGTCACGGATTTCACTCCACCCCAGGGATCATAGACTTGGGTATAAGTTTTCCCGTTTGTGGTACTCGATACTGTACGGTTCCCATAAGCGTAAGAAACGGATCTCCCTGCACTGCTTGTTTGGGTCAGCACTCGCCCACGAGCATCATACGTATAGTTCTCCGTCGTGGTAAGATTGCCAGTTTCTGTCTTTTTCTGAGTGATCAGCCCTTTGTTGTTATAAGTCGTAGCCTCTTTAATGGACATACTTTGGGGACCGATTGTTTCTACCAATACCTCACGCCCCTGATTGTCGTACCAGGTTTTTATCCAGGGCTCTCCCGTAGCTTGGGCAAGCGTAAAGAATCGTTTACTTGAATTGACATTCCAACCACTCAGATAACTTCTCTTAGTACCGTCGGGAAAAAGAGTAGACAGTCTGTTCCCCCATCCATCAAACGTATGCCTAGTTGTTAACTTATTGGAAGTATCACTTTCGTCAGTTTCCGTCAGGACATTTCCCCAAGTATCATATGTATAAGCAATAATGGATGACAACGGATTAGTAGAAGTTTTAGCGATAAAACGTTTCGTTGTATCATAATCATAGTTGCTGGTAAGGGCGGAAACTCCAGAGCCACTGATTTTCTCCGTCTTCACGTTTCCCCAAGTATCGTAGGTGAATTCAGTAGTTAAAGGCAAAGAGGAACCATAATTTTCAACAGTCTTCGTTTTATATCCTTTAGAGGTATCATACGTGATTTCCATCTTCTGCGTGAAAGTCGACGAGTCGTCCGTATGCTTCTGTACCTTTGTGATCAGCTGGGGCTGATAGGTTTTTCCGGCAAGGGTATAGTTGCCATATTGAACAGTGCGATACATGTTATTACCATAGTCTGCCTTTTCCTGGGTCATGTAACCATAGGTAGTATTGAACTGACGGGTGGTAGTAATCATATTGCCATCCAGATCCTTCTCTGTAGTAGATGAAGGGTAAGCAAAGTATTTCCTGGAGCCTTTATCCACAATAGTCAGCGTAGTGTTAGTTTCAGCCGTACTGCCGTCTATGGTATTTTTAGTATAGGTAGCAGATGGTATATAGAAGGAAGTATTCCATGCTTTTACACCAGATTCAGAAACCGTTCCCAACGTCGTATTCTCAGCTATCATGGAAGACATTCCCAACAGCCCTTTTCCTTGCAAATGCATTTTAAGGCCACTGTAGCGATAGTTAGTTGTCATTGTTCTGCCTGCCGCACCATTATCCGAATTTACTTTCTTTACTACATGCAAAGGCAAAGTATAATCGGCAACAGGATAACTGCTACCCGTACCTTTGGTATAGATACCGCCATTGACAAGGGAGGTATAAGTAATATTCGTCACACTGCCATAGTCACCGGTAACAGAAGTTACCTTACCTTTGTCTGTATTGTAACTACTATTAGGGTATAATCGCCATACAGGGTCTCTGTTTGCATCGCTACTATTATAACAATTGTAACCATAATTCATCAGTTCCACCTGACCGTCACCGTTGAAGTCGCCCACCAGATAACGGGATGAGAGGGCATCTTCATCTCTGTTAGAAGTCGCCGAACGCACTATGGTAAGCGCGCTTCCTGTAGAATGCATCCAATAGGTATAAGTTTTATTGAATTCGCCCCAAGAACCTTGAAATATAGCGCTCTTCTTATCATACATGGCCTTGGTTATCACCACATCCGATTTCCCGTCAAGATCGAAATCATATATAAGGCAATCAAACCTTGAATCATCTTTTGAAGTAAAGCTCTGATCGTAAAGCCCCAATGTGCATGCCTGCGACTTAGTAAAAGTTCCATTGCCATTATTCAAAGCAAAATACCAACTACTTTCACCGGTACTGTTCATTAGGATATCCATTAAACCATCGCCATTGAAATCACCGGAACGAATCATCCACACTTTAGAAACATTGGTTCCCGTAGTTTTCTTAGCATCCGAAAAGGTGGTTCCTGTTATTCCGTTACCCTGATTCCAAAAGATGGTATAACCTCCACTATAAATTACCATCATATCTTCCAACCCGTTGCCGTTGAGATCAGATACAAATACCTTATCAGGACTAGAAGGTAAAGTCAAATTAAATGCCGTGCGATATAAAGATGTTCCTGAATTATGCCCAATAATTTCACCCGGATACCTGTTACCACTATGTCCCTTTTCTATGAAAACAATATCTCCTTTTCCGTCATTATTTAAATCACCAGTAGCATAGGCGGGCATTTCGCTGCTGTATTGTAAGTTATATCCGAAAGCCCCCTGAACCGTGTTTCCATAAACATAAAAAGCTATTTGCTTCCAATGATCATTGATGCTTACATGTGGTACTACAAATTCATTCAGACCGTCTCCATCAAAATCGATGACGGACGATCCCGCTTTGTACTCTTGCATGTCAGACAATTGAAAACTTGCTCCAAGACGATAATTCGTTCCATCGACAAATCGGACATTTCCAGAAGAGTCCAGCGAAGCCCAATATATATAAGCGTAAGTATCATAAGTCCAAGAATTCGTACCTGTCGGTATCTTTACAGGAGAGATTCCCATCATATCCGTCAAACCATCTCCATTGAAATCACCAGCAATAAATTGCTGTTCAGAAAATGCGACTGCTGGATAAACAGAAGCAGCATTCACCTGAGGAGAAACAGGAATACTATATAGGGAAGGCAAATAAGACCAGTTTAACTTAACAGGTTGCATAACATCGCCGGCGCCATTCCTCTCCGTAACACTTGTCAGACGTGAATATTTAGTACCGGAAGCATCACCGGTGGTATTGTATTGCAAGTCATAAACACGGTAAACCGAACTTCCCGTTTTGCTTGTAATGGTTTTCAGTCTACGATCCATGGTTCCTTTTACGCCTTCAATAACAAATAGCTGTGGATCATTGGAGCGAGTTTCATAACTGAAAGTAACCGTATTCTGTAAACCGGTACTCCCATTCTTATTATTTCCATACATTATAGTGTTGGGGTACATGCAGTAACTCCACTTATTATAGGTATAATTCATGTAATTACCCAACGGATCTTCCACGTAATCCAGATACCATGCATAGATTCTGGGGGAATTACCGGCTGTGTAGCTTTGTCGGGCACCGGTTGTATTTCCATAATAACATATCTGCCCGGTAGAAGATTGTACTTCAAACCATGTATTAGCTGTAGAAGTAGTGTATGTGCCATGAACAATCACTTTAGTAAAAGGATCGGATTCCAGATAATATACGGCTCCCTCTTGCCCTATAGTGCCAGAAGAATAAACCAAGCGTTTGCCGTCCAGATAATAGGCCTCATCGGCGGAGAAAGTCAATGCCTTGGCTGTACCGTCATGATACATATCCTTCGGACCGCGAGTTATAACTGACATTCCCGACAAATTACATCCCCAACCCAACATTCCATTTCCCGCCTGACTATTATAAACGATAACAAGCGTAGGTTGCATACCTCCTACACCTTGCGGAATTTTAATAGGAATTGAATACGTAGCAGCTCCAGTAGCCGATACATCAAAAGTTCCACCAAGAGAGCCAACGGCTTCCGGTTCCGCACTATATGTGTTGGGAATGTCCGGATAATCAAAATCTTCCGAGGCATATCCGGTAATATTGGTGGTAATAAGTTCTGCTGTATCATATCCTTCCGATACTATATAATAGGTGCCCGGTTCTAAAGTTCTCTGTATAAAGGCATGAGAGGATGAAGAACAGCGACCATCATCTGAGTAATAATCATTGGAAGCGATAACACCTCCCGCGGCATTCAACAGATAGGCGCAAGTTTCATAGACCATTGATCCGCAATGAGTTATTATTACAGCCATTTTACGGGTTAATGTGAACTTATAGAAAACGTCCTCTTGTTCTCCGGCTGCATACTGATTAGAAAAAAGACTCATATTCTGTGTATCAGAATAGTCAAAACTCTTGCTGTAAGTACCGGTGTCAATAGCACTCTGTCGACTATCCCCTTCTGAAGATAAAAATATCCCGGTTATTTGAGTAGTAATAACTCCGTTCTCTTCATATCCTTCTGCCACGACGTAGTACGTGCCGGCATCCAGTATCTTTGATAAATAAGCCTCTCCAGCACCACCGCCACAGCCCATGGAGAAGTCAGCATCATCGTTATAGTCAATTAATTTTCCGGAAGCATCCAAAAGGCTCAAATAGGTATCAGAAAGCTCTGATTCGCAATGCTTCATGATGACCTTCATCCTAGTATTTATAGTAAATTTATAAAAAACATCATTGGAAGGTCGCCCCGTATAATTGTTTGTAAAATCTTCCGTGTTTTGTGAATCAGAATAATCAAATTCAGAATTATAAGTCCCAACTTCAATTGGATATGATCTAGTATTTCCCTGTTGTGCATGAACAGAGGATGAGAACAACACGATAAAAAATATCAATGATAAATGTGTTTTCATGGAGGAGTGTGTTTTAAGGTTATCTTATTCTTTAATTATTTTCCAGCTGCTAATCTTACCATTGTAGGCAACCTGCATGATATACATTCCTGGAGTCCGTTCGGATAAATCAATTGTATTGGACTGGGATATACCCGCCCACTGCTGCAACAGCTTTCCGG
>OLQN01002311.1_pt1 | contig 12985 bp, 10 predicted proteins | sample 1673181 | NCBI WGS metagenome assembly OLQN01 (sample SAMEA3136763, study PRJEB25190) | human gut metagenome | biome: human gut; feature: human-associated habitat; material: faeces | place: Austria | collected 2013
GTCTTTTACATTCAGATCAATACTTCCTGCTCTTCCTGTCTGTTCGTTTCGGTCGATCATGATATCTAACCGTTCCATCGTATGTGAAACTGCTTTAAATTTCTGAACAACCTTATCACCATCTGTCACTTCAATCTTCGTCAGCTTATGTTCTGGTGTTCCTTTTGCAACTTTTTCGGAAAACTGGTCTTTGTTCATCAAAACCAATACGATAAATGCGATCAATGCTAAAACAATTCCATATTTCAGAACTTTTTGCATGACGCTGTGAAATTTTTGTAATTTCGTTTCACCATTTGTCTGTGTCATTTTACCTTACCTTCCATTCGTTTGTATTTCCCCAGTTATTTTTCCTTTTTCTCTCTTTTTCATTCTCTCTTAAAAATTCCCTAAGATTTTGAAATCTTTGGTTTCTTCTTTAATTCCTGCAAGGGAATTACGGATCGCAGGATCATCCAGATTCCCGATCACATCCACATAAAATCCGTATTCCCACTTTCTTCCTGGAAGTGGTCTGGATTCAATGTTACTCATACTGACATTGTTAAACATGAAATGCGTCAGAATATTGTATAAAGATCCTGATTCATGTGGCACGCTAAAACTGATGCTGACTTTGCCCGCATCTTTTCTGTACTGTTTCTTCTTTGACATGATCACAAATCTTGTTGTATTATTTCCCTCATCATTCACCTCACGTTTCAAAATCTCAAGTCCATACATCTTTGCAGCACGTTCACTGCAGATTGCAGCTTTCACAGGCTTATTATCATCTGCTACTTTCTTTGCGCTGATCGCTGTATTTGCAACTTTTACCTGATCCCAGTCTGGATGTTCATCCAAGAATCCTTTACACTGCATCAATCCTTGTGGATGAGAATATACTTTTTCAATCTTATCTAAGCTCGTTCCAGGAATTGCAGCCAATACATGCCTTACATCTACAGATTCTTCTCCCACGACGCAAATGTCATAGTCAAGGATCATATCATAAATTCCACTGACTGTTCCTGCTGAAGTATTCTCTATTGGCAATACTCCATAATCAGCTTCTCCTCGATCTAGAGTCTTTACAACATCTTTAAATTCTGGTACAGAAAAATTCTTGACATCCTCTCCAAAATACTGTACCATTGCCTGTTACTGATATGCCCCTGGAATTCCCTGATATACAACTTTGGTATTTTCATTGATATCCAGTGCTTCCACTTCTTCAAATGTCTGATCAATATAAGCATCTTCTTGTGATAACAGACTATACTGATATCTTCGGCTGATACTCATCATCTGAAGAAACATCTCTTCAACAGACTTTTTAATGATAAGTTCATCTTCGTCTTTTATCAAGGCATCAATTTTCTGTCTTTCACGAACAGGATCATAAATTGCCTTTCCTGTTCCTCTTTTATACTCTGCAACTTCTGCAGAACATCCCATTCTTTCTTTAAATAATGCAAGCATTTTCTGATCGATCTGATCGATCTGCTGCCTTATCTCTGTCAAATCTTTCATAAGTTACTGTTCCTCTTTTATCTTTTCTTTTAATTGCGTGATCGTCTGTCCAAGAAGCGGATGCATAAGATATGGGGCGATCTCTTCTAATGGTTCTAATACAAATAATCTCTTGTGCATCTCTTTATGTGGAATCGTCAGTCTTCTCTCATTCATCACCAGATCATCATACATCAGGATATCAAGATCTAATGTTCTTGGTCCCCAATGAATTGTTCTGACTCTTCCCGCCTGTGCTTCAACATCCATCAGAAAGTCCAACAGTTCTTCTGGCTCTTTTAATGTGTCAATAGCAATACATCCATTCAAAAAATCATCCTGTACCACACCGCCATATGGCTTGGTCTCGATCAGACTGGAAACATGAACAACTCTTGTATCATCCTGTGCCTCGATCGCATTGATTGCCTGATTAATGTATTCCATACGATCTCCCATATTTGATCCTACTCCAAGATACGCTCTGTGCCATCCTCTTTTGATCTTCACTGAAACATAGTCGAGTGGCAATCCGATCGGTGCCCATGGTTTTTTTACTTCAATCTCTAGTTTTCTGATCAATGAAAACTCAAGTAATAATTTCTTCGCCACTGTTTCAGCCACACATTCGATCAGGTTAAAGTCATTTTCTGTAAGGATCTCTTTGATCATATGACATACTTTCCCATAATCAACGGAATATTCCATCTGATCACTGACACCTGCAAGTTTCGTATCAAGCGATAAAATTGCAGATACCAGAAATTTTTGTCCAAGTGCTTTCTCTTCTTTATACAAACCATGATTTGCATAAACTTCCAAATCTTTGATTGTAATCTGATCCATCATCTGTTCTCCCTATTTTGCACAAATTGCTTCTATCATCTTCATCGCACGCATATTTTCTTTGACATCGTGGACTCTGAAAAATCTGCACCCTTTCATATATCCACTGACTGTTGTTGCCACAGTTCCTTCTACTCTCTGATCAGATGGCAGATCCAACGTTAAACCGATCATGGATTTTCTAGATGTTCCAAGAAGAACTGGTACATCCCACTGATTTAATAACTCCAGATGGTTCATAAGCTCTAAATTCTGATCAAGATCCTTGGCAAATCCAATTCCTGGATCCAACATGATCGTTTCTTTCTTAATTCCAGCTTCCTTTGCCATCTTCATCGTCTCATCTAAATCTGCTACCACATCATTTAAATAATCCTTATAATCTGTATCCTTACGGTTATGCATCAAGCAAGAAGCAACTCCTGTTTCTGCTAAAACTGCAGCCATAGTTCCATCCCACTTAAGCCCCCAGATGTCATTGATCAGATCTGCTCCAGCCTCGATCCCTGCTTTTGCAACTCCTGATTTATAAGTATCTAGGGATACTGGTACATCAAATTCCTTTTTTAATGCTTCGATCACAGGTGTAACTCTTGCAATCTCCTCTTCATCAGAGATCAATGTGTATCCAGGTCTTGTTGATTCTCCTCCAACATCAATGATCGCTGCTCCATCTCGGATCATCTCATCAGCATGCTTTAGTGCCGCATCTAAATGATCATATTTTCCTCCATCTGAAAATGAATCTGGTGTCACATTCAAAATTCCCATGATATATCCATGATGTTTCGTATCAAATGTCTTATTTCCAATAATCATAGCATCTCTCCTAGTATATATACTTGTTGTTTTTCTTTTCTTCCGGCCAATAACATTCCTGCCTTGCTTTGCAGTGGATACAATCTCTTGAAAGTTTATCTGCACGATAAAAGATCGATGCAAAACTTTCGCTTTCTTCTTTCATATCTCTGTGCTTTAAGATCGTATCTGTCATAAACTTTCTCTCTTCTCTGGTATATCCACAGTCCGTTAAGATCTCCTCGGCAAGAATTGCGCCCGCTTCCTCATGCGAAATCCCCTTTTCATACTGATCAGCTCTTCCAAGATCATGAAGCAAGGCAGTCGCATAAACGATATCTTTGGACACAGGAAGTCTTTTTTCAAGGATCATCAGATAACTGATTCTTGCCACCGACAAAAAATGTTCTATATCATGACCGCAAAACTTTCGATCTATTTCTAATTGTTGTAGTCTCTCGTATGTTTCCTTGTATTTCTCATGCCATACGATCTTTTGGAATCTTTCCACTGTTTCTATCCTCTATTTTAGTTCATTCTGAAATGATAATGTACCGCAGATTATGATCACATCTTCTTTATCTGCTTGTTGTTTTACCTCTTCAAGACATTCTTTCAGTCTCTGTCTTTCTTCTACATTATGATGATATTTCCTTACACACTCTGCGAGATTCTTGCTTGATAAGGCCCTCGCATTATCTGGTGCTACCGTATAAACTTTTGCTGCCATCGGCGTAAGGATCTGTATCATCTGTTCATAGTCTTTGTCTGATAACACTCCCATTATATAGATTAATCGTCTATTTGTAAAATTATTTTGTAAAAAATTTAACAGACTTTTCGCTCCATCCGGATTATGTGCCCCGTCACAGATAACCAATGGGTCCTTTTCTAAAATCTCAATTCTGCCTCTCCAGATTGTTTTGCGTAATCCATCTTCTGTCTGAAATTCACTGATACAATAATAATTTCTTATCGTATTCAATGCTTCTAATGCCAAGGCAGCATTATTGATCTGATGTCTTCCAAGAAGCGGGATTTCTATCTTTTCATACCATCTTCCATCTGATGAATGATAAGAAAAGCTCTCTCCATTTAAAGATTCACTTAACACACGGATTCCTTCCGAATTTACAAAAGTAACTTTGCAGTGCATCTCTTTTGCCTTTTCCTTGATCACTTCATTTACGGATTCTTGATTGTTATATGAAATAACTGGACATCCTTCTTTTATGATCCCCGCTTTTTCTGCTGCAATCTTTTCTATCGTATCTCCAAGAAACTGCATATGGTCCATTCCAATCGATGCAATGATCACCGCGATCGGTTTCTTAACTACGTTCGTTGCATCAAGTCTGCCACCCATTCCTGTTTCCAATAATACAACATCCACTTTTTTATCGAGAAAATAAAGAAAACTGAGTGCCGTCTCAATCTCAAACATCGTCGGATGTGACATCCCGTCTCTCATCATCTCTTCCGAAATTTTCTTTATTTTTTCCATATAAAAGCACAGATCTTCTTTTGAAATGTTCTCTTCATTGATGCGAAATCTCTCTTCGTAGCAAAAAGATGCCGGGGAGACATACCTCCCCGCACGATATCCACTTTCTCTGAAGATTCCTGCAAGAAATGCAAGTGTTGATCCTTTTCCATTGGTTCCGGCAATATGAACCACTTTAAGCTGATCCTGTGGATTTCCAAGTCTTTCTAATAATTCTTTGATATTATCAAGTCCTAAAACACTTCCAAATTTATTCGTATTTTGTATAAAATTCATTGCTTCTTTGTAATTCATCACTGCCTCCAGTTTCTGTTTCCTTCGATCTAATGTACAAATGCTTCTTTGATCACCTGTGTCATAGTTTTTACATAGACGATCTCAAGTCCTTCGACAACTTCCTCTTCAAACTCTTTGACATCTTTTTCATTTGATTTTGGAACAAGTACTTTTGTAATTCCAAGCCTTTTTGCTGCGAGAAGTTTTTCTTTTAATCCACCGATCATAAGAACATCTCCGCGGATCGTAACTTCCCCTGTCATTGCCAGATTTCCACAGACTTTATTACCTGTGATTGCTGACAAAACGGCTGTTGTCATCGTAATTCCAGCAGATGGTCCGTCTTTTGGCACGGCTCCTTCTGGAATATGAATATGTATATCATGTTTTTCAAAGAAATCCTGTTTGATCTTATATTTTCTACTCTGGCTTCTGATATAACTGATCGCTGCCTGTGCAGACTCTTTCATGACATTTCCAAGGGATCCTGTCACCTGAACCGCTCCTTTTCCCGGCATAACATTTACTTCAATCTTTAATGTTACCCCACCAACAGCTGTCCAAGCCAGTCCATGAACAATTCCGACCTGATCTCTCAGAGTATCTTTTTCCCATTCATAAACAGGTCTTCCAAGATAATCTTTGATCACTTTCTTTGTGATCGTTACTTTTCTGTGTTTCTTCTGGTAGATGTCTCTTGTCACCTTTCTCGAAACCTGTCCAATTCTTCTCTCTAAATTTCTGACCCCTGCTTCTCTTGTGTAATCTGTGATCAGAAATCTCAGGGCATCTTCCTTCCAATGAATCTGTGTATCATTTAATCCATTTGCTTCCATCTGTTTCTTTACCAGATAGTCATTTGCAATGTGATACTTCTCATTCTCTGTATAACTTGATACCTCGATGATCTCCATACGGTCAAGCAGTGGTCTTGGAATCGTAGAAAGATCATTGGCCGTTGCAACAAATAAGACATCACTTAAATTCAATGCTACTTCCAGATAATGATCTGTAAAATGTTCATTCTGTTCCGGATCTAATACCTCAAGCAATGCAGATGCGGTATCGCCTCTCTGGTCTTTCCCTGTCTTATCAATCTCATCCAATAACATTAACGGATTTCTAACTTTTACCTTCTTTAATGCTTCAACAATACGTCCTGGCATCGCTCCAACATAAGTTTTCCTATGTCCACGGATCTCTGATTCATCCCTGACGCCGCCAAGAGATAAACGAATATATTTTTTGTTCGTTGCTTTCGCAATTGATCTGGCAATGGATGTCTTTCCTGTTCCTGGAGGCCCTACAAGACAAAGGATGGCTGCATCTTTCTTTCCACTCATAGCACGTGCTGCTAAATATTCCAAAACACGTTCCTTGACTTTTTCCATTCCGTAATGATCTCGATCGAGCACCTGTTGTGCATGATCTAAGTCTGTGGAATCTTCGCTCATCTCTTCCCATGGAACTTCAAACATTGTCTCAATATAAGTTCTTAACACAGAGCTTTCTGGTGTCTGATTTCCCATTGTTTGAAAACGCGATATCTCTTTTTTCAGCTTCTCTTTGACTTCATCGGATGCTTTTAGATTCTTAAGTTTCTCCATAAATTCATCCGCTTCATCTTCTACATTCGACTCTCCAAGTTCCTCACGGATCACTTTGATCTGCTCCCGCAGCACATATTCTTTCTGATTTTTGTCAACATTCACTTTGACTTTCTGTTGGATCTTCTGCTTCAATTTCAGAACATCTAGTTCTTCCTGCAGCATGACAAGCATTAATTCACAGCGCTCTTTTAAATCCATTTCTTCCAAAAGTTTCTGTTTCTCTGGATAAGAAAATGGAATATGTGTTGCAATTTCATCCACCAGAATCTCTACATCGGTCAACAATAAAATATAATTTACCATATTCTGATCCAGATGTGGCCAAGATTTCGCATAACCTTCAAATGCTTCTTTGATCATTCGAAGAAATGCTTCTCTTTCAAATTCTTCAAATGACTGTTGTTCTACATGATCATATAAAACCTCTACTTTATAGAATGGTTCATACTCAACAGTCTCAGAAAGCTCTGCACGAAATAATCCTTCTGCAAAAACTCTCAAAATGTTCTTTGGAAGCTTTACAACCTGTTTGATCCTTGCCAGTGTTCCTACACGATATAAATCTTCAATTCCTGGATCTTCTGCGATCGGATCGATCTGATTATTTAAAAAGATCATCTGGTCATGTTCCATAGCTTCTTCGATTGCTTTTACAGAACGGCTTCGTGATACATCAAAATGAATGACTGTATTCGGAAATATATACTTGCCCCTCAACGGAAGCATTGGTAGTGTTTTTTTCATTCGAGTCTTCCTTTCATTTCTGAATTACTTGTCTGTAAATTTCATCAGACATGAAGAAAAACTGCTTTGACACAAGAATCTCTTGCATGAAAGCAGTTTTTATTTCGGCTAATCTATCTATGCAATCTCACCATGATTGCTTGTCTTTACCCGTTTCTTTGGCACTGCGGCTTTCACCTTCACTCCAGAATGTTCGATCATTGGTTTTTCTTTACCTTCTACGACATCTTTTGTGATCAGGCACTCTGATACATCTGTCTGTGATGGGATTTCGTACATTAAATCCATGATCACACCTTCCATGATCGCACGAAGTCCTCTGGCACCTGTCTTACGTTCTAATGCTTTCTTGGCAATTGCAATTAATGCATCATCATCAAACGTAAGTTTCACACCATCCATCTCGAACAATCTCTGGTACTGTTTCACAAGAGCACTCTTTGGTTCTTTCAAAATGCGCACTAAGGCTTCTTCATCCAATGGATTTAAAGATACATTCACTGGAACTCGTCCAATGAACTCTGGAATCAGACCAAACTTCACAAAATCTTCTGGCAATACCTGTCTTAACAGCTCACCGAAATCTGTTTCTTTCTGCCCAAATACATCTGCTCCAAATCCAATAGATTTCTTGCCAATTCTTGATTCGATGATCTTCTCTAATCCGTCAAAGGCTCCTCCACAGATAAACAGGATATTGGATGTATCAATCTGAATAAATTCCTGATGAGGATGTTTTCTTCCTCCCTGTGGCGGCACAGACGCTACAGTACCTTCAATGATCTTTAATAATGCCTGCTGCACACCATCTCTTGTGATCGATGTATTCTCAGACTTTCTTGTGATCTTATCAATCTCATCAATATAGATGATTCCACACTGTGCACGGTCAATATCATAATCTGCTGCCTGAATGATCTTAAGAAGAATATTCTCAACATCTTCACCAACATATCCTGCTTCTGTAAGAGCAGTCGCATCTGCGATCGCAAATGGTACATTTAACATCTTTGCTAATGTCTGGGCTAATAATGTTTTTCCTGAACCTGTTGGTCCAAGCATTAAAATATTACTCTTCTGCAATTCTACATCAGAGTCTCCACCCATTAAAATTCTTTTGTAATGATTATATACAGCTACGGAAAGTACTTTCTTTGCTTCATCCTGTCCAATAACATACTGGTCTAGAAATTCTTTGATCTCTTTTGGCTTACGTAAATTGATTTCTCCGTCATTCTCTGCATACTGTTCAAATTCTTCTTCAATAATCTCAGAACAAATGTCAATACATTCATCACAAATATAAACAATCTTCCCCTAGGGTCCCGCGATCAGTTTGCGGACTTGGTCCTGTGTCTTATTGCAAAAAGAACATCTTAATACTTTTTTTTCGTCATTATAACCTGCCACCAGATCACCCCACTATTCTATCACTATCTATTTTCCATAACCTTATCGATCAGGCCGTATTCCAGTGCTTCCTGTGCAGTGAGCCAGTTATCACGTTCTGTATCCTTGACGATTGTCTCGTATGGCTGTCCTGTATTCTCGCTTAAGATCGTGTTTAATTTCTTCTTTGTTCTAAGAATATGTTCTGCTGCGATCTCAATCTCTGTTGCCTGTCCCTGTGCTCCTCCAGATGGCTGATGGATCATGATCTCAGCATTCGGTAAAGCCAGACGTTTTCCTTTTGTTCCACCAGATAACAGGAACGCTCCCATGCTGGCAGCCATTCCCATACACATTGTGGATACGTCACACTTCACATACTGCATCGTATCATAGATCGCCATTCCGGCGGTTACAGAACCGCCAGGGCTATTGATATATAAATTGATGTCTTTATCTGGATCTTCTGATTCTAAGAATAATAACTGAGAAACCACAAGTCCTGCTGTGACATCATTCACTTCTTCTCCTAAGAAAATGATTCTTTCTTTCAGCAGTCTGGAGTAAATGTCATAAGATCTTTCTCCTCTGCTTGTTTGTTCAATGACATAAGGTACTAAACTCATCCTTGCATCCTCCTAATGATAGTTAAGGCAGTTTATTTATGTCTGTCAAATAGAACATAAAGTTATAAAATGCCTTGCTTATTTTGCTTCACCTACAAGGAAATCTACAGCTTTCTGTACTGCGATGTCATCCATCATCTGGTCTTTCTGAGCTCCCTGAATGATCTTTTCAAGCTGCTCTGTTTCCATCTGATACATTCCTGCCATCTTTTCCAGTTCTGCTTTGAAGTCTTCCTCGCTTGCTGTGATATCTTCTGCTTTCGCGATCGCTTCTAATACCAGACGTGTTTCGATTCTCTTAACTGCCTGTGGTTTTAAGTCATCTGCGAATTTCTGTGCATCCATTCCAGAGAACATTAAATACTGTTCCATAGAAAGTCCCTGATAGCTTAATCTCTGAGCAAATTCATCTGTCATCTGCTGAACCTGTTCTTCGATCATAGCTTCTGGAATATCCATTGTAGCTGCTTCTACAGCTGCATCTACGATCTTGTTTTCTCTTTCAGTATTAGCTGCTTCTTTCTTTCTATCGCGGATCTTTTCTTTAATATCTGCTTTGTAATCTTCTAATGTTTCAAATTCAGATACTTCTGCTGCGAATTCATCATCTAATTCTGGAAGTTCTTTTTCTTTGATTGCTTTTACTGTTACTGTAAATACAGCATCTTTTCCTGCAAGATCAGGTGCATGATATTCTTCTGGGAATGTCACGTTGATATCTGCTGTTTCGTTTAAATTCTTTCCTACTAACTGTTCTTCAAATCCTGGGATGAATGCTCCAGATCCGATAACTAATGTCTGATCTTCAGCTGTTCCACCTTCGAATTTCACTCCATCAACAGATCCAGAGTAATCAATTGTTAAGATATCGCCGTCTTTTACTGCACGATCTTCAATTGTGATCTCTCTTGCGTTCTGTTCCTGAACTTTCTTTAATTCTTCTTCGATTTCGTCTTTTTTCACTGTAACTCTTGTTTTAGGTACTTCAATTCCTTTGTAGTCTCCTAAAGTTACTTCTGGTTTTAATGCAAATGTTGCTGTGAAGATAAAGTCTTTACCTTTCTCTAACTGAGTAACATCGATTTCTGGTCTTGAAACGATTTCTAAATCTGTATCTTTCATAGCTTCTGCATAAGCGTCTGGAATTAAGATGTTTGCTGCATCTTCATAGAAGATTTCAACTCCGTATTCTTTTGCGATCAACTGGAAAGGTACTTTTCCTTTACGGAATCCAGGTACATTAAACTGTCCTTTTTTCTTGTTGAAAGCCTGTTTGATAGCGTCATCTAATTTCGCTGCTTCAACTTCAATTGTTACCTTTGCCATATTATGTTCTAAGTTTTCCACTTGCAAACTCATCTGTATAGATCCTCCTAAAAATTATTATCTTTTTTGTAATTTCACAAACATTCACCTATTATAACATAAGATTTGCGCGTTATACAAGCATCTTTGTGTTATTTTTCACTTTTTTCTTGATAAACATACTCATTTGAACTGCTTAGCACCTTTGGAGCCTTGCTGACAATACTTACTTTGAACGTATCCCCGTCTTTGAGATCTTTCTTCGATACCTCCAAAAGATGTTCATTATGGTAGGTTGTATTGATTTTTACATCGTCGTTAAACACTTGACAGAAATTCGTAAAATTATTTCCTACAATAAAGATGCTGTCTTTTGTCTCATATACTTTCGTAACCGTAAGCGGACGGATTCCAAATTGAAGATCCGTCGCCTTAAATGGATTCTCCTGATTCCATACATACTGTTTTCCGTACAACATATCATACTGAAGCTCTTTCATGTCTTTCTGATAATTTTTTGTGCCTTTTCTTGTCTGGTGAAAACTGTTCATTACTCCTGTATGGATATTACACTTATTCAGAACTTCTGATCCAAGATCGTACGCCTCGATCGTTCCATCCTTCTTCTTCAATCCAATATTATCCCACATGAAATAACTTGTCTGATATTTATTTCCATATGTCAGATCTTCATCTTCGATCTCCAAACTTGGAAGATGATCTCCATACATACAAAGAATCGTTGGTTCTCCACGCTTTTCTAATGTTTTGACCAGTTTCCCAACAAATTGATCCATCTGATAAACCTGATTGACATAATAAGTATACTTATTCTTCAATGCTTCATCTTCAATTCCTTCAACCGTGATCTCTGGATTCTCGATGATCTGTGTTGTTGGATAATCTCCATGTCCCTGTACAGATATGCAATAAACATAATCCTGTCCCTTCGTAGAATCCAGACTATCCATAATACATCCAGTCAGGATCTGATCTTTTGCCCATCCATTTTCTGTCCATTTCTTGATGTTCATACTTTCTTTTGTTGTAAATGTATCAAAACCAAGCTGTGAGAATACCAGATCTCGATCATAAAATGACGCACTGTTATCATGGATCGCGTGTGCCTTATATCCATAATTCTTCAATACCGTCGCCATACTCTCTGTCGTTGTGTCCTGAAGCACTGTTTTATATGGATATTCTGCTGCACCAAAATGATCTAGATTCATTCCTGTGATCAATTCAAATTCAGAGTTTGCTGTTCCAGCTCCATATGACGGCATAGAAAGCTGTCCAGAGGAATATCCTTTCATATATTTATGGAAATTTGGTAATGGATCTTTGTTAAACTTAACTCCTTTGACCTGTGTGATATCAAAATGTGATTCCAACTGTACAAAGATGATATTTGGTTTCTTTACCTTTTCTTTCTTCATCTTTGCAACCTTCTTCTGTGTTCGTTTCTCAATCTTTTTGATCTTCTTTTCTGAATAATCTGATGGTTTATCAATTCCATTCTTCAAGGCTGTAATACTGAAACAATACGGCGGGCGGCTCCTGCGCGTGGTGTTCCATAATCACTGAATGCAATTCGGATATTATGGATCTGATCTACCAGCATTCCACTCTTAAATCCATAAGAAGTAACTCCCGAAAATACTGCTATGATCACTATAACTTTTATAAATCCGCTCTTGCGGTTTAAGTGTTCTTCTATTGGAAGATACATATAAGCCACTACTAACAATACCAATGCGATCAGTAACAATGCTCCCATTGCTCCAATCTCAAGTGGCGAGAAGTAATTATTCATAACTGGCAATACAGACTTCATCAACGTAATATCTACATACGTAAATGGAGTATTTCTTGAACTGAGCATCATAAAATTTACGATTCCAACGATACTCCATAGCAGTGTTACTATTATATAGGAAAATAGTCGTCTCTTAGTAATCAGTGTCACAGAGTATGTTACGAAAATAATAAAGATGCTATATAAAAACATCTTACTTCTCTGATCCACAAATCCCACAGCACTAAGATCAAATGTCTGACGTCCCAAAACTTCCAATACAAACGCCAGCACAACTGACAATACAAAATTACATATCAATGGATGTTTTCGAAGCTTCTTTACGATCGTATTCCCGATATTCTTAAAAAAAGTTTTCATGCTTTTCTCCTTTGCTCTTTTTCGCTATCATAGTATTATATCATTCAAAACAGAAAGTATCTAGGTATAACTTCTTAAATCTTTATTAAAATGTAACACTTTCGCCCAAAACTTATTAAGTTTTTATAAAATACCACGTTCTTATTTGACTTCATAGATATTCGCAGGAACGCCCATCAGTTCCTTAGCCACCTGCTTGCAGGTACTCCGGATAGCC
>OLQN01002312.1_pt1 | contig 12981 bp, 9 predicted proteins | sample 1673181 | NCBI WGS metagenome assembly OLQN01 (sample SAMEA3136763, study PRJEB25190) | human gut metagenome | biome: human gut; feature: human-associated habitat; material: faeces | place: Austria | collected 2013
AATACGGCAATCCGATCGACCGCCGTGCCGTCAAGGTACTTAAGGAACGCGGCTACGAGCTGCCATCGCACCATTTCGCGCATCGCATCCCGCGCGACGAAATCGAACGTACCGCCCTGTTCCTGCCGATGACCGCCTCGCACATGCGCGCGCTGCTCCGTCAGCTGCCGCAAGCCAAGCGCAGCGAAGTGCACATGTACCGCAGCTTCGACCCGAATCTGCCCAAGCCGAAGCCCGGCCGCGAAGATCAGATCGATCTGGTGGACCCGTGGTACGGCGGCAAGCACGAGTTCGAGGTCGCCATCGACCAGATTGAGGAAGTCGCCCCGTACATCGTCGATTGGGTGGCGAAGCAGCTGTAGGAATCGGCCTGTGGCCGATGCTGTGTGTTTCGCAGTCTTACGACTGCGGGTCTCTACCTCCGTCACCGCTTCGCGGTGCCGCCTCCCTCGTCAGAGGAAGGTACAGAAGATTACCTCCCTCTGTAAGGGAGGTGCTGAGCATAGCGAAGCGGAGGGAGAGACTAACGAGTCGGGTGCCTCAGAACACCAGTTGCACCAGCAACATATATACAATTGTGCCGCCGGCGATTGAAAGCAGCATATTGCGTTTCCATACGTGCAGCAGCACGATGACGGTGCAGGCGATGAGTTCCGGAAGGCCGTGTGAACCGGTCAGAATCGGGGTGTTGCGCAGTGCGTATACCACCAGTAGACCGGTCATCGCATAGGGCAGGACCTGGCCGAAATACTCGATGATGCGCGGCGGCTGCTTGGACTCGGGAAACACCAGAAACGGCAGAAAACGGGTGCACATCGTGCCCAGCACCACCGTCACGATAGTGATTGCGCCTTGCCAGATGGTCATCGTCATCGCGTCTGTCCTTCCTTCTGCTGGTCCGCTGCGTGGCTCATGGCATGGTCTGCCGTGGCTTCCGGGGCGTCGGCGGCCGGCCGCAACACGTCCAGATGCGGGCGTAGCGCGACGAACAGTATCAGCATGGCGATCATTGAGGGAATCATGAAATCATTGGCCCCGAATATCAGCAGGCAGGCCAGTGATGTCAGCACACCGATGACGGCGGACAGTCGCTCGCGATGCTTGCCGTCGAGCCACTGATCGAGGAAGATCACCAGAAACAGCGCGGTCAGTACGAAATCAAGACCGTCGGTATTGAACGGCAGATGCGCGCCGATCAGCCCGCCCAGTGTGGCGCCGGTCACCCAATACAGCTGATTGCACAGCGTAACCCAGAAGTAGAACCAGCCACGGTCGATGCCGGCGGGGATTTTCGCGGTGGAGTTGATGGCAAAAGTCTCGTCGCACATACCGAAAATCAGGTATGGGCGCTTCCAGCCGAGCCCCTTGAATTTGCCGAGCATGGATAGTCCATAAAACAGGTGACGGGCGTTGACCATCAGGGCCAGCAGAAAGCCGGCGAGCGGGTTGAACGCGGAGAGCAGCAGATTCACCGTGACGAATTCCATTGAACCGGCGAAGATGAACGCGCTCATACACATCGGCCATACGAAGGAGAAGCCTTTGGTGCCCATGAGAATGCCATACGAGGCGCCGAGAAACAGGAACCCCAGGCAAATCGGTATGGTCAGCGGAAACGCCGCTTTGAGCGCCGGCAGCCAGGCGTTGGTGTTGGTGTTGGCGGTGTCTGCCATGTGGATGATGTTCTCCTTGTACAACTGGTCTGCCGGCCGATGTTCGCCGATGATGCCATATGCGGTTATACACGCATGGTGTCGATAAACGGGGTGAGGGTGGCGTCGGGACCCTGTGCGCGAAGTCACAGTGTGGAGGATGTCACATCGTCTACGGTGGGATAGTCCTTGTGGCGGGCGCGAACACGTGCTGAGATGAAACCATGAGCACATATCAAGCGGGCCGAATGCTTTCAGACCTGGTCCCGCGAATACGAAAAGACCTCGGTCGCTATGACCGGGGTCTTTAGTGAAGTACCCCCAGAGAGAGTCGAACTCTCGTTGTCAGATTGAAAGTCTGGTGTCCTAACCGTTAGACGATGGGGGCGAACAACTCGAATTACTTTACGGGAGGTTGTTCGGTTATGCAAATCGACGGCATTTCGGCGTGTCGCAATCAGTTCAGGGTAACGGCCTGATAGGTGAAGTCATGAATCACGCGGCCGGCGGCCAGGCCCTTCTTCTCGAAGTTGGTGAGCACGCGGCCCTCGAATCGCTCGGATTCGGTGAAGTCGGCGTGCGGCATATCGGCGGCCATGTCGGCATTGCCCTTGCCCACGTGCTCCAGCGGCAGGCTGACGGTTACGCTGCCCAGGTTCTTCCAGCCATCGAGGCCGTCCATCACCTCGTGCACGTGCAGGGCATAGTCCTCGATGTCGGTGGCGATACGCCAGACGCCGTCTGTGACCAGCGCGCGATGAATGTCGCCGGCCATGGCCTTCTGCACGATGCGGCGCTTGTGGTGCTTCTTCTTGGGCCAAGGGTCGGGGAAGAAGGTCCATACCTCGGCCACGGTGCCGGCCGCGGTCACCTTGAACAGCTCGGGCGCATTGACCTGGGCCACGCGAATGTTGGTCAGCCCCTGCTTGCCGGCGAGCAGCAGCGTGTGGGCCACGCCGGGGTCATAGACCTCTAGAGCAAGGAAGTTCGTCTCCGGGTGGGCTGCGGCTGCTGCCACCACGTTTTCTCCCTGCCCGGTGCCGATTTCCACAATGAGCGGATTATCGTTGCCCCATGCGGACTCCACGAACGCGCGGTCGAGCGTGACGCCTTCGCGCACGTCCAGCAGGTTGCCGGCCGCAATATCCAACAGATATGTGCCGGCATAGTTGTCCCATGCGCGCTGCAGGCGATCGTCCAAACGTCCGGAGCGGCGTACGAAGGAGAGCACCTTGTGCAGGGGGTGCGCCGGTGCCTCGGTGTGGTCTGTGCCCATCGCGGCGACGGGATCGATTGCTGTGGATTCGGGATTGGTCATATATTCCTCGGATTTTCCTTGTGCGCCGCACCGCTGTTCATTCATTAGGTCGATTTGGCGTTCATTAGGTAGGTGGTGTGCGATACCAACCACCATATCAAGCCGTTTACCCGGTGTCCGTGCGGGCCGGCTCCGGGCCGACCTACCTAATGAACGCCAAATCGACCTAATGAATGCAGATATTGCCGGACGACACCACCGTTTTGTGCGATTATGTTCGTGTGATATACTCAAATTGTTTCAAAAGGTAACAAAGCGGACCAAAAGTGAACAGCCGCTGAACTCCCCACGGCCGACACTTGCAACCCGCACAAGGAAAGGTCAACTATGACAGTTCTCGTCACCGGCGGCTGCGGCTACATCGGCGCTCATGTCGTTCACGCACTCCATCAGGCCGGCGAAAAGGTCGTTGTCGTCGACGATCTGAGCTACGGCAAGCCCACTCGCATCGAAGGCTCCCGCCTGTACGGCATGGATATCGCCGCCCCGGGCGCCGGTGAGCGTTTGGCCGAAATCCTCGATGCCGAAGGCGTCGACTCCGTGATCCACTTTGCCGCTCGCAAGCAGGTCGGCGAATCCGTCGAGAAGCCGCTGTGGTACTACCAGCAGAACATCAACGGCATGCTCAACGTGCTCACCGGCATGACCCAGTCCAAGAACGCCAAGAAGCTCGTCTTCTCCTCTTCCGCCGCCACCTATGGTGTGCCGCCGGTCGATGTGGTGCCTGAGGATGTCGTCCCGATGCTGCCGATCAACCCCTACGGCCAGACCAAGCTGTTCGGCGAGTGGATGGCACGCGCCTGCGAGCAGCCGTTCGGCATCCGCTTCTGCGCGCTGCGCTACTTCAACGTGGCCGGCTGCGGTCCGGTGGAGCTTGAGGATCCGGCCATCCTGAACCTCAGCCCGATGCTGTTCAATCGCCTCAAGCAGGGCAAGGCTCCCGCCATCTTCGGCGACGACTACCCGACTCCGGACGGCACCTGCGTGCGCGACTACATCCACGTCTCCGACTTGGCCGACGCCCACATCGCCGCCCTCAAGTACCTCGACCGTGACGAGCGCAAGTACGACGCCTTCAACGTCGGCACCGGCGAAGGCACCTCCGTGCGCCAGATCGTCGACGAAGTCAAGAAGGTCACCGGTCTGCCGTTCACCGAGGCTGTCATGGCCCGCCGCGCCGGCGACCCGCCGCACCTGATCGGCTCCCCGAAGCGCATCAACGAGGAGATGGGCTGGCATGCCAAGTACGACGTGGAAGACATCGTCAAGTCCGCGTGGGATGCCTGGCAGGCCAACCCCGAACACCACATCGACGTCGACACCTGGAAGCAGGCTGACTGAGATTGACGGTCACTTTGCGGTGGATGCCGCGAAGCGTTTCCGTCCATAAGGGCGTGGCCGGGGTTCCGGTCGCGCCCTTCGTCGTTTTGTGGATGTTTGTGACAGACGTGTTCGCGTGCTGGTGATAGCAAAAACCTTGAAATTATGCGGAACACGCCGAAGTTTGCATGACTGGCGAATTTCAGTAATATATACATCTGTTGCCTCACGCAAGTGAGAACAATGGCCCCGTAGCTCAGTTGGTTAGAGCGCCGCCCTGTCACGGCGGAGGTCACCGGTTCAAGTCCGGCCGGGGTCGCCACCAAGCTCCTGACAAATGTCAGGAGCTTTTTTGTTCTTTTGCCGTATTTCGTGGTGTAGGGCGAAATATGGGGTTATAGGCCAAAATGTGTGTCTGGTGTTTAGTCGTTTGATGGCCATTCGACTCTGGCATGGAAGCTGTTTCAGTCGATGCCGATGCCGTATCGCATGGAAATACCGAAGGTTTCGTGCTGGCCTTGGGGCTCTGCTCGACACGCCGATAGTCTGAATGACAACGTTTGCTATTGAATGACAACGTTAGCGTTAACAGTGCTTATAAATGGTGAAAAACGTGTGCAGGGTCACATTGGCAGAACGTGCGCGAGATATGACAAATCATGAAAAATACGCTATGGGAGGTCATGGCAACTCGTTACTATTTTCGCTGTCTCGTACGCCACACAAGCCTTCAAGGAGTAAGCCATGACCACGCTCGCCATTGATATCGGAGGAACTAAGATCGCCGCCGCCGTCTGCGATGAAAACGATAGCATCATCCAGCGCTGGCGCGTCCCCACGCCGATGGATGCCGACGCCATCAACCAGCACATCGCCGAGGTGTACCGCGAGGCTGTGGCCGCCGGACACACCGATATCGAGGCCATCGGCATCTCCGCCGCCGGCAACGTGAGCGCCGACCGCAAGACGCTCACCTTCTCCGCCAACATCCCGGCCTGGATCAACTACGACCTGTCCGAGCACGTCGGCGCGCTGATCGACCATGCCGTGCCGGTCGTTGTCGAGAACGACGCCAACTGCGCCGGCTGGGGCGAATACGTGCACGGTGCCGGCCAGGGCAGCTCCAACATGGTCGCCCTGACCAGGGGCACCGGCCTCGGCGGCGCCATCGTGATCAACGGTCAGCTGTACCGCGGCTCCTTCGGCATGGCCGCCGAACTCGGCCACCTGCCGATGGTCCCGGACGGCGACCACTGCGGCTGCGGCCTGCGCGGCTGCGCCGAGCGCTACACCTCGGGCACTTCGCTGGAGAACTTCGCCAAGTCCGCCGTGCGCCGTCGTCCGCAGGATGCCAAGCGTCTCATGGAGCTGTGTGGCGGTGACATCTCCAAGCTGGAAGGCCCGATGGTCTCCCAGGCCGCCCAGGAAGGCGACGTGCTCGGCCTGTACGCATTCGGCAAGATCGGCGAATGGCTTGGCCGCACGATGGCCGCAGTCTCCGCCGTGCTCGATCCGGACCTGTTTGTGATCGGCGGCGGTGTGGTGGCCGTCGGCGACATTCTGCTGGAGCCGGCCCGCTACAACTACCAGCGTTTCCTGGAAGGCAGCGCCTACCGCGGCCATGCCAAGATCGTCGCCGCCACCGCCGGCCAAGACGCCGGCCTCATCGGTGCCGCCAACCTGGCTCTGCGCTGACGATGCCGCTCCGGCAACGGGGCGTTAGTCTAATGGTGAGTCATGGCCGGTGCCATGGCTCACTGCCGCGCTGATAGTGCGGTCGATGAGTTTCCGCTGCCTGACCATGGAATCGAATTTCGGGTTCTCGGCGATTTCCTCATACTCGTGTTCGGTGGTCACGCCGGCGATTTCGGCGATAATCTCCTCATAGGACGTTTCGACGGTTCGATGCACGCCGGTGACGTGCCCCTGACGTATCACGACAATGCGGTCGGATACCGCGAACACATCCGGCAGATCGTGGCAGACCATCACCACGGACCGGCCTTCGGAGCGCAGTCGCTTGATATATGCGAGCACTTCCGCCGACTGCATCACCGACAGTGCGGCGGTCGGTTCGTCCAGCAGAATAAGCTGCGGGTCATTGAGCAGCGTGCGCGCTATGGCCACGGTCTGGCGCTGGCCGACGGATAAGGATGCGATAGGGGAGCCGACCCGAATCGCCGAGCTCAGGGTCTTCAGCACGGAACGGGCACGCGAGTTCATCGAATCGTCATCGCGTATGCCAATCTGATTGATCTCCTTGCCGAGGAACAGGTTCGAGGCCACGTCCAGGTTGTCGCAGAACTCCTGCCCCTGGAACACCGATGCGATGCCCATGCGGTCCGCCTCCCTGATCGAGGGAATGGTCACCTGTTCGCCGTTGAGATAAATATGGCCGAATCCCGGCTGCAGAAATCCCGCGATGACCTTGATCAGAGTGGACTTTCCTGCGCCGTTATCGCCCACGATGGCGATGACCTCCTGGCGCTGGATGGACAGATTCACCGATTTCAACGCCTCGACGAAGCCGAACTTCACACAGATGTCCTCCAGCCGCAGCAGAGGAGGTGTGCTCGAATTCCTCATGGTGTGTTCCTTCTTATCACTCTTCTCCTGGTACCGGTCACTGGCTGACGTCATTGCGAACCGAGAACTCGATGGCGCATAATGCGCCGCCTAGCGCGCAATTGTCGTCCGGGTGGGATGACACGAGTACATCGATGGGTGCCACGGCATCAGGGAACAGCATGCGCTGCAACGCTTCATTGAACGGTTGGATGAATACGTCGCCGGTCATGGCCAGCTTGCCGCCGAGCACAATGACCTCCGGATCCACGCTGATGCACAGATCAGCCGCCACCTGACCGATACGCACGGCCGCGTCGGCGATGATGCGACGGCAACCGGGGTCGCCTTCGTTGGCAAAGGACACCAGATCATCCAGCGTCATATTGCCGTGTGTGACGCTGAGCAACTGCACCAGCCTGTTTTCCGCCACGACGGTGTCAAGGCAGCCGCGGTTGCCGCACGAACAGATGGCACCCAGCGGGTCGACCTGGATATGGCCGATTTCACCGGCCAGGCCGGTCACGCCATGCATGATTTCGCCGTTGATGACGATGCCTGCGCCAACCCCGTCGCTGGCTGAGATATATACGAAATTGCGTTTGCCTGCCGCCACGCCCATACGGGATTCGCCGTATGCCGCGAAATTCGCGTCATTATCGACGTATACGGGAACGTTGAACGCCGTGCGCAACGGGGACGTGATATCGACGCCGTCCCATCCGGGCAGAATGCCGGGAATCGCTATGGTGTGGTCGCTGGTGGCCACCGGTGCGGCCACGGCCACGCCGATGCCGACCAGCTCGCTGGCTTCGGCGTTGATGCTGCTCAGGGTCTCATTGATGAGCAGCATGGCGCGTTCCAGCGTTGTGTCCGCCTTGTGGCCCAACGGCAGGGGGAGCGTGTGCTCAGCGATGATTGACTTCGAGAAGTCAACGATAGAAAGCGTAAGATGACGTCGCGCGATCCAAAGCCCGACGCCGAGGCCCTGATGCCGTGCAAGGGTCACCAGAGTGGCTCTGCGACCGTTGCGAACGGTGCTTTTGGTCTCCAGCTGGTCTTCGTCGACGAGCTGATGGACGAGCGTGGACACGGTCGCAGTGGACAGTCCTGTCACCTCTGCGAGTTCGACCTGTGTCATGGCGCCGAACTTGTGGATGCTGGCCAGCAAGTTGGCGCGGTTTGCCTCGCGAAGCGAGGTCTGCGAACCGAAAAGCCTTGTTGCCATAAGAATCCAGTGTAGTCGTTACCGGCATGAGGCACAGCGAGGCGCAGAGCGTGGATTTTTCGGCGTGTCGCCTTGTGATGCGCGAAAAAATCGCCATTGCGTTCATTGGTCGAACGCAAACGACAGGAAATTCGCTTTCTTGAGTTTGATAACTTAACTTAATACGGTATTCTATGAGATGAACCTGAGGTTATTCTCAGGTTCGGGCGACCAAGGAGGGTTCGCCATCCCCTCGAAGATGAAGGAGAGCAAATGAAGTTCACTAAGAAGATCGTCGCCGTGGTGGCAGGCGTTGCCATGTGCGCGGGCCTCGCGGCCTGTGGTGGCAGCCGTAGCGGCCAGGCAACTGGCGGTGATGCCAAGATCGAAAAGGGTGCCACTATCGGCATTTCGATGCCGACCAAGTCCGAAGAGCGTTGGAACAAGGACGGCAACAACCTGAAGGCCAAGCTGGAGAAGGCCGGATACAAGGTCATCCTGTCTTTCGCCGACGATAAGCCGGCCCAGCAGAACGCTGACATCGAGAACATGGTCAACAACGACGCCAAGATCGTCGTGGTCGCCTCCAAGGATGGCACCGCAGTGGGCCCCGCCGTTGAGAAGGCCCGCGATGCAGGCGCCAAGGTCATCGCCTACGATCGACTGATCATGAACACCGACGCCGTCGACTACTACGCCACCTTCCAGCTGGAGCAGGTCGGCGTGCTCGAGGCCACGTGGCTCATTGACCAGCTCAAGCTTAAGGATGGCGCCACCGGCCCGTTCAATATCGAGCTGTTCACCGGTTCCCCGGATGACAACAACGCCAAGTACTTCTTCAAGGGCGCTTGGGATCTGCTGCAGCCGTACTTCGAGAAGGGCGTGCTCGTCTCCCCGTCCCAGCACGGTCAGGGTGGCGTGACCAAGGACTTCACCGTTGAGGATTGGCAGAAGATCTCCGTGATGAGCTGGAAGACCGAGCAGGCGCAGAAGGACATGGAATCCATCCTTGACTCCACCTACGCCCACGGCGAGAAGCTCGACGCGGTCCTCACTCCGTACGACGGCATCGCCCAGGGTGTGATCAACGCCATCGAATCCAAGCGTCCCGACATGAAGCCGGGCACCGACTCCTGGCCGTATATCACCGGTCAGGACGCCATGGAGATCGCAGTTGCCAACATCGCCAAGGATAAGCAGGGCGAGACCGTGTTCAAGGACGTGAACAAGCTGGCTGACGCCGTGTACGACATGGTCGTCGAGATCGCCGAGGGCAAGGAAGTCTCCGGCCTGAACGGCAAGTTCAACAACAACAACATCGACGTCCCGTCCAAGCTGCTTGACCCCCAGAACATCACCAAGGACAACCTCCAGGATCTGGTCACGGCCAACTACATCACCCAGGATCGCTTCGACGAGCTGACTAAGTAGTCCTCATCAGGCAATCCGTAAACAAACACAATGACATGCGGCGCATAGCCGATATGCGCCGCATGTCCATGAACACAGAACTGTGACGAGGAGTGGTGACATGTCATCAAATGACACCATCTTGACGATGGAAAACATCACGAAGACGTTCGGTCCGGTCAAAGCCCTCACCGATGTGAATCTTTCCGTCGATCGCGGCGAGATCCACGCCATCTGCGGCGAGAACGGTGCAGGTAAATCGACCCTGATGAACGTGCTTTCGGGTGTGTACCCATACGGTAGCTATTCCGGCAAAATCACCTTTGATGGCAAGGAATGCAAATACCATACTATTAATGATTCCGAGGCCGACGGCATCGTAATCATTCATCAGGAACTGGCGTTGAGCCCGTTCCTGTCCATTGCGGAGAACATCTTCATCGGCAACGAGCAGGCCAAGGGTGGCGTAATCGACTGGGACAAGACCCGTGCCGAGGCGAAGAAGCTGCTCGATCGTGTGGGACTTCCCGAAGACCCGGATACCAAGGTTATGGACATCGGCGTCGGCAAGCAGCAGCTCGTCGAAATCGCCAAGGCATTGTCCAAGGACGTGAAGCTGCTCATCCTCGATGAGCCGACCGCTGCACTGAACGATGAGGATTCCGCCCACCTGCTTGACCTGGTTCGTCAGCTACGTGACGAGCAGGGCGTGACCAGCATCATCATCACTCATAAACTCAACGAGGTCGCCGCCATCGCCGACAATGTCACCATCATTCGAGACGGTTCCGTCGGTGTGATGTACGTGACGCCGGAGACGCCGCTCGACCAGGAAGAACTCATCCGCAAGATGGTGGGTCGTCCGCTGCACAACCTGTACCCGAACCACCCCTCCAATACCCCGGGCGAGGAATACCTGCGTGTCGAGGATTGGACCGTGCATCATCCGCTCGACGCGGAGCGCGTGATCGTAGACCATGCGAACATCAACGTGCATGCCGGCGAGATCGTCGGTCTGGCGGGTCTGATGGGTGCGGGTCGTACCGAGATGGCCATGTCCATCTTCGGCCACTCTTACGGTTCCAACATCTCCGGCAAGGTGTTCGTCAAGGGCAAGGAAGTCAAGATGCCCAACGTGCAGTCCGCGATTGACGCAGGTCTCGCCTACGCCACCGAGGATCGTAAGGGCAACGGTCTGAACCTGCTGCAGAACATCCGAGAGAACGCGTCCCTGGCCTCCCTGACCAAGATCAGCAAGGGCGGGGTTGTGGACGACAACCTTGAGCGCAAGGAAGTTGAACAGTACCGCAAGGACTTCAACATCAAGTGCCATGACATCGATGTGAATGTCTCCACCCTCTCCGGTGGTAACCAGCAGAAAGTGCTGCTCGCCAAGTGGGTTATCTCGCAGCCGGACATCCTCATCCTCGATGAGCCGACCCGAGGCATCGACGTCGGCGCCAAGTATGAGATCTACGAAATCATCGATAAGCTTGCCGATGCAGGCAAGGCCGTCATCGTGATTTCCTCCGAGCTGCCCGAGCTCATCGGTATCTGTGACCGCATTTACACGGTGTCCTACGGTGTCGTCACCGACAATGTTGAGAAGAATGGATTTACCCAGGAATACCTGATGAAGGGTATGACCAAGGAAAGGGAGGTGGCAGCCTGATGAGCGCCGCAACTGCAACACCTGCAAAGAAAGAAGAAAAGACCGGCCTGCTGGCCACGGTTGCCAACAATGCCCGTCAATACGGTATTGTCGGCGCACTGCTGGTCATCGTCGTGGCCTTCGAGGTCCTGACCGGAGGCGTGCTGCTGAAGCCGAACTCCTTCGTGTCCCTGATTCAGCAGAACGCTTACGTGATCATCCTGGCCATTGGTATGGTGATGGTCATCATCGCCACCCACATCGACCTTTCGGTTGGTTCCTTGGTAGCCTTCATCGGTGGTGTGTGTGCACTGCTGATGGAACGCGCCGGAGTCAACTGGATGCTCGCCATCGTCATCGCTCTGGTCGTCGGCCTGATCGTCGGCGTCTGGCAGGGCTTCTGGGTCGCCGTCATCGGCATCCCGGGCTTCATTACCACTCTGGCCGGCATGTTGATCTTCCGTGGTCTCGCCACCGTGATCGTCGGCGAATCCGTGCCGATTACCTCCCTCGAATTCCGTGGCATTGCCCGTAACTACCTGCCCAACATCCTTGGCTGGTGGGGTCCGTTCGATGGTCTGACCATTGTGCTCGGCATCCTGTGCATCGTCGGCTTTGCCTGGAGCCAGCTGCGCAAGCGCGCCCGTGTGGCCAAGGTCGGCCTGGTGCCCGAGCCGATGAGCCTGACCGTCCTCAAAATTGTGCTTGCCGCGGTCGTCATCGCCTTCGTCACCTACCTGCTGGCTTCCTCCGGTAACGCTGATCAGGGTGGTACCCCGATCATGCTGGTGATCGTCGGTGTGCTGGTCTTCATCTACAACTTCATCCTGACCAAGACCGTGTTCGGTCGCCACGTGTTCGCGGTCGGCTCCAACGAGAAGACGTCCCGTCTTTCCGGCATCAACGTTAATCGTGTAAAGCTCGGCGTATATGCGCTGATGGGCGCGGTTGTCGCTATCGCGGCCGTATTGCAGGTCTCCCGCATCGGCGCTATGGACCCGGCAAACGCCGGCAGCGGCTATGAGCTCGATTCCATCGCGGCGGTCATCGTCGGCGGCACCAGCATGTCCGGCGGCAAGGGCTCCGTTGTGGGTACTGTATTCGGTATGCTCATCATCGCCGTTATGAACAACCTCCTCAATCTCCTCGGCGTTCCGCCGTTCCTGCGCGAAGCCTTCAAGGGCGCGATCATCATCGCCGCCGTCCTGCTCCAGCGCAAGTCTTCCGATAACTGAACATAAACGGTATTTTGTAAGACCTTGTCGTAAGAAATCGCGAAAAGGTCTTACTTTTTTTTGTAAAATAACGCGAAACAGCCCGATATTTTCAAATAGGGTTGATTTTTTGCGCTGTATATTCTATAATATACAAAGAAATAAAAATCCTTTCATGGATCATGGAGGCTGAATTTATGTTAGTATCTGCAAAGGAAATGCTGGACAAGGCTAAGGCAGGCAAATACGCTGTCGGTCAGTTCAACATCAATAACCTTGAATGGACAAAGGCTATCCTGCTCACGGCTCAGGAGAACAACTCCCCGGTCATCCTCGGTGTTTCCGAGGGCGCAGGCAAGTACATGTGCGGCTACAACACCGTAGTTGGCATGGTAAACGGCATGCTGGAGACCCTGAAGATCACGGTTCCGGTTGCTCTGCACCTCGACCACGGCTCCTACGAAGGCGCTAAGGCTTGCATCGAAGCAGGCTTCTCTTCCATCATGTTTGATGGTTCTCATTATCCTATCGCTGAGAACGTAGAGAAGACCACTGAGCTGGTTAAGGCTGCTCACAGCAAGGGACTTTCTATCGAGGCAGAAGTTGGTTCCATCGGTGGTGAGGAAGATGGCGTTATCGGTATG
>OLQN01002315.1_pt1 | contig 12966 bp, 10 predicted proteins | sample 1673181 | NCBI WGS metagenome assembly OLQN01 (sample SAMEA3136763, study PRJEB25190) | human gut metagenome | biome: human gut; feature: human-associated habitat; material: faeces | place: Austria | collected 2013
GAACTCGCCGTTGGCGGGGGTATCGCCTGCGCCGAAGCAGGGGCCGCAGAAGCACTCGCGGAAGATGCCTCCTGCGGAAACAATATCCGCTACCGTGCCGTTTTTGACCAGCTCCAGATAGGTGGGCATGCTGTCCGGGTAGACGCTGAATTTGAACTCGCCGTTGCCGCAGCTCTTGCCGCGGATGATGTCCGCCACCGCGCAGATGTTTTCATAGGTGCCGCCGGAACAGCCGGCGACGACGCCCTGCTCCACGTAAATACGGCCATCGGGGCAGATCTTTCCCACCAGGTCCATGTGGACCTTGCCGCCCAGCTGCTTGTTGGCCTGGTCCTCGGCCGCCTGCAGAATCTCTTTGGCGTTGGCTTTCAGCTCACGGATGGGGTAGGCATAGCTGGGGTGCATCGGCAGCGCAATCATGCACTCGACGGTGGAGAGGTCCAGCTCGATGCAGCCGTCATAGTAGGCCACGTCGGCGGGTTTCAACTCTTTGTAGGCTTCGGGGCGATTGTGCTGCGCAAAATATTCTTTCGTCACATCGTCGGTCTGCCAGATGGAGGACCAGCAGGTGGTCTCGGTGGTCATGACGTCGATGCCGTTGCGGTAGTCAGCCGACAGGTTGGCCACACCGGGGCCGACGAACTCCATGACCTTGTTTTTCACGTAGCCGTTGGCGTAGGTGGCAGCCACCAGCGCCAGCGCCACATCGTGGGGGCCGACGCCGGGGTTGGGCTTGCCGGTCAGGTAGATGGCCACCACGCCGGGGTAGGCCATATCGTAGGTGCGGCCCACCAGCTGCTTGGCCAGCTCACCGCCGCCCTCGCCCACGGCCATGGTGCCAAGGGCGCCGTAGCGGGTGTGGGAATCAGAACCTAAGATCATGCGGCCGCAGCCGGACATCATTTCCCGGTTATAGCTGTGGATGACGGCCATGTTCGGCGGAACGTAGATGCCGCCGTATTTGTGGGCGGCGGAGAGGGCGAACTGGTGGTCGTCCTCGTTGATGGTGCCGCCGACGGCGCACAGGCTGTTGTGGCAGTTGGTCATGACGTAGGGCAGCGGGAATTCCTTCATGCCGGAGGCACGGGCCGTCTGGATGATGCCGACATAGGTGATGTCGTGGCTGGTCATCGAGTCGAACTTCATACGCAGGTCCTGCATGGAATCGCCGATATTATGTGCTTTTAAGATGCCGTAGGCGATGGTGCCCTGCTTTGCCTGCTCCTGCGTGAAGCCTGCCGGAGCTTCGGACTGGGGCACACCGTGGACGAGGTATACGCCGGTATCGTGCAGTTTCATAGGCTTCTCTCCTTGCCTTTCATTTTAAAAAATCACAGCCGGGCGATAACGGCCTGGGTAAATTCCTTGGTGCCGGCCGTGCCGCCGATGTCAGCGGTGATGACCTTGCCTTCGGCCACCTGGGCCTGGATGGCGGCGTTGAGCTTGTCGGCCTTGTCGGTCATACCCAGGTCGTTCAGCATCATGGCAAAGGCCATCAGGATGGCACTGGGGTTGGCCTTGTCCTGGCCTGCAATGTCGGGGGCGGAGCCGTGAACAGCCTCATAAATGCGCGTTTTATCGCCGATGTTGGCGCTGGGCGCGAAGCCCAGGCCACCCACCAGACCGGCGCACAGATCGCTGATGATGTCGCCGTAGAGGTTGGGGGCGACCAGCACGTCAAACTGCTCAGGGCGCTGCACCAGCTTCATGCACAGGGCATCGATGATGCAGTCGTTGGCCTCGATGTCGGGGTAATCCTCGGCCACTTCGCGGAAGGTACGCAGAAACAGGCCGTCGGTCAGCTTCATGATGTTGGCCTTGTGCACAGCGGTGACCTTTTTGCGGCCGTTTTTCCGGGCGTAGTCAAAGGCAAAGCGGCAGATCTTCTCGCAGGCCGGGCGGGTGATGAGTTTGACGCCGTTGGCGATGTCGTCGGTAAGCATGTACTCGATGCCCTTATACAGGTCCTCGGTATTCTCGCGCACGATGACGAGGTCAACGTTCTCAAAACGGGTAGGTACGCCAGGCAGCGTGTGCACAGGGCGCAGGTTGGCGTAGGTGGCAAAGCGCTGACGCAGCTGCACATTGATGCTGCGGAAGCCCTTGCCGATGGGCGTAGCCGTAGGGCCTTTCAGTGCCCAGCCGCACGCCTCGATGGCGTCCAGCGTGCCGGGGGCGATCAGCTCGCCGCTGGCTTCGGCGTACTCGGCACCGGCCTCACACTCCTGCCATTCAATGCCGGTGTTCAGTGCGGCCGAGACAGCACGCACGCTTTCGGCGATCTCGCGGCCAATGCCATCGCCTGGGATCAGTACTGCTTTCATAAAAATACGTTCCCCTTCCCTGTGCTTTTTGAAAGGCTCCCTGCACAAGGGGGCCTTACGCAGCGAAAATGCTGCAATATACTACAACTATATCTGCTTTGGGCCGGTTTGTCAACGCGGTTTTTTATACAGGTCGTGTCAAAACGCCCATCAGCTTAATAAAATAAAGTCGTACTTTGGCTATTGTGGTGATATTTTAAGTTTTTCTTGACGAAACTCCAAGGATGTTATATTATTGTAGAAATCACCCACGCGGTGGGTGCCTGCGGTGCAGGAATGGGAAATTTGCGTGCGTGTATAAATATGCAAGTGGAAAGGGGCCTGCCGATGTATTACCCGGACGTACCGGCACTGGAGCCGGAAGAACTGGAACTGCTCTGCCATGAATATGTAGAGCATAATGCCACGCTGGACCCGCATTTGGCGGACCAGATGGGCGTCAAGCGCGGCCTGCGCAACCTGGACGGCACCGGTGTGCTGGCCGGTATCACCAACGTGTCCAACGTTGTTGGCTATGACAAAAAGGAAGACGGCACCATCGTGCCCATCCCCGGCCGCCTGATCTACCGCGGCATCGATTTGGATGCCCTGGCCGCCGAGGCCGACGCCAGCGACCGCTTTATGTTTGAGGAAGTGGTCTGGCTGCTGCTGTTCGGCTCTCTGCCCACGCGGGACCAGTATGCCAAGTTCCGCAAACTGCTGGAGAACCACCGCGAACTGCCCCGCGGCTTTGCCGACGATATGATCTTGAACTCGCCTTCGCCCAACCTGATGAACAAGATGGCGCGAAGCGTGCTGGCCATGTACAGCTACGATGAACACGCCGAGGACCTGAGCCTGCCCAACATCCTGCGGCAGAGCATCAACCTGATCGCCGAGCTGCCCACCATGATGGTGAACGCTTACCAGATCAAGCGCCGCGTCTACGACCGCAACAGCATGTACTTCCACCTGCCCACCGAGGGACAGAGCACGGCCGAACATATCCTGTCCACCTACCGTGCCGACCAGAAGTTTACCCACGAGGAGGCCCGCCTGCTGGACCTGTGTCTGCTGGTGCATGCGGACCACGGCGGCGGTAACTGCTCGACCTTTACCTGCCGCGTGCTGTCCAGCTCCGGCACCGACACCTACGCGGCCATCTCAGCGGCCATCGGCGCACTGAAAGGCCCCAAGCACGGCGGCGCCAACCTGAAGGTCATGCACCAGCTGGACTACATTTTGGAAAATGTGGAGGATCCCACCAACGACGACGAGGTGCGGGAGTTCCTGCGCAAGATCATCCGCAAAGAGCGCGGCGACGGCAGCGGCCTGATCTACGGCATGGGCCACGCCGTATACACCCTGAGCGATCCGCGTGCCCAAATTTTGAAAACACACGCCAAGAGCCTCGCCTACCAAAAAGGCTACGACGAGGAGTACGAGATGCTGTGCAGCGTCGAGCGCCTGGCCCCCCAGGTATTTGCCGAGGAAAAGCACGGCCCCAAAAAGGTCTGTGCCAATGTGGACCTGTTCAGCGGCCTGATCTACCGCATGCTGGGCATCAGCGAGGATCTGTTCACCCCGCTGTTCGCCATTGCCCGTGTACCCGGCTGGTGTGCCCACCGCGTGGAAGAGGTGGAGTTCGCCAACCGCATCATCCGCCCCGCGTACAAGTACGTCGGCCAGCCGCTGGATTACCTGCCGCTGGAAGAACGGTAATTTATACAAAAATAGCGAGTACCCGTTTTCTTTCGGGTACTCGCTTTTTATTGTTATTGCGCATGTTTGTAGGGGTCGATGCAAGCATCCGCCCCTACAGAACACTCACACAAACACCACCTGCACCAGCACCATATACAGTGCCGTCCCGGCGGCAATACTTAATAAGGTATTCTTTTTCCAGCAATGCAAACCCACCACCGCGGCGGCGGCGATCAGTTCCGGCAGGCCGTGGGTAGGGCCGAGTAAGTCCACGCCCCGCAGGCAGTATACCACCAGCATAGCCATAATGGCGCAGGGCAGCACCCCGGCCAGGTAGGTGATGAACCGGGGCGTGGGCCGCCCGCAGCCAAACACCAGAAACGGCAGAAACCGAATCAGCATCGTGACAGCAGCCACCACGGCCACTAACGCCATACCGTGAAGATCAATCGACATGGGCGGTTTCCTCCTTTTGCGCACGTTTTTCCATGGGGCCGCGCAGCAGTGTCAGTGCCGCCGTGATGCCCAGCATGGACGGGATCAGAAAGTTGCTGCTGCCGAAAATGACCAGGCAGATCAGCGAAACACCCAGCCCCACCAGCGCGGGGGTGTGGTCCTTGCCGGCGCGCCACTGCTCCACCATGACCACAAGGAACAGCGCGGTCATCGAAAAGTCGATGCCTGTGGTATCAAAGGGGATGATGCTGCCCAGCAGCGTGCCGGTCACACTGCCCGCCACCCAATAAATTTGGTCGAACAGCGAAGCAAACAGATAGTAACGGTTCTGGTCCACGCCCTCGGGCACATCGCCGCTGCATACTACCGAATACGTCTCGTCGGTGAGGGCAAAAATCAGGTACGGCTTTGCTGCGCCGGTGTTTTTATATCGCTGCAGCATCGAAATACCGTAAAACAGGTGGCGGGCATTGACCATCAGGGTCATCAGCGCCGCCGAGATGAGCGATGCGCCGCCTGCTAATAGATCTATGGTAACGTACTGCATGCTGCCCGCGTAGATCAGGGTGCTCATGACCAGGGACCAGCCCACGCCATACCCTTTGCTTTGCAGCAGCACGCCAAAACCCAGCCCCAGCACGAGGTAACCCGCCATAATGGGCAAGGTACGCGCAAACGCGTAGCGGAGTGTTTTCATCATATTTCCCCTTTAGCCTACTGAAGTGCTAGGTTAGTATAGCATAGTTTTTGCACTTTAGCAAGTAAGGGACGCTTTGCCAATGCGCCAGGCGCGGGAGGATGCTTATGGCAACACCGCACAATTCCCGCCTAACGGCTTAAGCACCGCTCCGGCGGCTGCGGCACGGCATCTGCGTTGCCAAAATGCTCGATAAGACATCCAGTATTATCTGCGCTTTTGGCTTAGCATCTGCCGCACCTCGCTCGCCGTATCGGCACTTAGAATTATGCGGTATTGCCTTATCCCTTTTTTATTGCCCCGCTCTCAGCGTTCTGCGTCGAAACTCTGTCGGCCCGCATCCATACAACTGCCGGAAGGAACGGGCAAAATAGCTGGAATCCTCGAAGCCGCATTGGGCGGCGATAGCGGTTACCTGCAGGGTGGTGCCGCACAGCAGCTCGGCGGCGCGCTGCAGGCGCTGGCCGCGCAGGTACTGGTTGGGCGTGGTGCCGATCATATCATGGAAGCACCGCAGGCACTCGCTGGGGCTGATGGACGCGCTGGCAGCGATCTGCTCCACGGTCAGGTCCTCGGCGTAGTGGGTCTGCACAAATTGCAGCATCGTTTTAATGCGGTCGGCGCTGCGCATCGCCTTTTTGGGCACGGCGCGCGTGGCGGGGGCGCGGGTAACCAGCAGGTACATCATCTCGGAAAGCGCAGCCCGCGTCTTGAACTCGTACCCCGGTATCTCGTTGACCACGGCACGGAACGCCCGCTCCATGCAGTCCATGGCTTCCCGCTGCCAATCCACGCTGCGGCGCAGCACGGCGCAGGGACGGCTGGGGTCGGTCAGCAGCGGCTGCAGATATTTTTGCCAAAACACGCTGTCCGGGCTGCCGCCCACCAGCCGGGGATGGAATACCACGCTGTGCAGCCGGCAGCGCCCGGCGGCCAGCGGCCAGTCGGCATGCAGCACCCCAGCATTGATGAACAAGCCGTCCCCCTCGGCCAGCGTGTACTTTTCCCCGGCTGCAGCGGCCAGCACGCCGCCCTCGCTGGCAATCAGCAGTTCCAGCTCCTCATGCCAGTGCCAGGGTACGGGGGCGGCTTCCAGATCGTCGTGGTAGCAGGCGATGGGAAACGCCGCGGTGCCGTGGGCGGTCAGCTCCCGCCCAGCGGAATCGGTCTCGGTATTGCAGGCGGACAAGGCCATGGCAAATCCTCCTTTTTGGGCGAAATAATCCTGCCTGTTTGGCGAAATAATACGATACATCCGTCAACTTTGATGATATAATCATAGGGCAAGTAAAAACGCCTGTCAAGGAGAAAATTTTATGGTATCCCTGCTTTTACCCGTAATTTATTTAGCTTTTATCAGCCTGGGCCTGCCGGATGCCCTGCTGGGTGCGGCCTGGCCCAGCATGTACCTGGGCTTGGGCGCGGGCCTGTCCTGGGCGGGCATGATCTCCATGATCATCTCCGCCGGCACAGTAGTGTCCAGCCTGGCCAGCGACGCCCTTACCGCCCGGCTTGGCCCCGGCAGGGTCACGGCCATCAGCGTGGGCACGACGGCCGCAGCGCTGTTTGGCTTTTCCACCTGCACGGCGTTCTGGCAGCTTTGTCTGTGGGCCGTGCCCTACGGCCTGGGCGCGGGCAGCGTGGATGCCGCCCTCAACAACTACGTTGCCCTGCATTACGAGAGCCGCCACATGAGCTGGCTGCACTGCATGTGGGGCCTGGGCGCCAGCGGCGGGCCGGTCATTATGGGCTGGGCGCTGGCCCACAGCAGTTGGCAGAGCGGCTACCGCATTATTTCTGTGCTGCAGGTGGTGCTGACGGCCATCATCATTTTCAGCCTGCCGCTGTGGAAAAAACCGGGCGAGGAGACCGGCGAGGAAATCGCCCGCGAGCACCGCACCCTGCCCCAGCTGATGCGGGTGCCCGGCGTGCCCGAGGTCATGGCGATGTTCGCCTGCTACTCGGTGGTCGAGACTACGGCAGGCATGTGGGCGTCCAGCTATTGCACGCTTCAGCGCGGTATCGACGCTGGTACTGCCGCCAGCTGGGCCAGCCTGTTTTACGTGGGCATCACGGTGGGGCGGTTTTTAAGCGGTTTTATCGCTATGAAACTCAACGACCACCAGCTGATCAACCTGGGGTTTGTGCTGGTGGCGCTGGGCATCTTGCCCATTCTGCTGCCGCTGGGCAGCGCTGCGCTGGTGACTGGGCTGGTTACGGTGGGCCTGGGCTGTGCGCCTATTTATCCCAGCATTATCCACGAAACTCCGTTGAATTTTGGCCGCAACTTAAGCATGGCCCTGACCGGCGTGCAGATGGCCGCCGCCTATGTGGGCAATGTGGTGTTCCCGCCGCTGTTCGGGCTGCTGGCGCAGTATATCAGCATCAGCCTGTACCCATGGTATCTGCTGGCCGCGCTGGTGCTGATGGCCGTTATGTCCCGCGCCTTGCACCGCAAGACTGCCGCCAAACGTGCCGCCAACGGATATTGAAAAATTTCGATTTTTTGCCAGAGGAAATGCCAGATTTCGCGTTTCTTCTGGCTTTTTTTCGTTTACATCTGTGTTTACATCTACTATAATATAAAATGTAAATTTTTATGCTAGGAGGTGCCTCTATGGAAAAGTGCAGCTTATGCGGCGGCAAAATCGTGAACCATCGGTGCGTGGATTGCGGTATGCCGTACCCGGAAAAACCGCACTACACCCTGCGCAGTGAAACCGCCCACACCCATAACGTCAACGGCGAGGAAGTGCTGCACCGCGTGCGCAGCGCCGCAGGCAAGGACCCCGTCTATACCTGCGATGCCGAGGACGAGCAGGACCGCATCGACCTGGAGGGCTCGCGTCCGCATCTGCATGCCCCGGCCCGGCAGCTGAACCAGACGCGCCGTCCGGCCCGGGACAAGCGGCGCGGCGGCTGGCTGGTCACGCTCATCATCTTTGGTCTGGCGCTGCTGCCTATGCTGTTCAACCTGTCCGAGCGAGTATTTTACAGTTTGGCGGACCTGGGCGGACACAGCAGCTATGCGGAAACCGAAGCGCCCGAAGCAAGCATCCATGCCGAAGCCCCCGCCGTGGATATGACCGGCGTCAACCCCTACGAGGGGATGGACTGGGGCCTGTCCACTGCGGGCGGCGGCTTTGGCTGCATTCTGGAGCCGGGCTACTACACCATCGGCCAGCAGATCCCCGAGGGCGTTTACACCATCACCCCCGATGACGGCAGCTCACTGATGATGACCCACGACGACGAAGCCCACGACCGCTGGTACCAGACCACCTTGCTCAGCTGCCCCGAAGGCGGGGAGCCCGAACTGGTGCTGACCAACGTGCAGCTGGCGGCAGGCGGCACCCTGTGGGTGGAGGGCAGCGGCACCCTGACGCTGGAAAGCGACAACGCCCAGCTGGACACCCAGGCTGAACCCCAGGGAAACCCGGCGGGCGAGTCTTTCGAGCTGTGCGCCTGGGAAGATGACATTCAAACCTACACTGTGGGGCAGGAGATCCCGGCGGGTGTGTATGACGTGAACTGGAACCAGGGCAGCGGCTTCCTGGGCTGGGATACACAAAGCTCGTACCACCTGACCTATTACGGCGGGGACGGGTTCAACGGCACGGTCGTTTTCCACAGCCTGCCCTTGACCGAGGGCGACACCCTGACGCTGGAATGCTATTCCAACGAGGATTGCATCCTTTGGCTGACCCCGGTTGCGGAAATTTACGGGTAAAAAAGCAGCATGCCGCTGCAAATGGCCCCCTCTGCGAGGGTAACTCCCCACACCGTGGGGAGATGTCGCGTAGCCAGCTCCCTCCTAGAGGGAGCCAAAAAAGGTTACTTGAGGAGTATCTATGGTTTTCAATTCGGCACAATTTTTGTTGTTTCTGCCGCTGGCGGCGCTGGGGTATTTTGCGGTGCCCCAAAAGGCCCGGCGGCCCTGGCTGCTGCTGGCCTGCTATTTCTTCTATTTCTGCTGGAACCCGGCCCATGTCCCGGTGCTGGCTTTTGTTACCGCCGTAGGCTATCTCGGCGGCCGCCTGCTGGAGGGCAAGCCCCGCAAGGGTGTGCTGGCGGCAGGCATCCTGCTGGCCTTGGCCCCGCTGATCGGGTTCAAATATCTGGGCTTTCTCACCAAATCCGTGCTGTCAGTGCTGGCGCATCTGGGCGTGCAGATTGCTCCGCCTGCGTTCGACTTCCTGCTGCCCATGGGCATCTCCTTTTACACGCTGCAGGCTGTGGGCTACCTGGTGGATACCTACCGGGGCGAAAAGGCCGAGCATAATCTGCTGGATTTTGCGTTGTTTGTCGGTTTCTTCCCGCAGATGGTCTCCGGCCCCATCAGCCGGGGCAACAGGCTTTTGCCCCAGCTTTCGGCGGCCAAGCGCCCCGCCTTTGACGACCTGCGGGACGGTGTGCTGCTGCTAATCTGGGGTTACTTCCTCAAAATCGTGGTGGCGGACCGCGCCGCGCTGTTTGTGGCGGCAGTCTATGCACCGGAAAGCGAGTACGAGGGCTGGTTTTACATCGTGGCCACGCTGCTGTTCTGCCTGCAGCTCTACGGCGATTTCGGCGGCTGCTCGGTCATGGCTATGGGCACGGCCAAGATCTTGGGCATCGACCTCATCGACAACTTTAATGCGCCCTATTTTTCGCAATCTATCGCTGAATTCTGGCGGCGGTGGCATATTTCGCTGTCCACCTGGTTCCGGGATTATCTCTACATCCCCCTGGGCGGCAACCGCAAGGGCACGCTGCGCAAATATCTAAACGTGCTGGTCACCTTTGCCGTCAGCGGCCTGTGGCACGGCGCCCAGTGGAACTATATGGCCTGGGGCCTGCTGAACGGTCTGTACCAGGTCATCGGCGCGGCGCTGATGCCGCTGCGCACGGCAGTGGTGTGCGTGCTGCACATCGACCCCAAGTCCCGCCCCCACAAGCTGCTGCTGGTGGTGGTCACCTTTGTGCTGTTCAGCTCCACGATGGTGTTCTTCCGCGCTTACCGCCTGATGGATGCGGTGCGCATCTTCATCAGCATGCTGACCGTACATAACTTTGAGATCTTCACCGATGGTTCGATCTTTGCCTGTGGCATCGACGCCTTTAACTTTGCGCTGCTGGGCATCTATGTGCTGGTCATCTTTGCCGCCGATGTCTGCAAGTACAAGCGGATAAAAGTGCGCTCTGTCATCGAAAAGCAGCACTGGCTCTGTCAGGTGGCCGTGGTGGCACTGGGCGTACTGACGGTGCTGCTGCTGGGTGTTTACGGCCCCGGCTTCGAGGCATCCAATTTCATCTATTCGCAGTTTTAAGGGAGGGGAGCAGAAAGTATGGCTAAAAAATTGGCAGCGATCCTGCTCTGCGTGGTGCTCATCTTCGTCGGTGTGCTGGCGCTGGGGCATCTGACCCGGCCCCTGGGCGACGATGTGGCCATCGCCAACGTGGAAAACTTCCACAAACTGCCGGAAAATTCCATCGACGTCATTGTTTACGGTTCCAGCCACGTCTGGCGCAACGTGAACGTCAACGAGATGTACGACAAGTACGGCATCGGCGCCTACAATTACGCCGCCAATTGGCAGCACCTGGACACCACCTGGCTGTTTGTCCACGACTCGCTGGAGACCCAGACGCCCAAGGTGGCGCTGATCGAGGGCATGCACATCAACAGCAACGAGTTTGACACCGACATGGACGGCGAGATCTACTACACCACGCCCATCCCGGAGTCGAAATACAAGCGTGCCTACCTGAAAATGTGCTTTGAAAACCACATAGAGCGGTACATTTCCTACTATTTCCCGCTGGTGGCCTATCATGAAAATAAAAACGCCCTGACGGCGGAAAGCTTCGGCAGGACGTCTAACAGTATCGATTTTATGGACACGATGGGCTTCTACCCCCGCGACGGCGTGTTCGTGGCCGACGTCAAGGACTGGACCGAGATGGAGGATTGGGTCATCGGAGACCGCTCTCTGGAGCTGATGGACGACATGGTGGCGGCCCTGCAGGAAAAAGGCTGCCAGGTGGTGTTCTGGGTGGCCCCCTGGTCCACCGAAGAGTACCAGTATTTCAACGTGCTGCAGGAATATTGCGAGGAGCACAACTGCGGCTACCTCAACATGTTTGAGCACATGGAGGACGCCGGCATCAGCGTCGAGACGGATTTCTGCGACCCGCACCACCTGAATGTAAGCGGCGCCACCAAAATGGCGGATTATCTGGGCACCTATTTAAAGGAGAACTACGACCTGACCGATTGGCGGGAGGTACCCGGCAATTTATGGGAGAATCATAGCTAACGCTGCGGTTTGTTTTGTTGGTTTTAATATGCAGCCTGACCGGCCCTGCCAACCTTGCGGCAGGGCCTTTTTTTAACGGCAAGATGCCGTAATAAAAAAGAGGGACCGCATCGTGGTCCCCCTTGGCAGCATGAACTTATAAATCAAAAATTAAAAGTAGCACTTAATCTGGAACTTATCTGCCGGGGCAGCCTCCTCAACCACCAACTTCTCATGGTTGAAATCAAACTTCACGCTCTTGCAGTCGTCGGTGTTGCGGGTCAGGCGCAGCAGCTGGTCTACGCGCTTCTGCTCGTCTTTGGTGTAGAACAGGTAGCTTGCGCCCTGCTTGCGGGCGCGGCCCGTGCGGCCAATGCGGTGGGTGTAGTGCTCGTTTTCCTCAGGCACGTCGTAGTTGATGACGGCGTCCACGTCCGAAACATCAATGCCACGGGCGGCCACGTCGGTGGCCACCAGCACGCTGATCTCACCGGCCTTGAACCGCGTCATAATGCGGTTGCGCTCTGCCTGGGACAGGTCGCCGTGCAGGCAGTCCACGTTAAAGTTCAGGCGCGCCAGCTGGTTGGCCAGCATGCCGGTGTTGTACTTGGTGTTGCAGAAGATCATCACCCGCTTGTACCCCTCGCTGATGATGATCTGCGCGGCGTCGGCCAGCTTGTCGCGGCCGGTGGTCAGCAGTTTATATTGGGCAATTTTCGGGCTGGAATCTTCCACCGGCTGCACGCTGACCTCGGCGGCGTTGTGCTGGTACAACCAGCCGATGTCCAGCACCTCGCGGCTGATGGTGGCCGAGAACATCGAAAGGCTCTTGCGGTTCTTCATTGTGTCGATGATCTGCTTGACATCCTTGTAGAAACCCATGTTCAGCATCTCGTCGGCCTCGTCCAGCACGATGGTCTCCACGTGGGAAACATCGATGGCGTGGTGGCGATAGTGGTCCATCAGGCGGCCGGGGGTGGCGACTACGATCTGGCAGCCCGCTTTCAGCTGGCGCTGCTGCTTATCCAGCCCGGCGCCGCCGTATACGCAGACGATCTTGATGTCCGGCAGGAACTGCGCCAGGTTTTGCAGGTCCTGGGCGATCTGCTGGGCCAGCTCGCGGGTGGGACTCAGGATGACAGCCTGGGGCTTCAGGCTGGCGGGGTCCACCTTGGACAGGATGGGGATGCCGAATGCCACGGTTTTGCCGGTGCCGGTGGGGGCCTTGGCAATCATATCGTGGCCGTCCAGCATCAGCGGGATGGCCTTCTCCTGGATCTCGGTCATTTCGGTAAAGCCCATGGCCTGCGTAGCCTGCAGGATCTCGGGCGCAACGCGGGTAAGTTCCGTAAACTGCATGTTTGTACTGCCTTTCGTCTGTTTTACACTTATCTTTTATTATAACAGGCTTTGCAATGCGCCGCAAGATGGGGACACGCAAAAAGGCCTCCTCCGGGAGCAATGTCACTCAGTTAAGGCAATACCGCATAATTCTAAGTGCCGATACGGCGAGCGAGGTGCGGCAGCT
>OLQN01002320.1_pt1 | contig 12948 bp, 19 predicted proteins | sample 1673181 | NCBI WGS metagenome assembly OLQN01 (sample SAMEA3136763, study PRJEB25190) | human gut metagenome | biome: human gut; feature: human-associated habitat; material: faeces | place: Austria | collected 2013
GTCCTTCTGCACGCCGGGGACGCCCCAGCCCATCGGGGGCTTGCCCAGGGTCGCGTCCTGCTCGTTCTTCCGTCCGAAAAGTGCCATAAATCAATACCTCCTGTAAAAATCGTAACGGTCATACTGCTGGTCCTGTCCCAGGTCCAGCGGGTCATATACCACCAGGGCGGGGGGCTTGTTCCGCCTGGGTGCTATCGGATTTTTCATGCAGACGTAGCGCAGCTCGTCGTAGATGTGGTCCTCGCCCTCGGTGTTGATGTCCTCCACGTTCTTCTCGTCGTAGACCAGGTTGGGGACCGTGCGGATGAAGTGCTTGCAGGTGTTGAACACATACAGCATGGGGATGCCCTCCTCGTCAAAGGCGAGGCGGTGATGCACCTGCATCTTGCCGTCGATGCGGGCGTGGTCGCCGCGCTCGAAGTACACCCGCTGCCGCTCCATCAGAGCGCCGATGCTCTCCGTGCCGTCGCTGCCCCAGATGGCCGGGTCTCCCACGCGGTTGATGCGCCGGTCCTTGAGGTTGGGGTCCTCGGCCTCGATGCGCCGTATCTCCCGCGCCACCTCGGACGGTTCCATCTTCACGCCGGTGTTGGGTGTGCCGGTGCAGCCGTAATACTCCCGGATGCGGTAGAGCCGCCGGTCCCGGTCCACGGCGTACCAGCCCACGGAGAAGGGCCTGGAGTAGCCCCAGTCCAGGCCGCACCAGATGGCCCAGTCCTGCGGGACCTTGAAGGGGGAGATGACGTGGGTGTTGATGCGGTCCGTGTAGTGGTCGCCGTCGTTGCGCCACTCCGTGAATACCTGGCCCGCGAAGGTGTCCCAATCGCCGTACAGCAGCGCCTTGCGCTCCTGCTCCGGCATGGAGGCCAGGCTGGTGAGGTAGTCCGGGTTGTTGGCAAGCAGTATCTTGTTGTCGAACACGGAGGACGGCACGAAGATGCGGGACTTCCAGCGCGTCTCCTCGTGGCCGTCAGGGAAGCGGACCTTGAACTGCTCCCAGATCGTTTGCATGGGCTGGGCCGCCGTGATGAAGCGCTCCTTCACCCAGCCGTGGCCCACGCCGCCGGGGTTTGCCTGCGCCCGGATGTAGCAGCGGGTCCCCGGCCCGTTGGGGCGGTTTCGGGAGAACAGGTAGCTGTACTCCTCCCAGAGAAATTGCGTCAGCTCGTCAAAGTCGATGAAGTCATAGCGCTTGCCCTGGTAGTTGGTCCGGTCCTTGGTGTACTGCATAGAGCCGAAGAAAATCTTGGCCCCGGAGGGGAAGGTCCAGACGTGCTTGCTCTCGTTAAACCTGGCCTTTTTGTAGGCCCGTCTGTAAATCTCCGTGCTGCGGTCCATCAGCTCCGTGAGCTGCGGGAAGGTCTTGCGGAGGATAAGCCCACGGTAATGCGGTATCTCCACCTGGCGCAGGGCCTCGGCCAGGGCGCAGTCCGATTTACCGCCGCCCGCTGCACCGCCGTACAGCGCCTCGTCCTCAAAGCGGGCCATAAGGGCCGCCTGGCGCGGCTGCGGGGTCCAGATGACATTAGCCATCGTTTGCGCCTCCCTCCGTCGGTGGGCCTGGGTTGTCCATCACGGGGGAGAGGAGCACCACGCCGCTGCCCTCGTCCTCGTCGCCGTCCTGGGCCTCCGGCTTGTACTTCCACGTCTCCGGCTTCCGGTTGGTCAGCCAGAACATTTGCGCCGCTGTATTGGCAGCTACATGGACTTCATCGCGGGCCTCCACAAGGGTCTCGACCTCGCGGATGCGCTTGCCCGTTTCCGGGTCATATTCTACGGTCTTGAGCTTGTAGTGCTTCACGATCTGGGCATTGTAGCCCAGGCAGCTCTTGAACAGGGCGTTTTCCACCTGCTCGTCCGGCACTTCACACGCCTGCGCGAAAGCAGCCGAAAGTGCCGCGTAACGCTCGTCCCCCTCCTGGCCCTCGTCCAGGTATTTGCGGAAGGTAGAGTAGGCGATATGGAGGTTGGTAGCAATCTCCTTTGCCGTGGCCCCGTCTTTGGCCCATTTGATGATCTTGTCCAGGTTGGGGAGGACATGGGTCTCGTATTTACTTTTTGCCATTCGCTCCCGCCTGCCTTTCTGAAAAATTGGCTTCTCTTTCATCGTAGCAAAGGCAGCTTCTTTTTTCGCCCCGAAGGGAGGATGTTTTTTCATTCTGGTGTTCACGCGTGTGGGACCCTCTCACCCTCACCATCCCCCCATACCCCCCTTCCTCTCCCTCTCTCCCTGGAGCGGGGGAGACCATTTTCGTGGCCTCACGAAAAAGATAAGAGACCCCAGGCCATAGGCCCAGGGTCTCTCTGGTATGCTTATGCTTTGCTTTTGCTGTGCTTTTCTATCGTGTAGGTGGCCCCGTAGCGCCGCCGCCCACAATGGGAGCAGGTCACTTTGTGATCTACGCCGCCGCCCACGCGTTTGAGGTCGTAGCCCTCCTGGAGCATCGCGGCGCACCTGCCGCAAAGGTCCTTCGGTTCGGTCATCAGTCGCTCACCCCCTTGAAGCTCTCCCGGACGTGGCCTCCGTTTCCCTCGCGCAGAGGGCACCAGCGCGGTGAGGTTTTGATGACAGGCGTTTTGCCGCCCGGCTTTGTGAAGCCGATAAAGGCTTCAAGCCTGGGGCTTTTGGGGCAAACGCGTCTGAAGCTCGCCACAGCTTCCGGGTGCCTGCACATACACGATGATCTGGGTCCGTCCAGGTGGCGGTTATTCCCGGTTATTCTCCGGGGTACAGGCCATCCCATGTAGGAGCAGCCCGCGCATTTCGGTGTTTCTTTCATGCCGTTTCCTCCCGTTCCATCGTCATGCGGGCCAGCAGGCTCTCATACATCCGCTTGTAGGTGTCCCGCTCCGTCTGGGCAATTACAAGGGCCATGGAAGCCGTGCCGTCCTCGGTGTCCCCGCGTACCGGCTCCGGCTCCTCCTCGTCCTCCTGGGGGCTTGCAAGGCCGTACTGGGCCAGACCCAGGCCAGAGAGGAGGCCGAGGTCCACCTGCTCCATCTCCCGCTTGGTGCAGCGTCCCACATAGCGTCCCACGCGGCTCTTGTCCACGGTGTACACGTTCTCGCACAGGGCCGTGCTGATCTGTTCGGTAGAGCGGATGGTGATGTGCTCCGGCAGCTCCTTCTTGGGGGATGCGGAGCAGTAGACCACCTGGACCACGGGGCTGTTGTCGTTCAGAGCGTCGCAGCTCACGATGATGGCGGGCCGGTCCTTCATCAGCTCGTGGCCGATGGCGTTCGGTATATCTACCCAGTAAATCTCCCCGCGCCGCATAGCGTTGGCAGGGAATGTGCCTTTCTTTGCCATAATCAAACCTCCGTGATAGTCAGATTGAAGCGTTCCCGCAGGAGCTTCTTTTTCATCTCGTACTGGGCCGTCTTGGTGGCCCGGCTCTTGACATCCTCCACCACCGGCAGCCAGAACACGGTGCCGTACTTGTCCGGCGCGGTGGGGCGCTCGTAGGCGAAGTCGGCCACATAGTGGATGGCCCGGACCCGCTCGCCGGTCTCCGTGATGTAGCTTTCCTGGAGGGTGTACTGCTGCTGGAGGCGCAGGTTGCGTATCTGCCCGGCCTTGAGCATCAGCATCAGCTCGTCGTAGCGGCGGGCCTCCTTCTTGCTGTCGAAGCGGAGGTTGCCCCGGCTGTCCGGCTGGTTGTGGTACTTGGGGGCCTTGGTCTTGCCCACGATGCCCAGCTTCTCCATGACCTGGCGCTGGGCCTCCGGCCCCATGCGTTGCAGGTCTGCGGCGGTCAGTCCCATCTCTCGCGCCTCCTTCCGTTTGGTGCAGCGGCGGGCCGGGCCGAAGCCCTGCCCCCGCAGAAACATCATGGGGTGCAGCAGCTTCCCGGACAGGCCGCAGAAAACTGTGTTGTCCACGACGCGCACATACTCGCACTCGTCGCAGTATTCGATCTGGCCCTCCCGCTCCAGGGCCATCTCCAGCGGGGTCTTATCCAGCATTTGCCTGCGCCTCCTCCGCTATCAGCTTGCGCTTGCGCCGGGCGTAGGCGCTGTCGGCGGCGTCCTGTCCGGGGTGCGCCAGGCGGCGCAGCCGGGCCTTTTCCCGCAGCTCCTCCCGGTGGGCCTGCTGGTATGCCCGGTTCCGTGCCCGCTCCTTCTCCGGGTCCCGGTTCCGGTCTTTCAGCTTCCGGCGCTCCTCGGCCTTGCCGTCAAACCAGCCGACGTGCTTATAGCTGGCAGCAAAGCAGCCCTCGGAGCAGAAGTATGTCGTGGCCTGCCGCTTGCCGTCCCGCTCCACCTGACGCACCCATGGGGTGTCCGCCGTGGTCACGATCTGCTTCCCGCAGGTGCCGCAGGTGCGAAACAGGGTCAGCCGGTTTGCTGTCTGTCGGCGCACGCTCATAAGTCGGACCTCCGCTCCATCACGCCCAGGATGTACTTGCCGTCCTCGCCGCGCCGGGCGTGTATCTCGTACTTCTCCCGCATCTCCTTGACGGAGAAGAACGGGACGGCCAGCCGCCAGCCCAGGGCCGTCTCCGGGGCATCCGGGTCCATGGCCCGCTCCCCGTGCTCCAGCACCACGGCGGTGAGCACAGCGTCCACAAGGGCCTGGGTCTCCTGGTTTCCGGCATCCGCCTGGGCCAGGGCCTCCCGCAGCTTCTCGTTCTCCTTGGCCGTGTCGGCCACCTTCTTGTGCCAGCGCCCCAGCTCATGCTCCAGGCGCTTGATCTTATCGACGTTTCTTTCCATGTCACTCCGTCCTCTCGTAATATTTCAGCAGGTTGGCGGCCACCGTGCAGCTTTTCCAGTCCTGGAGGTTGGCGCAGTAGCGGTCCGCGTACTCGGCCAGGGCCTCCCGGTCCGGGAAGCTCATGCAGCCGCCCTCGCAGCGGACGCACAGCCGCTCGTCCCAGTGAAAGAACGGGCACGCCCAGGTCTTGTGTGAGTAGCCAGCCATTTGTCCGCCCCCTTGCTCATTCCGTGATCTGTCGCTGTCCTGCCGTGCTGCCCGGCAGGCCGATGGGGTTCTTCCGCAGCATCGTCTCGTAGGTTTGCTCAAAGCGCTCCATCTCGAAGTATTTCTTGTCCGGCGGCATGAACGCGTCGATGCCGCCCATGGCCTCGATGACCTTCTGGGTCCTGGTGGGCATCCCCTCCAGCGCCTGCTCTTTCGTCCGGCCAGCCAGCCGGGCCAGTTGCAGTTCGCTGCGGGCCATCAGGTAGGCGTTGCTGATTTCCGACCTGACCTCGTGCAGAACGGCCTCCGCCGCCTCCCGCATCTCCGCGATGGTCGGAGGGAATTTGCAGGTCTGGCACACCCGGATGACTGCCTGCTGGGCCGCCCAGAAGTCGATGTCCCGCAGGCAGGTGGTCCAGAGCGTGATGGTCGGGGCCAGCTTTGCCTTTAGGCTGTCCTTGTCCGGGGCCTTGAACATCTCCGCGTTGGGATAGGCCATCATCAGCACCGCGAAGATTTCCGTCACTTCCGCCCTGGTCATAGGCCGCTGAACTCGTCGTGCAGGTCTCGCAGGGCGTCCATCTTCTCGCCCGTGCTGGCCTGCTGGGGTCTGCCGCTGCGGCTGGGCTGGTAGGACCTGTCGTCCTTGAGGGCGAACACGCCTGCCCAGCAGTGGTCCTCGCTCTGGTGCAGAATGGCGATCTGAGCATCCCGGTCTCCGGGGGCCAGCTTCTCCAGTTCCGTGACCAGGCGCTTTTTTGCCTGGTCCGTCATCGGCTTTTTGATCCTGTTCCGCATCGCCTCGAAGTCTTGCAGAGCGGAAAGCAGGTCAGCGTCGCCGGAGGCGAAGTCCGCAAAGATAGTTTCCTTTGTTTTCTTTTCCTCTGCTTTGCTTTGCTTTTCTTTACTCTGCTTTGCTTTTCTTTTATTTGCATCGGTTTGCTCTGCATTTGCATTACTTGTGGATGCTCCGCTGCCGTCGTCGGCCTTGCAAGGCTGATTTTTCCAGCGTTTTTGCGCCGCCTCCCGGCGGAGGTTGGAGATGTCGTCCACCTTCCCCATGCGTCGGAGAAGGGAAGCGGAGTAAAGATACTCGCCGTCGTTCACCAAAAGCGTGTTGCCGTTTTCTGCAAACTCTGTGCAGCAGTCTGTGATGATCTGCTCAAGGTGGGATGCTTCCACCTGCATTTGCATAGCAAGTGTATTCCAGATGTACTTGTTCACGGACAGCCGGTACTCTGGCTGCTCCCGGAGTATCTCCACCAGCATGAAGTACACCCCGTACCCCTCCGCCCCGTAGACGGAGCGGAGGGCCAGGATTTTGGGGTCGTTGCGGGCGTTGCAGTCGTGGGAGAAGAAATAGGCGTCTTTCTCGTTGGTCTTGGGCATACGGATGCCTCCTTATGCAAGCGCCTGCTGCCCCGTTGCATCCTCGAAGATGCCGTCGGGCAGCTCCGGCGCGGTATTGCTGCTGGGTTCGATGACCTCCCCGGTCTCCGGGTTGGCCTCCGGAAGGGCCTCTGGCGCGTTTTCGGGTGCGTCCAGGTAATTCTTGCTCCCGTCGGCACCGATGGCCGCCTCGTCGCTTGCAAGGGCTTTCTGGAGGTCAATGGACATGATGCCCCACTTGCTGATAAGCTGGCGCAGCATCGTCTTGCAGGCCATCCCGTCGAAATCCTTGTACCAGAAGGAGGAATACTTCCACTCGTCGCCCTTGGGGTAGTTGCCCGCCACGAAGTCGGCGTAGGACACGCGGCTGTACCGGGGGTCCTGGGCCTCGCGGGCCTCCAGGTGGAACGCCTGGGAGTAGCGGTCCGCGTGGGCCAGCATCTTGTCCTTGCTCCAGTACAGCACCTTGCGGAAGCCGTTGTTCAGCTCGAAGTAGGCGTAGTAGCCCACCACGGGGCGGCTCTCCCGGTCTCCGTCGTCCTCCAGGAACTCCAGGATGGGGCGGCGGGTGAAGCGGTCCCGGCCTCTGTACTCGCCCTCCACCACGGGAAACGCGTCGATGTCCAGGTATTGGCCGCTGCGCTCTGCAAGCTGGATGTAGCCCTTGTAGCCGAGCTGGAACTGGGCCACGGTGCCGCGCTTCTTGTCCTTGTAGGGGACCATGTAATACTGGCCGAGCTGCGGGGAGGGGGACAGGTTCAGGCTCTCACCCAGCAGGGCGGCGGTCAGCACCGTCCCGGCGTCGCACTCCTGGAGGGACGGGTTTACGGCCACGGCGGAGCTGATGGCAGCCACGAAGCGCCGGGCGCGGTCCGGGTCTCCCAGGGTGTCGTTCACGAGTTTCTGGTACATCGGCGTCTGGATAGCCACGCTGAACTTGGGCTTGCCGCCGCTGCGGCTCTGCAAAGAATTGTTCACGGCCATGATTAAATCCTCCTATACGAAATGTTCCGTTCTTTCAGCCAGCGGGAAAGCTCCGCCGCCTGGTCCTTTGTCACCTGGCACTCAAAGCGCAGCAGGTAGATGGCCTCCTCCACGGCCTCACCACCGCCGGGTTCCCAGGTCCCGGCCTGGGCCGCATTGGCAGCGGGGTCCGGGGTCTGCTCTGCACCCCGCGTCGCCTCTGCCTTGCGCTGTTCCTCTGCCAGGTTGGCGGCCTGGGCGGTCCGCTGGGCCTCGTACTCCCGCAGGCGCTTGGCCCGCTCCTGGAGGCGGGAGCGCTCCATCAGAGCCTCGTTCAAGTCCAGGTGCTCCAGGTACTTGATCTTGACGGCCTCGGCAAACTCGCTCTCCACGGTAGCCAGGACCTCCAGATCGGACGCGGCCTTGTCCTCCGCCGCGACGATGGCCTCCCGGACCTTCTTCATGGTCACGCTGGTGTTGTACCAGGTGTCCTGCCACAGCTTCTCAAAGGGGAGCAGCGCCCGCAGCTCGCCCACGGTCTCCTCGTAGATTTCCAGGATAGCGGCCCGCTTGTCCGCCCGGCGCTTCTCCTCGTACTCCTTGAGCTGCGCGTCGATGGCGGCGATGGGCTGGTCAATAAGGCCCACCAGTTCCTTCACCTTGGCCTCGAAGTCGGTGTACGGGGCCATGCACTCGCGCTTGACCTCCTTGCGCTTGTTCTCCAGGGCCTCCCGCAGCTTGTTCAGCTTGGCGCGGTCCTCCTTGGCACCCTTGATGCCGTCCTCTGTTACCACCAGGCCGGTGTACAGCGCCAGGCTCTCCGCAAGCTGGCCTTTCAGCTCCTCAAAGTTGAAGTCTATCGTCTTGGGCAAAGTCTCCAGGCTGTTGCCCATCACAAATTCCATGCTCATGTTGTCCTCCTGTTCAGATAGGCGGGAGCTTGAGATTTGGTTTCTGCCGCTGCTCCACGCAGCGCCAGAAGGGGACCGCCTCCCGCCGGATGATGGCGATGTCGTCCTCGGCATCCGCCCGTTCGATTTTGTAGTGCCGGGTCTCTTTCCGGTCCTCGCCCTCCGCCGTGGTGTATTTGATCTGGGCCAGAAGCTCCACGAACTGCCACCCGGCGGCAAGCATCTGCTGGCACACCTGGGCGTAATACTCCGTGGGGATGCGCCCCTTCCAATGGGTCCAGCCGGTGGAGGAGAGGATTTCCGTGGTTTTGATCTCCAGGCCGCCCAGCCGCCCGGTGGCGGTTTCCTCCAGCTCCCCGTCCGGGGTGCAGGTGATGAAGGGCAGGTCCTGGTGTTTGATAATCTTGTAGGGGGTGAAGCTCACCCGGTATTCCGGGTGGTCCAGGGCGAAGAAGGAGCGCAGCAGCGGCTCCGCGTCGTTGCCGTAGCGCACATAGGGCTTGTCCCCGATGTCCTCCGGGATGACCAGCCCGCACTTTTCCTCCCAGAGCTGCACGTTGGTTTTCCAGGGGGAGAGGCCCAGGAGGGCGGCGGCGTCAGACGCCCCCAGCCCATCCTTGCGGGCCTCCAGCCATTCCGCCCGGTCCTTGCAGATGATGACCTGCGGCTGCATCACATCATCACGACGATTTTGCCGTCCTTAACCTCCTGGGCCAGCTTGTCCTCGAAGTAGGCCGCGATGCTGGCCTTGGCCGTCTGCTGCCACATCCCGCCGTCAGCCTCGAACAGGCCCACGTTGCCGTCATCGTCCAGGCGCAGCAGGAACTCGCTCACCGGCTGTTCTACCTCCAGGAAGGTGCGGAAGGGGCGCAGGGCCACGCGGGGCTTGACCTGCACCAGCGCCTTGAGGGAGACGCCCTGGCGGGCCTCCACTTCCTGGCTCACGCCGTTGTCGCGGGTGGTCACACCGCTGTCCTTGCTCATGCGGGAGAGCAGGTCCAGCAGGTAGTCCACGCCGGGGCCGGGGGAGAACTTGCTCCGCAGCTCAATGATGGCCTGCTCATACTCCCGGAAGCCGTCACGGAAGCCCGGAACGTCGCATTTCGCGGTATAGAGGCTGTCGCGGCACATCATGTCGTCGTAGGTGGTGAACACGGAGACCGTGCGGGCATCGTCCACGCGGATGAACACGGGCAGGTTCTCGAACATATCCAGCTCGTTGCGGACCAGCTTCACGATGCTGTCCAGGCCGGAGACGGAGAGGTTGGCAGGGCGGTCAATGTGGGGCTTGATACGGACCAGGTCGTGGTCAGAGTAGGTGTCGCCGTGGATGTTGTAGGTCTTGTTGTCCTTGAGGGACACGAGGTACTGGGCAAATTCTTTCAGCATGATGAATACTCCTTTCAGATCGTGGCGTTATGCCTGGCGTTTGAACTTCAAAATTTTGGGGTGGTCCTGCTCCTCACCGTCGAGGGCTAACTGGCCGGGGACCTGGGGCACCATTTCGGCCACCATCAGTTCGCCGGTGCTGGGTGCGTTGGTGATGTAGAGGCTCGTGGTCACGGGGTCCGTCGGGGTCAGGGAGCACTTGGCCGTGCTCTGCACCGTGATGGTCCGGCGGTCCGCGCTGGGGATAAGCTCCAGGGTCACGGAGATTTTGCGCTTGGCGGTGGCCTTGGTGTTGGGGTCCAGGATGTTGTCCATCACCTTGCCCATCTCATAGTCCACGCGCTCCAGGATTGCACCCATTGACATCTCAAGGATGCTTTTCTTGTCCAACTGGTCACTCATGCGGTTTTATCCTCCTTTTTGGTGGCCCGTTTCCGGGCCGCATATTCTCCTAACAGCCGCTTGAGGGCTGCGTCATGCCAGCTTTGCCAGGACGAATACCCGCACACCTGGAGCAGATCGTCCGGCAGGCTTGCCGCGAACTCGCGGCTGATGCGGTAACACTTGCGGAAGCGCCCGGTGGGTGCGGTGGGCGGTGCGGTCTCCGTCTCGCTGGCCTCGCTGCGGCTCTCTGCTGTCGGCAGCGCCCCCAGCAGGTCCAGGTCCTCCGCGTCGTAGAGTTCCGTCCTGGACGCTCCCAGGACATCCTCCAGGGCCTTGAGCTGGTCCGGCGTCGGCAGGCATACGCCCTTCTCATACCGGCTTACCATGCCCACGTCAGCCCTGGGTTCCGTTTCTTTCAGTCTGGCGGACACCTGCGGCTGGGTCAGACCCAGCACCATCCGCCGCTCTTGTAGTCGGTTCATGCTCTACCTCCTCTATCAGTCTGATTTGTTGGAAGAAGGGGAAGAACTGGGGCGGGCACACCGCGTTTCCGAGGCATCTAACTCTGTCCATCCAGTTGGGAAGCCCATCAACCATTCGGTCCATTCCGGGTTCAGATTTCCAGTACCCCCCCCGCCAGGTAAGCCACTTTCTGGCATAGAAGCAATGACCTGGTGGATGTCGCGTCCTTCCGCAGGTGCCGGGCCAGCCCCGCCGCGTCCATCGCCGTCGGCGTGGGCCACGATTGCAAATCGGTATCTTTGGTGCGGAGCGCCGACGCCGCGAGCTGGAACCATAAACGCCCGTGCGGTGTAGCCTTTACTTTCCAGGTCAGAAAGCACATCGTCGAGTGCCAGATTGAGGATGTTAGCAACATTCTCTCCAATGACCCAAGCAGGCCGCAGCTCGTCGATAACTCTAAGCATCTCCGGCCAGAGGTAGCGGTCATCGCTCTTGCCTCTGCGCTGTCCGGCTTTGGAGAAGGGTTGGCACGGGAAGCCGCCGGAAATAATGTCAACTGTTCGTAGTCCGGTCCGTTCACAGAAACTCTCCTTTGTCAAAGTCCGAATGTCCCGCCAGCGTGGAACGTCCGGCCAATGTTTCTCCAGGACCCTGGTGGGGTAGTCGGCCCACTCGCATTGTCCCACGGTGTGGAAGCCTGCCCACTCGGCGGCCAGGTCCAGGCCACCGATGCCGGAAAACAGGGAAAGGTGGGTCAACTCCATATCAGCTATCCCTCATACGGGCTTTCCAGGGACCAGTCCCAGGTCTGCCCGCCTTGCCATTCCGTGGTGAAGTAGTTGTGTGCGCCGTCTCCGGTGAAGTACAGGTCCTCCTTCGGCAGCACCCGGCCCACGCACTCCTTCTCGGCCATCCAGCGGGCCAGCACATCCTCCACCAGGGCCAGGATGTCCGGGTCCACCGGGTTGCTGGGGTCGTAGCCGTAGAACTGGCAGGGCTGGGTCGTGATGCCCTCCACCGTGTCGGCCCAGAAGCGGTCCCCACTGTCGTAGCGGTTCAGCACGCACCAGATCGTGGCCGCCTGTTCCGTGGTGGAGCAGCCCCGCGCCTCGCCCCACACCATCTTTGCCAGGGCTACCTTGGACGCCTCCATCGGGTCGATGGCCTCCCGGTCCTCAAACTCCAGCGTGATGGGTTCCAGCGCGGGTGTCTCCGCCGGGAGCGCCGTTGCCGTCACCGGCACGGTGGCCTCTGGTGTCTCCGGCTCTTGTGGACGCCCGCTCCAGGCGAACGCAGCAGCCACGGCCAGAAGGGCCAGCGCCAGGCAGGCGGCTCTCTGCATCGCGGCCCTGCGGCGGCGCTGCTGCCGCCTCCGCCGTTCAGTCCGGGTCATAGGTGCTTCTCCTGCGGCGGTACAACTCGTCGATAAGGTCCGTGTCGCTGTAATCGGCCAGCGCCTTGCCCTCGTCCTCGGTCTCAACCGATACAAGGATAGAGGATTTCAGATACAAAGCGGGACGCGGCGCGAAGTAGGCGCGGTACGCGAAGTTGTAGTCCACGGTGCCGTCGGAGCTGATGAAGTACGCGTTGAAGCCATTCGAGCGCGGGGAGCTGTTGGTTGTCCAGCCCGTTGCCAGCCAATAGGGCTTGGAGGTCAGCGGCAGGACGCTGCGGTGCTTGCGGTACTCGTCGATGGTCAGCGCCCGCGCGACAGCCAGGGGCTTGCCGTAGTCCGTCATGCCGTCCATGGTGGTCAGGTCGATGGGCCGCTCCACCACGGCGGAGAAGATGGCCGGGTGCTTGTCCCGCAGCCAGCGCTCCACGGTCTTGGAAAGCAGGCTGCCCGCGTAGTTGTTGTGGTCCTCCCGCTCGGCGTCGTCATCCTCGAACTGGCAGCACTCCGGCAGCGTGTCGGCGGCCACCGCAAAGGCGGCGTCCATGTCGTCCTCCAGCTTAACAAACTCCACGCCGTCGAGGGTGAAGCGTTCGCCCCGACGTACCTGTGCCAGGGCCAGGTCCTTCATTTTCATGTCCTTGTCCTCCTCTTTGGTTTACTGGCCGCTCTCGGCGGTCGTGGTGGTCCGCCGGTTGCCCCGGCGGCGGATTGCCTCTTGAAACGTCCTTTGAGCCAGGCGGGGGTCATACTCCGGGCGCTGGTTCTTGTCCAGCTTGCCCGTGTCGCCTCGTCGCAGCTCCTCATAGATCGTTGCGGGGTGGCATCCGATTTTGTAGGCGATGTCCAGCACGCGGGCTTCCTCCTGGTACATCTTTGCGATTTTCTTTCGGTCCTGGAAATCCAGGTACTTGCAGGCCATCACGCGCACCCCCTTTCCTGGGAAAAAATAAAGCCCGAAGGACTGTTTCATCCTTCGGGTTTTACGATAGCATTTGCGAGAGGTCATAAATTTGAAGAAAGGAGTTGACAAGGTGGGGAGAAGATGGTAAAATACAACCTGTTCTGAACAAAGGGACATGCGCGAGTGGTGGAATTGGCAGACTCGCTAGATTCAGGTTCTAGTGTGCATT
>OLQN01002336.1_pt1 | contig 12895 bp, 9 predicted proteins | sample 1673181 | NCBI WGS metagenome assembly OLQN01 (sample SAMEA3136763, study PRJEB25190) | human gut metagenome | biome: human gut; feature: human-associated habitat; material: faeces | place: Austria | collected 2013
CAGGATTCCCCGGTTCAAGGTCCCTACCCACATGCCACCTTGGCTGTCATTGTAAAGCGTACTCACTTCTGTATTTATATTGCGTCCGTCCACTAATTTCAAGGTTGGTATATATTGTTTTCTTTCCAGCCCCGCATCTATATTCCATAATCCTTTATGACAACTAATCCATATGCTTCCGTCTTTATCAACAGACAGGTAATTCAGCCAATAGCTTGTCTGCAACACGATGTTCCATTTTCTTCTTTCTACATCATAAGCCAACATTACCCCACCTCTGTTACCATTGCATAACTGGTAGAAAGTATTCGTTCCCGGCACTACGTAAGATGTATTCCCATACACTCCTTCAGGAAGTTCATCCGACAGTTTCTGCCGATATATTTCCTTTTGTGACTCCATAGCGTAACAAATCAATAAACCGGAACGATAGAACAGATATAAGTTCCCGTCCAACACCCCAAGATCATAAACCTGATCAGTGGTATCTCCAATCAATGAAACACGATTCAGAAAAGTACTTGCCTGCAGAGTTGTCTTATCTATGCGTACCAAATCATCCTTATCCGTTATGACCCATAAATCCTTGGTCTTATCCATGAAAAAATCCTTCATCGGAGTATCTATCCCCCATAAAGCCAGCAAACTGTCCGGTCGCTCAATAAAGCATTCACGTCCTATATCCACCACCATCAGTTGGCGTTGATTTTTAAGCCACATATATCCGTGAGCATCTATATATTCGTGATGAAATCCGGAATAGTCTGATAAACGGCAGATAGCTTCCCGATCATAGTGCAGGTAACTGAAATTAGTACCGTCATATAAGTTCAGTAATCCTTCCGTAGTTATCATCATGCGCCCGTCCGGCAACTGAGTGATATTGCGCACCTTATTTCCGGACAATCCATGCGTTCCGTTAATTGGAGTAAAGACACAATGCTTTTCCGCAATACCGGATAGTGGAAAAATCAACAGAAGTAGCAGAATCAATATGTATTTCATAGCTTGGCATATACTTTTAGTATTGCAAATATACATCTTTATCACCATATAAATGAGGTTGTGTTTTCACAAACACAACCTCACAGACCTAAAAATAATTAACTAACCTAATTTGGTAAACCTATTCACTGAAAACTGAAGTTTCATTTTACCTTTACCTAATTTCCCTATATCATTTCTTTTTTTATTTCTGCAAATTTATCCAATCCCCTGGAATACATCTGCATCATTGCGCTACACGTATTTATACTGGTATTACATACTTTCTCATATCTGTTACATATACTTTCAATGATGTAACATAGCCACGCAGCATATGGATGTGGTATACAAATGAGGTATGAATGAAATGAATATTTCAATATTGAAGAGATGAGGTATAGACATAAAAAAAGGAGTACCGCTGTACTCCAACCTTTGTTAACCTTAAATCTAATACTATGAAAAACACAGTGCAAAGGTACGCACTTTTTTGAAAGTAGCAAGTTCCGTGTGCGAAAACAACGCATTTATAACACCATTTAAGAGAAGGCATTCTCTTTTTCACTTCCTTTTTCATATTTAGCTTTAAAACAAAGACAAGCTGCACTTTAGCATTAAAAATAATCAAGCTTATTTTGTATTGCTTTCGGTTTGCATTATCTTTGTAGAAAAATAATCAAAACGACTTATGCCTGACTATGATTTGATAGCTATATTAGGTCCTACCGCTTCCGGTAAAACTCCTTTCGCCGCAGCACTGGCAGATGTTCTTGACACAGAAATCATCAGTGCAGATTCCCGGCAAATCTACCGTGGTATGGATCTCGGTACAGGTAAAGACCTGGTAGACTACACTGTAAATGGTAAACTAATCCCCTATCATCTGATTGATATTGCCGACCCGGGTTATAAATACAATGTTTTTGAATATCAGCGTGATTTTCTGATAGCGTACGAGACTATTAAACAAAAAGGGAAACTTCCCGTTTTGTGTGGAGGTACCGGTATGTATCTGGAATCCGTATTGAAAGGCTATAAGTTGCTGCCAGTTCCCGAAAACCCGGAGTTACGTGCACGCCTTGCCGATAAATCCCTGGAAGAACTGACTGAGATGCTGAAGCAATACAAAGCCCTGCATAATACTACAGATGTCGACACCGTAAAACGAGCGATCCGGGCCATTGAGATAGAAGAATATTATGCACATACACCGGTAGACGAACGGGAGTTCCCGAAACTGAACAGCCTTATCATCGGTGTAGATATAGACCGGGAATTACGCCGTACGAAGATATCCAACCGCCTGCGTCAACGTCTGGACGAAGGGATGGTAGATGAAGTACGACGCCTGATAGAACAGGGTATCCAACCGGATGATCTTATCTATTATGGCCTGGAATACAAGTACCTGACTCTGTACGTTATCGGCAAACTGACATACGAAGAGATGTACAGGGAACTGGAGATTGCTATTCATCAGTTTGCCAAACGGCAGATGACCTGGTTCCGGGGAATGGAACGACGCGGCTTTACTATCCATTGGATGGATGCCGGGCTGCCTATGGAAGAAAAGATTGCTTTTGTACAAGCGAAACTCGAAGGGAATTAGTATCTTTGGGGCAACAAAGACAAAGACTGCGGGGAGAGTACAAAAATGATTATGTAGGACTTTACTAAGAGATAACAATATGAGCGTAGAACCCGAAAAGTGGGGAGTGATATACAATCCCAAAGCCGGCACGCGGAAAGTGCAGAAACGGTGGAAAGAAATCAAAGAATATATGGACAGCCGAGGCGTGTCTTATGACTATGTGCAGTCTGAAGGGTTCGGATCTGTGGAACGTTTAGCCGGCATTCTTGCCAATAATGGATACCGCACCATTGTTGTGGTGGGCGGTGATGGAGCACTAAACGACGCCATCAACGGTATCATGTCGTCCAATGCAGAAGATAAAAGAGAAATCGCCATAGGTATCATTCCCAACGGTATCGGAAATGACTTTGCCAAATACTGGGAAATGACTTCGGAATACAAAGATGCCGTAGATTGCATCATAAATAACCGACGCCGGAAGATAGACGTCGGATTTTGCAACTATTACGATGGTGAAAAGCATGTAACACGCTATTTCCTCAATGCAATCAACATTGGTTTAGGAGCCCGTATCGTGAAGATTTCCGACCAGACCAAACGTTTCTGGGGAGTGAAATTCCTGTCCTATCTCATGGCCCTCATCTCACTTTTTTTTGAACGGAAGCTCTACCGGATGCATCTCAAAATAAACGGAGAACACATCCGGGGACGTATCATGACGGTATGTATTGGCAGTGCATGGGGATACGGACAAGTACCAAGTGCCGTGCCGTATAACGGTTGGCTCGATGTATCCGTTATCTATCGTCCGGAGCTGTTACAACTCGTATCAGGACTGTGGATGCTTATCCAGGGACGTATTCTGAATCATAAAGTCGTGATGCCTTACCGTACCCAGAAAGTAAAAGTACTACGTGCACAAAATGCTTCGGTGGACTTGGACGGACGTATTCTCGACCGGCATTTTCCACTGGACATCGGAATTATGCATGAAGCGATAACATTGATTATACCCAACTAAGAATAACGATTAACGTTAAGCACTATACACTAATTACTTATGATTGAATTAAAGAATAATCCTGCCGGAAATTTCTTTTTATTGGCAGGTCCTTGTGTGATTGAAGGAGAAGAGATGGCAATGCGTATTGCCGAACGTGTGGTAAATATCACGGAGAAATTACAAATACCTTATGTATTTAAAGGTTCTTATCGCAAGGCCAACCGTTCACGCCTGGATTCATTTATGGGAATAGGCGATGAAAAAGCGTTGAAAGTGTTACAGAAAGTACACGATACTTTTGGTGTGCCTACTGTTACAGATATACATTCTGCAGAAGAAGCCGCAATGGCCGCCGAATATGTAGATGTACTGCAAATACCAGCATTCCTTTGCCGCCAGACAGACATTCTGATAGCTGCTGCAAAAACAGGAAAGGTGGTTAACATCAAAAAAGGACAGTTCCTGTCTCCACTCGCCATGCGCTTTGCTGCGGAAAAGGTAGTAGAAGCCGGAAATAAGGAAGTTATGATTACCGAACGTGGAACAACTTTCGGATATCAAGACCTTGTTGTAGACTACCGTGGCATTCCTGAAATGCAAACCTTCGGTTATCCGGTCATTCTGGATGTTACACATTCTCTGCAACAACCCAATCAGACAAGTGGAGTGACAGGTGGTATGCCGCAGCTTATTGAAACCGTTGCCAAAGCCGGTGTTGCGGTTGGTGTAGACGGATTGTTTATTGAAACACATGAGCACCCCGAAATAGCCAAAAGCGATGGTGCCAATATGCTGAAGCTCGATTTACTGGAAGGACTACTGACGAAACTGGTACGAATTCGTGAGGCGATAAAATGATAATTTGCTAAATTATCATTCATATAAAAAATATATCCTTCCTGTGATTTCTCCTCTCCCTCTTCGACAAATAGGTCAAGAAACAATTTTAATTTTCATCAACATGAAACATTTATTTCACAGTTTACTGGCAGTAGCATTCGTTCTATGTGCCGGTTTCCAACAAGCGGTAGCGCAGCAAATGCAGTTTCCGCCCCTTCCCGTGGACAAAAATGTCCGTATCGGCCAATTAGACAATGGCCTGACGTATTACATACGCCACAACAAATTACCCGAAAATCGGGCTGAGTTCTATATTGCCCAGAAAGTAGGTTCCATTCTTGAAGAACCGCAACAACGCGGACTTGCCCACTTCTTGGAGCACATGGCCTTCAACGGTACTAAGAATTTCCCCGGTGATGATAAAGGCCTCGGCGTCATCCCTTGGTGCGAAACCGTAGGTATCAAATTTGGTACTAACTTAAATGCTTATACCAGCATAGACGAAACTGTTTACAACATCAGTAATGCTCCGATTGACCGCACCGGTGTATTGGACTCCTGTCTGCTGATCCTGCACGACTGGTCAAACTATATCCTACTCAAAGACGATGAAATCGACAAAGAACGTGGTGTGATCCGTGAAGAATGGCGCAGCCGCAACAGTGGTATGTTGCGCGTCTACACTGACCTGCTCCCAACTATATATCAGGGTGACAAATATGCAGATTGTATGCCTATCGGCTCTATTGATGTAATCAACAACTTCCCTTATAAAGATATCCGCGATTACTATCACAAATGGTATCGTCCTGATCTGCAAGGTATCGTTATTGTAGGTGATATCGATGTAGAAGCTAAACTAAAGGCAGTATTCGCCGATGTACAAAAACCGGTAAATCCGGCAGAACGCACTTACTATCCTGTTACTGATAATAAGGAACCCATCGTAGCTATCGGTACAGATAAGGAAGTAGACGACCCGTCAATTGAGATTTACTTCAAGCAAGATGCGACTCCTGATTCAGAAAAGAATAATGTAGGCTACCTTGCTTCACAATATATGACGAGCATGATCAGTAGTATGTTGAACGCCCGCCTGAGCGAATTGGTGCAAAGTGCCAACCCACCGTTTACCCGTGCAAGCAGTTACTATAGCGACTTCTTTGTCGCCAAAACCAAAGAAGCCTTCGCACTTTCTGCCTCAAGTAAAGCCGACGGCATTGAAACAGCCTTGAAAACCTTACTACAAGAGACTGAACGTGCACGTCGCTTCGGCTTTACCGAATCAGAATATGCACGCGCACGCGCCAACTATTTGCAGAGTTTAGAGTCTGCCTACAACGAACGCGAAAAGACCAAGCACGGTTCTTACGTAAGAGAATATGTACAGAACTTCTTGAATGGCGAGCCTATCCCGGGGATTGAAGCTGAGTACGCTATGATGAACCAACTGGCTCCTAACATTCCCTTACAGGCCATGAATATGGTAATGCAGCAACTCGTTCCGGATAGCAATCAAGTAGTTATAATTGCCGGTCCTGCAAAAGAAGGCTTGAAATACCCGACAAAAGAAGAAGTTATCAACTTACTGAAAGGTATGAAAGATCTCGACCTGCAAGCATACGTAGACAAAGTATCTGACGAACCGCTGATGAAAGAAGCCCCGAAAGGTGGTAAAATCATTTCTGAGAAAGAAGGCGATATCTATGGTAGTACAAAATTAGTTCTTTCAAATGGTGTAACTGTCTATGTAAAGAAGACTGATTTCAAAGCTGATGAAATCCGTATGAAAGGTACCAGTCTGGGTGGTAAATCCATTTTCCCCGACAAAGACGCACTGAACTTCGCCGTTATGGACAACGTAATAGCTGTAGGTGGTTTGGGTAACTTCAGCCAAGTAGACTTGACGAAAGTACTGGCTGGCAAGAAAGTTTCCGTCAATGCCGGTCTGGGTGCTACCACTGAGAATGTATTCGGTACCTGCTCACCAAAAGATTTTGAAACTATGATGCAGCTGACATATCTCACCTTCACCGCTCCCCGTAAAGATGCGGAAGCATTCGAATCTTTTAAAAACCGTATGAAAGCCCAATTGGAAAGTGCGCAGGCAAATCCTCTTTCTTCTATAAACGACTCTTTACAGAAAGCAATGTACAATAATCACCCGCGTGTAGTAATGATGAAACCGGAAATGGTGGATCAGATTGATTACGACCGTATTCTGGAAATGTACAACGACCGTTTCAAAGATGCCAGCGACTTTACATTCTACTTTGTCGGAAACATTGACCTTGAAACTGCCAAACCACTGATTGCCGAATACTTAGGTGCACTGCCTGCCATCAATCGCAAAGAGACCTTCAAAGATACGAAGATGAGTATACGCAAAGGTGTGTACAAAAATGAATATGCCAAAGAGCAACAAACTCCTACAGCAACCATCGTATTCCTGTACAGCGGTAAAGCTCCTTATACTCTAAAGAATGACATTTTGCTGAGCTTTGCAACTCAGGTTCTTGATATGGTTTATACTGAAGAAGTACGCGAAAAAGAAGGTGGTACATATGGTGTGAACTGTTTTGGCGACTTACAAAAGTATCCGAAAGAACAATTATTGTTGCAGATTGTCTTCCAGACCGATCCTGCTAAGAAAGATAAACTGGCAGGTATTGTAGTAGACGAGTTGAAGAAACTTGCAGCCGAAGGACCGTCAGACGTACACTTGCAGAAAGTAAAAGAGTACATGCTGAAGAAGTATGCCGACAACCAGAAAGAAAACGGATACTGGATGAATAATCTGAACGATTACTTCTATTATGGCATGGATATGACAGAAGGATACACGGATATCGTAAATAGCATTACAGCTAAAGACATTCAAAAGTTTGTATCTGACCTGTTGAAACAAGGAAATGAAATCGAGGTAACCATGACGGTACCCAACAAATAGTGATAAAGGATAAGTGATTAGTGATAAGCGAGTGCATTCTTACTTATTACTAATCACTACCTTCCAATCACTCCATTAATCACTAACAACTAATCACTAAACAGCATGAATCTATTTCTTGAGCTACGCAGACACGGAAAGTTAGCTGAAAAGCGGCATCCGATGTACGAGAAAAGTAAGTTCGGAAAGTTTTGGATGTACTTCATGAGTGTATTCTGGGCAGGGTATCTCATTTTCTTCGGAACAACATTCGCTTTCGCCTTCGACGGAGGCGCCAAAGAAGCCTATCACGTAATGAACAGCGGCCTGATCTTCATACTCGCCCTGGACTTCCTTCTGCGTTTACCCTTCTTGAAAACCCCGACACAGGAAGTTAAACCTTACTTACTGCTCCCCATCAAAAGGAGTCGTCTTATCGACTTCCTTCTCCTACGCTCGGGACTTAACAGCTTTAATTTGCTTTGGCTCTTCCTGTTCGTTCCGTTCGCTATTATCACTGTTACCAAATTTTATGGAATAGGAGGTGTATTGACCTACTGCATTGGTATTTGGTTGCTCATCGTATTCAATAATTACTGGTATCTGCTATGTCGTACGCTGATGGACGAACGCATCTGGTGGGTTCTCTTGCCGATAGTCGTATACGGAGGTATTGCAGCTGCACTTTTCGTTCCAGATGACAGTCCGTTATTCGGTTTCTTCATTGATCTGGGTGAAGGATTTATCACGGGAAACATACTCACATTTATCTGTGTCCTGGTAGCCATTTCCCTTATGTGGTTCATCAACCGGAGCATTATGCAAAAACTGGTCTACAATGAACTGAATAAAACAGAAGACACTACCGTTCAAGTAAAAACAGTATCCGAATACAAGTTCCTGGACCGTTATGGCGAAATAGGCGAATACATCCGGCTGGAGTTGAAATTGCTACTACGCAACAAGGTGTGCAGGAAGTCACTTTATTCCGTTACCGCTATAGTACTGATTTTCAGTCTTACCATCAGTTTTTCTGATATTTACGATGGTGGCTCCCGCGACTTCTTCGTACTTTACAACTATATCATCTTCGGAATTCTGTTCCTCTCTCCGCTGATGAGCTACGAAGGTAACTACATTGACGGTCTGATGAGCCGCAAGGAGTCCATCTATTCATTGTTGCGTGCCAAATACATCTTGTACAGCATCGCACTCATCATCCCGTTTGTGCTGATGATACCGGGTATGGTGACGGGTAAAGTATCTGTACTGGAATGCACCGCTTGGATTATATTCGTTCCGGGTGCCGTATACTTCTGTCTGTTTCAGTTGGCAGTGTATAACAACAAGACGCTTGACCTTAATGCCAAAATGACTGGACGGCAAAATGTGGGTACCGGTTTGCAGAACCTCATTGCAGGAGGTGCATTCGGAGTGCCGTTGCTACTATTCTTCGTACTGAATGCGACGGTGGGCAAAGAAGTAACCCCATGGATTCTCTTAGTTGTCGGCATACTATTCATCGCAACTTCAAGATGGTGGCTACGGAATGTATATCATCGCTTCATGAAGCGCCGATATAAGAATATGGAAGGATTTCACGATAGTAGACAAAAATAATAACGAATATGATAGAGATTAACCAACTTCAAAAAAACTTCGGCGAAAAGAAAGCCGTAGATATCGAGAAATATAGCATCTACCAGGGCGATATGTTAGGATTGGTAGGCAACAATGGTGCGGGTAAGACTACCCTCTTCCGTCTGATACTGGACCTGCTACAGGCTGATCTGGGAAATGTGACAATCAATGACATCGATGTATCCAAAAATGAAGACTGGAAACAATTCACAGGTGCTTTCATCGATGATGGTTTCCTGATTGATTACCTCACTCCCGAAGAATATTTCTACTTCATCGGTAAAATGTACGGTCTGAAAAAAGAAGAGGTAGACGAACGTCTGCTTCCATTTGAACGCTTCATGAGTAACGAAGTCCTCGGACAAAAGAAATTCATCCGTAACTTCTCTGCCGGAAACAAGCAGAAAATAGGTATTATCTCCGCCATGCTGCATCATCCGCAATTGCTGATCCTGGATGAACCGTTCAATTTCCTTGATCCGAGTTCACAGTCCATCATCAAGCACCTGCTGAAAAAATACAATGAAGATCACCATGCCACAGTCATTATTTCAAGTCATAACCTGAACCATACGGTGGATGTGTGTCCGCGTATTGCTCTGATGGAGAATGGAGTGATTATCCGTGATATTCAGAATGAGAATAACTCGGCTGAAAAGGAGCTTGAAGACTATTTTAATGTCAGAGTAGAAGAAGAAATTGAAGAAGAGAAAATGGAAATGACGGCTCAGGAAACAGCAATTCAAGAAGTGCCAGTTCAGGAAACGCCCGTTCAGGAAACAATTGTTCAACCGGAAGAGAAAGAGGAACAAGCATGAAGAAATACCTCTCTTATATAGTTGCACTTATCGGACTGACCTTTAGTTTAAGTTCTTGCCATACATCAGCACCTCGTCTCGACTACAAAGCGCTGGCAAAAGCTTCTGTCCGCATGGGAATAGACATAAATAAGGAAGATAACCACAAATTGTACATAGCCTCTGCGGAGTGGATAGGTACCCGCGAACTGATCGCCAAGAAGTTTAAGGGGATAGGTGTCCCCTACCGCGCAGGCGGTGACAACAAACGCGGAACAGATTGTTCCGGACTGGTATCACAACTCTATAAGCAGGTATACAACATCCGTTTATCCAGAAGCACCGATGAACAACTCAAAGAAAGCAATAAAGTCTCCCGTCGCAACCTGCGTGAGGGAGATTTGGTGTTTTTCACCAGTCGTGCGTCCAAGAAAAGAGTGGCCCATGTGGGTATCTATCTTAAAAATGGGAAATTCATACATGCCAGCACAAGTAAAGGAGTTATTGTCAGCAGTCTCAACGAGCAATACTACACGCAATACTGGCTTCGCGGAGGACGAGTAAAATAATAAGCAATATTCAAATGAACTCTAAATAGAAAAATAATGAAAAAGATTTTAGGTATTCTCCTTTTTATCGGCATCGCACTGAATGCCAATGCGCAGTTACTCTGGAAAATATCCGGTAACGGCCTGGAAAAGCCCTCATACATTTTAGGAACGCACCATTTAGCTCCGCTAAGCATAAAAGACAGCATTGCCGGCTTGCCACAGGCAGTAGACGGGACTTCACAAGTATATGGAGAAGTAGTTATGTCCGAAGCAATGTCTCCTGAATTCATGCAAACGATGCAGCAAAACATGATGATGGCGGGAGACACGACCCTTCAAGTTCTCTTCACCCCCGAACAATATGAGTTAGTAGGTAAGGCTGTAAAAGAAAACCTGATGGCGGATATTGCCATGTTAGCTAAAATGAAACCGGCTTTCATCACCCAGCAATTGACTCTTATTTTATGTATGAAGCATTTGGGTGGTTTCAATCCACAAGAACAACTGGATACTTACTTCCAACAACAAGCTATACAGAGTGGCAAGAAAGTAGGCGGTTTGGAAACTCCGATATCACAAATCAACGTACTGCTCAATAGTCAAACATTGCAACGCCAGGCAAATCTGCTTTACTGTTTAGTAAGTGACATCGATAAAGCTATGGATCAAACCAAACGCTTGAACAATGCCTATAAAGCTCAAAACCTGGACGAAATGTTGAAACTGATGGAAGAGCGTGACGGCAACTCTTGTGACCCTCAACCGGGAGAAATGGAAGATCTGTTAGACAACCGCAACAAAGCCTGGATTGAGAAAATGCCTTCAATCATGAAAGAAACCCCTACTCTCTTTGTAGTGGGTGCAGGACATCTGCCAGGAACAAATGGGGTATTGAAGCTATTGAAAGAAAAAGGTTATACAGTGGAACCTATGAAATAAAATACTATAAATTCTCTCTTTACTAACATTACCTAAACACGAAAACAATGAAAATATCGGGTGATCGCAAGTGGTTTGTGATCACCCGTTTTTTTGATCAAAGTTGTTTTTATCTTCTCTTCTTTATACTATCGAAGTATAAATCTCAGCACTCCACCTTTTACCAGTTCTTCATGACTGATGCGGTAGCGGGATAATTTCTTCCCTCCTAACTCCATCTCACGAATGTATAAGGACTCTGTTGAAGGGCGCCCAGTTTCTATCACCAGCTTATCGCTTCCCCAAGTATCAGAGTCAAGACGAATCACCACCTTGTCGAATACAGGCGTAGTAAGGGTATAATACGGATCACCAGGACAGTCGGGGTAAAATCCTATCATGTTAAAGATGACCCAGGTAGACATGGTACCGGTATCATCATTACCGGGAATACCATCGGGAGCATTTTTAAAATACTTCTGCAAAAGCCTTTGAGTCTCTTTTTGCGTACGCCATTCTTCACCCTTGAAATAAGAAAAGAGATGAGCATAAGCAATGTCGGGTTCATTGGCGGGATCATAGAGACCATCGTCAAAGACACGCTGAAGTTTTTCAATGAAAGGTTTCTGTCCACCCATGAGACGGGCAAGCCCTTTCACATCGTGAGGAACATAGAAACTGTAATTCCAGGCACATCCTTCATGAAAACCGGGATTCGGTTCAAAGTTCTCTCCCTGTCTCGGATTGAAAGGTGAATAGAACTGACCGTCAGGCAGAATGGGACGGAAAGTACCAAATTCCTTACTATAGTAGTGTTTATATCCCAATGAACGGTTATAAAAAAGACGGGCATCAGCCTGATATTTCCGTGCTTCTGCTTTTTTACCCTGTTCCGTAGCCCTCTTACCCAATGCATCCGCCAGCAGGGAAAGAGAATAATCCGCAATATAATACTCCAATGCATGAGAAACTGAATTATCGTACTGTTCACGCAAAGGAACATATCCTAATGACATATAATCATCATTATCCGGCCTTAGCAAATTCTCGGCACCGGGCAAAGTGGCAGATTTATACATAGCCTCATAAGCCAGATCGATATCAAAATCACGTAAGCCTTTCAACCAGGTATCAACGACGACAGGAATAGACGGGTCACCCTCCATAGTCAACGTTTCACGTCCGTAGAGTTCCCATTTAGGTAGCCAACCATGTTCGCGATACATATCGAGCATGGAACGCACCATTTGTAACTGACGTTCGGGATAAACCAACGTAAGGAGTTGGTGAACATTACGATACGTATCCCAAAGCGAGAAAACAGTGTAACGCTCTCCCTTTGTTGTCAGAATCTGATCACTTTCCATGGCGGGATACTGACCATTGACATCTTGCAGGATATTGGGATGTATCAATGTATGGTAAAGAGCAGTATAAAAGACAGTTTTCTGTTCTTCCGTTCCGCCTTCGACAAGGATACGCGAAAGATCCTCATTCCAACGCATACGGGCATCAGCCAATACCTGACTGAAATTCTTTCCACTTTGCTCTGTATCCAGATTCAGACGGGCATTCTCGATGCTGACAAAAGAAACTCCCATTTGCACTTCAATCTGTTCACCTTCCGTCGTGTTG
>OLQN01002343.1_pt1 | contig 12853 bp, 8 predicted proteins | sample 1673181 | NCBI WGS metagenome assembly OLQN01 (sample SAMEA3136763, study PRJEB25190) | human gut metagenome | biome: human gut; feature: human-associated habitat; material: faeces | place: Austria | collected 2013
TATGGGAAGCAGCTGCTTCTTGACGGTCGACAGTTGCTTGTAGAGCGGCACGGCAAGCGCCACGACTGCCGGCTTGAGCCAGAACTCAATGTAACGGCCATACTGGTTGTAGGTGTCGTAAGGGATGTCGTAAGCCATCAGAAACACTATGATCAGCGCGATGGTTACAAGTATCGGGTTGAACAAAGAAAAGCGCGTGCGGCGCTGTATCAGTTGCGCTGAGCCGTAGACCACAAATGTGAGCGCAAGCAGGAAGTATGGGTTGTTAATGTATTCCATGACGTTTCGTGAATTGACGATGTTGATATTTTCTTACCAGTTGGTGAATCCAGCCGGTGACCACGATAACCACAACGGTGCTGACCGCCGATGCCACAATGATTGGCAGCAGCTGCGCCTTTATGACATTGAGGTGGAGCATAAGCGCCACGCCTGGCGGAATAAAGAAGAATCCAAGATTCTTGACCAGAAAATTCGCTATACCCTCAACCCATCTGAGGCGTATCCATTTAAGCTGCAGGCACGCTGTGAGCAGCAGCATCCCGATGATGCTTGACGGCAGTTTGATGCCCGTGAGCCACACTATCAGCTCCCCTATCGCAAGGAAGCCGAAGATGATTCCACATTGATAAACCATTCTGTAATTTTTTTCTTTCCTAAAACAATCAGCTGCAAAATTACTGCTTTTATCCGGATTGGGACGCATACATAGCCTATAAACTGAAGGCGGGCACGCCAATTTCTTGGTGCGCCCGCCTCATATAGGGTTGTTGCAAGTGTTATTTCACACTGACAATGCGTGCCATCGAGCCGTCGGCGTTTTCAACGCGCACGGCATAATAGCCTGTTGCCATCGGGATTGTTGTCTCGGCTGAGATATTGCCTGCAAACACGCGACGGCCGTTCACGTCGAAGATTTCAACCTTGCTGTCGCTTGCCACGCTCACGCGCACTGCTCCGTCGGCGCCGGCTATAGCCACACCGTCGAGCGCCACGTCGCTGACACTGCCCATAACCTTGAAGAGGGCTGTCACCGTAGTGTTGCGCGAAATCTTGAACTCATTGCCTTCAATCACCTTGCTGTTGGCTGTGATTTTGTCGAGTTCGTATCCAGCGTCAGGCGTTGCCTTGATGGTGATAGGCGACATACGTTTCACCTTGTCGCCAGAGTTGATCACCTTTCCTTCAGCGTCTTTCAACTCGATAGAGCCATTGACTGTCGGTGCGATGATAAGGCGTGCCACGTCGCATCCCGAGCCGTTGCCGCTCATGCTTGGCGTCCAACCTTTCTCAGAAGCGATTGATGTGTCGGAATTTTCCGCATCGTTAGGAGTAGCCTCCGTGCCTGTGAGCAGCGTCAAGTTGGCAGACGGCTGCTCTTCAACCACCTGCGCGCGCTGCGGAATGGTGTAGAAGAAGTCGTTGAGTTCGCATGCAGTCATGCCGTTGCCGCCGCAGTCAATCTTGTAAAGGTCGGTGTTGGCGCTGAGGTCGAGGCTGCGGATTGCGTTGTCGTTGAACGAGAGCATCTGCACCTTCTTGTTGGCTGTAAGGTCGAGTGAGGTGAGCAAGTTTCCGCCCACGCTGACATCTACAAGCTCTGGATTGTGCGAGAGATCGACTGTGGTCAGCTCGTTGTTCATCAATGTAGCTTTGCCAAGTGCTGGAAGCATCGACAGGTCGATGGCTGTCAGGTAGTTGTTAGCAACGTTGACTTCCTCAAGCTTAGGATTGTTCGACAGGTCGATGGCCTCAAGCTGGTTGACCTTAACGTTGCATACAAGCAGCTCTGGGTTCTTCGACAGGTCGACAGACGTCAGGCTGTTGCCGTAGCAAGAGAATGAGCGGAGCTCAGGGTTGTGGGTCACGTCAATCTCTTTCAGCTCGCAGTAGCTTGCGTCAAGCTCCAAGAGGAACGGCTGTCCGCTGACGTCTAGCGTACGAATAGGGTTCATGTAAAGGTTCAAGTTGTTGAGTATGGTTGTCTTCGACAGGTCGATGCCGGAAATCTTGTTGTTCCACAGTCCCATCTCCTCGCCAAACTCGCCGTAGCTTTCAAGGTTAAGAGCAAACACCTCGCCCTTGATTGTCACTGTCGACATTGTTGCCGACTGGTCGGCCGGTGTAGCCGCTACGCCGTCGATACGCACATAGTTTTTGCTGCTCACCTCATATTCCTGGCTTGAACCGTTACCCCAGTCGATTGAGACTGTCGGCTTATTACCGCCTTCGGCAGCCAGCGCAAACGACAATGACTGACCGATAGGAGCGGTAAACGAAATGGTGCTTGTCTCTCCGCGGAACACCACTTCGATTGTCGACTCTTCGTTGACCACAAACGTCTTCTCATAGATGCTCTCGCCGTTGACAACGACGTGGTCAAACATATAGCCTTCGTCAGGAGTGTCGTTTACCATGATGGCGACGCCTGCCTTTGCAGTTGTCGTCACATCGGCAAGCTCCTGGTAATAGTTGCCAGCCCACTGCGAAAGATAGAATGAACCGTGGGTTGTGGAATATTTAGTAAAGTTGTAGTTGCGCTCGTTTGAGATGTCGCCGCCGAAATAGCCGGTAACATTCACCTTCTCGCCTGTGTCGTTAGCCTTGACGGTCACAGGCACAGCCGGGCAATTGGCAGTGCCGTCGCCTGTAACGTCGATTTTCCACTTCATTTCGTTGCTCGTCACGTATTCTGTGTCGGCAGTCTCGGCATTCGAGCCTTCAACAAAAAGATTGGTGTTGTAGGCATCCTTGTTCAACGCCGGCAGTGTGTGCAGCGTGAATGTCATCGAGTTGCCTGTCATCTTTGAATTGTTGCGCATATCAAGATATGAGAACTTTCCGCCAGGAAGCACATAGTTGAAATAGAAGAACGGGCAGAGAGTGTTGGCAGCACGGAAATCGCGCAGGAACTTCGTCTTCGTCAAGTCGATATAGCTTATCTGCGTATCGCTGATGTTGATTGTGCCCAGCGATTCATTGTTGGAGATGTCGATGCGCGACAATGAGTTGCCGTTGACCAACAACGAGCCGAGCTCCTTGTTGGTCGACACATCAACACTTGTCAATTTATTGTTGCCGCAGTTTAAATAGTTGAGTTCCGGATTGTTGGCTACATTTATGTCTGTAAGCTGGTTGCTGGAGCAGTCGAACGAAAACAGCTTCGGAAACTTGGTCACGTCAATCTCAGAGAGATAGTTGCCGTTGACCGACAGCGTCGACAGATTGGGATATGTGCCGTTCTCAAAATCGAGCAACGCGTTGTTGGAAAGGTTGAGCGAGCTCAGATTAGGCAACGAGATGGCATAGAAATGCATAATGTGACAGTTGTTCATGCTTATCTGCTTCAAATTGGTGCTTCCGTCATAGAACACAACTGTGGTAAGCTCCGGATTGTCGTTGGCAGTGAAGTACTGCAGCTTGTCGAAATTGATAAGGTTCAACGCCACAAAATTCTCTCCGTTTTCCGACACATTGAGCTGCTCGAGGCTATTTGCCAACGAAGAAATCTCAAACTGATGAGAGTCAATCTTGTTGCTCTTCAACCCGAGATTCTTCAAAACAGAGTTGCCGGTCGATGAGAATGTTACAATAGAGTTTTCGTTAAGACTCAATTTGGTAACCTCCGGAAGTCCGCTGAGATTGAAATCTGTCAGCTGATTCTTTTCCATATCCACCTCTTTCAGCTTCGTGTTGGCGAAAGTGGCGGCAGAAATCTGCATCTCTTTAATCTCAAGATAAGTGATGTCGCCCTTGATGGTGATGGTCTTGCTTGCGCCTAGCTTGCCGGTGATCTCCGAGCCGTAAGTCCAGCTAGGCTTCACTTTGTTGTAGATTTTCTCGACGCCGTCACCCCAGTCGATGGTAAACGCATCGTCCATAGAGTCAGCCCAAGTATACAGCTTGATGCTTGCTCCCTCGTCGAGGGTTGTGGTCAATGTGACCACGCTCTCTTCCGCATTGGCGATAGGAACCGCCAAAAAGGCAAGAAGAAATAGGAGTAAGAGTTTCTTCATAAAAATAGCATTTTATATTGTATTAATTTTTTCCCAAAACCACTACAAAAGTAATAAAAATAAAGTAATTAGCACGACTTTTCTCACTATTTAACACCATCCACCTACAAAAACACGCTCATTTAATGACTTTTTATAGACGTAACGGCTCATTTTTTATACAAAAACTGCTGTAAAACATATCGCTGCGGAATTGCAGTACTAAATTTTCATTTTAAATTTGCACCGGAGAAAAGGGGTATTAGCTCATCTGGTAGAGCGCAACACTGGCAGTGTTGAGGTAAGCGGTTCGAGTCCGCTATGCTCCACTACGGAAGTCTTGACTGCGGCAGGGCTTCCGCTTTTTATTCACTTGCGCCGGATTACTCCAGGAGCCACAAGAAGGAGCATCACACACGCCACAACAACCATTACGACATCAACCACAATAGAGTCGGTCAGATAAAACAGCCCCGCACTCACCGCGGCAAACAACATGGAAAACATCGACTTTGCCGAAAGCCGCAACTTAAAATACCGCTTTGAATCGTGCAGACGATACGCGAGCAGCACGGCATAGGTGACAACAAGCGTGATGGCGACACCAAACACTCCGACAGTCTTTATCAATGCGAAATTAAGCGCAATGTTGACCACCGCCGCGAGCATCACGCCTGGCAATGCCCGTCCAGTCTCCTTTGAGCATTGATAGCCCATCTCCAACACGTTTGACATTGCAAACAGCACTGCTGCCGCCGCAATCGGAAACACATAGACAATGCCGGTTGTATAACATTGGTTGACGATATATGGATACAGAATCTTCAATCCAAAAGAGAATCCGACCAACACCGTCGACATAAAAATGGCAAACAGATTTATCATCCGCGAGAAGAAATGGTCGCGGTCCGGACTGTTGTACTGCCGCAATGCCATCTCCTGCCATGCCTGGAAAATTATAACTCCTATTATCTGGATTATACCGCCAAAACGTGATGCAACAGCATAAATTCCGTTGTCAGACAATGTGAAGTAGTGCTGTATAAAAAAACGGTCGCTGCTCGTGGTCAGCCACCAGCACATCACCGATGGCAACAACGGCAGGACGTAGCGCAGCAAATCCCTGGTCATACCAGAGCTTTTCAACGAAACGTTGAAATATTTGCGCAACAACCCCACCTTGATCTCAATATACACTACGGCTATCATGCGCGCAAAAATATTGGCAAGGAAGATTCCTGTTATTCCCCATCCGCACCAAACGACAAACACCACGCTGAGCGCGCCTATGGAAAATGCCGAGATTATGTTGCTGACAACAAACGTTTTTGTCTCGCCCACTCCTCTTGCCATCTGTCCGAACACTTCAATCAACGCCATCGACACCAACAAGCCGAACGACAGCCACAGGCACCTTACCGGATAAACAAACGCCACAAGCGCCGACAGCAGCATGAAAACAAGCAACGAGCGGCTCAACAACCTCAGCGTAGCACTGACCACCTCGGTTTTTCCCTCGTCTGTCTTGCTGTCAATCAAAAAGCGGAACGCACCGTCGCGGAGTTGCAACGAAGCAAAACTCGTAAGCAACAGCACGGCCGTGAAACACAGGTCGTAATAACCAAACTCCGACGTCTCGACAAAAAACGTGTACAGCGGAATCATCAGGAACGTAATCAGTTTCGACCCGATATTCCCGACAGCATATATTCCTACGGATTTCAGAAATTGCTTTCCCCTACCTGTCGTCTCCGTCATTTCCGCATTGCTTTTTTATAGACGGCTATTGTCTGTTCCGCGATATGATTCCAATCATAGTTGGTCAAATCATACACCCTTTCCTGCACCAAGTTTTTCTCCTTTTGATTCAACACCTTTGTCAAACTGTCCATTTCGCCGCAACGGAAGAAATCAGCGCTGTCAAGTTCTGGCAATTTATTGGCCGGTATATCGCTGACCACAACATCTATATTATAACTCATTGCCTCAAGCAATGAGATTGGCAAGCCTTCGTGATAGGACGGCAGCACAAACAACGCCGCATTGGTTAGAATCTGATTCAGACGTTCGCCTCGAATAAAACCTGTCAGAACCACGCCGCTGTCTTTAGCTTTTTTCTTGAGCATCTGAGAATATTCATCCTCATGGTCAGCATCTCCCGCTATGACCAATTTGAAATTTTTGGACATGTCCGACGCTTTGAATGCATCGATAAGCAAATCGAACCCTTTTTCTTTGACAAATCGACCTACTGCAACCACATATTTCCTCGACTCCAGTCCAAGACATTCTATGTAGTCCGTCGCCGACGACTTTTCCGGGGTGGTCACCCCATTGAAAATCAAATTTGAGTCACGCCCATATTTCCGATGAAGAATATCCTCTATCACATGGGATATCACTATCACCTCATTGCTGAACATAGCGCCCATACGCTCTCCCGCCTTGAGCATAAACTTAGCGAACACGCCCCATTTCTGTCGGTCGTAATCGGGTCCGTGGTGTGTAGTCACCACTTTCAAGCCAAGCAACCGTGCGAAAGGGGTCATCAGCGAAGGTCCGATGGCATGGATATGCAGGATGTCGGCATGCATACGCCGAGCCGACAAAACGGCAAGAAACGTGTGGACTATAGCCTCCAAGCTTTTCTTTCTTGGTGCATAGATGTCTTTCAACACAACGCCCTTATATGACGAGATATGATTGTCGTCACCGACATAACAACTGCGGCGTATCACCGTAACGTCGTGTCCCGCAGCAACAATGCGCGGAAACAGCTCCTCACAATGAGTTTCTACGCCACCCATAATATTTGGGATTCCCCGTGTTCCTGTTACAACGACCTTCATATCTTAAATCTTTTCAAAATTTCTCACGCAAGTCGCCCTGGCATGGATCCTGTCCCACATCATACCATTTCTTGTCGAGACAGGCTGGCTTGCCTTGCAGACTGCGCAACTTGTTTTTCAAAGCCCAACCAAGAGGTGCTTTGATATATTTATGCATTACCGGCGACGCAGTGCCAACCATCCAACAATTCTTAGGACATTTACGCACCTTTGCACGCACCTTCTCCGCCTGCTCACTCGTCCAGATGTCCATAAAATCATGGCTGTCGCGGATATTGCCCATTGACTCCTTCCAATAGCGTTCCTCAAGGCCATTGCAAGGATAGACCTCTCCATAAGGGTCAATGAAAAAGTTCATCGTCCCGGCCTCGCAGGGAAGCATTCGTCTACCCCCTTCAATATAATTTATCAAGCCCATATTGAAGAACGCACGAAACCAGGATTTCGGATGCGATTCCTTCAACTGAAGGTTGATCAATTCTTCAAAATCACGACACACTTCATCCTTGTTTGTAACAACGTTGTCCTCTTTGTGGAAATAATATGAATTATGAAACGATGCTGTCGCAAACTCCATTCCAAGAGAGCGCGAGAGGCTATAAAGCGACAACATGTCTTTAGAGTTGTAGTTTGACACCGTGCAGCCGAAGCCTATGTCTTTCACTCCCATCTCTCGAAGTTTCAACAACGTGCGCAATCCTTTGTCAAAACCGCCCTGACGACCACGCAGATCATCGTTCTTCTGCGACAAGCCCTCTATCGATATGCGGATGCCTATTTGCGGATATTTCTTAGCCAAAGCAATAACACGGTCATCAAACCAACCGGACGTAGAAATCACTATGCGGTCAGTTTTTGTGTAGCATACATCCACAATTTCTTCCAAATCCTCTCTGACAAACGGCTCTCCGCCAGTCAGATTTATAAATTTCAATTTTGGAAGGCTCCGCAATTCCTCCGCCTTCAGTTCTTTATGTTTGTCCGTCGGATTTTTCCAGATATTGCACATCTTGCATTGCATCGGGCAACGGTAGGTGAGAATAATGGAGGCGTCTGTCGGTTTTGATATATTTTTGTCCATACAATATGTATCCTTTCACATAAGCACTATACAATATAACGAATTGCAAAGGTAATTATTATTTCCCAAACAAACTAATTTAGGTTTAGATGATAATTCACTACCTTTGCACAACGTTACTATTTGTTTTCATCAATATGCAAAGAATCGTTCTATTCGACATAGCAAAAGCCTTATGCATCGTCCTGGTGGTTGTAGGCCATTACTTTCCCGAGAACTCTCCGGTCTGGTATGAATGTTTGAACAAACTCATTTATTCTTTCCACATGCCGTTGTTCATGTTTGCCAGCGGCTTCATCTATATGGCGACAAAAAAGGAAGGAGAGTCATACTCGAAGTTTTTGGTCAAGAAGCTGAAGCGTTTGATGCTCCCGTATGTCGTTGTTTCTGTGATTGTCATCTCAATCAAGATGCTGACAGAAAAGCATGCGTTTGTTGAGAATCCAGTAACTGCCTATGCATATATAAAAATGCTGTATTTTCCTGAAGCGGGATATTTCTTATGGTTTATCTGGGCTTTGTGGTGGATGTTTGTCATCGCGCCGCTGTTTGCGACGAAACAAAAAAGATTATTGCTCCTTGGTGCGGCATTGCTTCTGTACTGCATTCCTCCGTTTCTGCCGGAAGTGTTTTGTCTCAAACAATTCCAGAGCATGTTGGTGTTTTTTATGCTTGGTGCTGTTTGTTGCGACTGGAGCAAGATTGCAACATCCGTAAAAATTCCGTTTTGGGCTGTATGCCTGTCATTTGCCGCGCTTGAATACTTTTATATAAGATTTGACGCATGTCATTCAGTCATCCCTTTTGTCGGGATTGCAACAATAATTTATTTGTCCGACATCATTTCAAGAGGAGCAAAAAAAATCAATGGTTTGCTGACAATATCGGCGACAAGCTATATAATCTATTTGTTCCACACCACATTCGAGGGCGCTGCAAAGGCTGCCTTACAAAAATTCGCGCCCATTCTGCTTGACGACCCGTTTTTTGCCGTCGGCGCAGTGCTTGTCATATCAGCAGGCGTTGCCGGACCTATGGTCCTTTACCGCTATATCCTCGCAAAATATAAATTAACCCAATTCATTTTCGGCATAAAACGACAGCAGGCTGCCTCTGACAGGCTGCCTGCTGCGTAAATCCGGCCAACAGGTCTTCTAAACTTGATATATCTCCAGCACGCTGTCAAGATAGCGCTCGGCACTGAAGCGTGGCAGCGACTGCGCTGAGATTGCCGCATAGTCGAACGGCGACTCCCATGCCGCAGCAATGTTGTTGGCAAGCGAGTCAACGCTGCCGCTGCGGAAAAGCATTCCGCTGCCGGGTTGTATCAGTTCGGGGATTCCACCGATGCGCGCGCCCACCACCGGTGTGCCCAGACACAACGATTCGATAACGCTCAACGGATTGTTTTCGTAGCATTCCGACGGCATAACCGAGAAGCGTGCGTTTCCCAGCAATTCTTTAACCTGCGCTGCGTTCTGATGCCCAAGAAATTCTATGTTGTCACAACGCCCGTAGCGCGATTTCAAATCTTCGGCAAGCGGCCCGCCGCCGGCTATCTTCAATGGTATCTGAAACTGCACGGCGGCCTTAAGCAACGTCTCCACTCCTTTTTCTGCCGACAGCCGTCCCACATACGCATAATAGTCCTTACGCTCGGTGTTCACTTTGATGTCTTTCACTTTCTCTGGATCGACAAAGTTGCAGGCCACCTTGATTTTTTTCTCATCAAAGCCTCCCTGCTTCATTTTCGCTGCCATGAACTCGCTTGGACAGACAAACGTGTCCGTGGCACGCTGCAAGCGCTTTGCATTCCATTTCTCCGCCTCAAGCCATGCCAGCAGGCTCGCCGCACGGCTGCCTTTCATACAACGGTTGGAATAGACTCCTCGTTTGCTGCCTTCTATACATTGCTCGCACACCTTGCCGCCATTCAGGCAGCTGTATGACGGACATACAAGTTTGTAATCGTGCATCGTCCACACTGTCCTGGCTCCGAATTTCTTAGCCATTTCCACGATTACTGGCGACAGATAGGAGTGGATGTTGTTGAAGTGCACCACGTCTGGCTTGAAATCGCTGAGAAGCCTGGCAAATGCCGCCTTAACACCAGCACCGCCGAATATGCGCCTTGCTGCTGCCAGTTTGCCGCCAATTCCTCCGGAGAACGACACCTCCGGAGCATAATATTGATTGAAATCGGTTGCTATATTGTCAGGATAGTCCATTGCAAAGACCGCCGTCTGATGTCCCCGCTCGCGCAGCAGTCGCTCAAGCGACATTGCACACACGCAGTCGCCTCCGCGCGGATAATAGAACTTATTTACAATCAGTACTCTCATAACTATTTTTGAAAGATATATCCACTCGGCAACGAAAGTGCCTTCAACTCATTGTCAAATTCAGTAAAGTTTTCTCTAAGCTCACCAGCCTCAACATAGCCAAGCATGCGGTCTGCCATTGTGGCTACAACGCTGAACGCGCTATAGTCGCCAAATGCGTCGCCGGCAAGGATTACATAATCATAATTCTTGCGCAGGCTGTCGACAAGCACAGCAAACTGTTCCGAAGCAATCAAATCGATTGATTGGTCGCCTCTGGACGCAATTACATCAAATCCGTCTGCGTTTTCGCCGACAACACTGTCAATCGTCGCTTTTCCAACGAGATAGTCATCAAGAGTGGCTGCCGCGCTTGAATTTCCGCACAAATCAACCACTACCGCCTTTCTCAAAGCATTACCGAACGAGGTGGCGAGAGCGGCGGCAATGCCGGCTGTTCCCGACTCCGACTTGACACAGGCTATGGCTACCACGCCTACTCCTTCGGAAGCAATCAGACGGTCGCGCACTCGGCGCATCCCTGCCAGCTCATTGTCTGCCACTTCTCCTACAATCTCAAAATCGGTCAATTTCTCCAAATCCTGACGAATCATTATCCGTTTTGTGCGGATGGCGCGCAGCATGAGAATCAGCAACGGAATTATGATTGCCAGAACCAAAGCCGCGCCAAACACAATTGAGCCCTTAGGCCAAGCCTTTTTAACTTCATGATAAGCGGGGTCAATAATGCGGCCTATCTCCTGCACTCCAAATTTCAACGCATTCGACTCGCGCTGCTCAAGCAGGAAAATGTAAAGATTATTCTTTATTTCAGTATCCCGGTAGAGATCGACATAACGACGCTCGTGCGACGGCAACTGTTTCAACCTCGACGCATATTTGCCATCTTCTCGAACGAAGTCGTTGTAGGCAATCTCAGCACTTTCACGCGCCTTGCGCATCGTTTCTATCACACCTCCGCGCATACCGTCAATCTGCTTGTTGAGAGCCTGCAGAGCCTTGTTGTCGTGCTTGGCTGCCATGTCAAGCTTGGTGCGTTCAAGAATCAACTGATTATAGGACTCAATTGATTTTGCGGCACTTTCATAGTCCTGTCCGCTGGTAACAGGAATCATGGAATACTTATTCTTCGGGTCATCAAGGAACTCGCAAATCATGTCGAATATCGACAATTGTGTCTGCAAGCCCACAATCGAAGCCTTGTTTTTCGATGTTTGCTCGAGCAGAACTTTCGCCTCGGCGGCGATGTCGGTAACATCGTTGGCGGTCTTGAACTCCTCAAGCTGCTTCTCCGACTCAGACAATTGGCTTGTCAAGGACGCAAGACGGTCGTCGATAAAGGCTATCTCCCGTGAAGCCTTTGTCTGCTCCTCGCGCAGACGACGGATGTTGTAGAGCTCCACAACCATGTTGAGCAAATCCTTGCCGCGCTGCTTGTCCTCGTCCTGATAGAATAGCGTGATGCCATTGGATTTCAGCGACGGCACGTCGGCGTAGTATATCTTGGAATAGTCGTCATATGTTTGTGCGGTGCCGTTCACTTCCACTATAAGCTTGCGCTCCTCCCCGGCTTTATAAAATGCCGTGCGGCGGATGGTGAACGCTCCGTCGGGAAGTTTCACCGTTGCCGGCAATGTCATGCCGTCTTGTTTGAACAGCGTGGAGAACCATTTGCCTTTCACCTTGACGTCAATCTTGCCGTCAGGGCGCAGATGAATCTTGAATGTCGCCCCACTTTGAAGCGTGTCGAGGTCAACATTCGTTGACAATTCAACGGGCGACTTGCGGTAGAGCGACAGCTTGCGCATTCCGTCAACACCCTTGTAGTCATACTGCAATCCCAACTTGTTGATTGCCTCGCAGAGCAGGCTGCGCGACTGCAGAACCGCCATCTCATCATCTACCGAACCGCCGCCGAACGAGCCCATCGAGAACTGCTTCATCATCTGCATCATTCCGCCGCCCATTCCGCCGCCTTCTTCCTGTTCGATCATAATGTCGGCGTGGAATTTGAATTCAGGATTGTTTTTAAGCATATAGACTGCGGCGATTGCCATCATCGCTGCAAACGAGGCGATAAACCACCACCAATGCTTACGGATTTCATAGCGCAAACGGCTGAAATCCACCTTGTCAGAACTTGTAGCCATATTCTATTTTTTCTTTTTTATTATCATAAAACTCTGTCACCGGACGCGCCAGCAACGCTTTCGCCTCTTCTTTGGTCACCGCTTTGGCTTGCGCGGCGACAATTCCCATCACTGCCATCAGAAGCGACCCTGATGCTTGAAGCACAGCGCAGCCAGCTGTACCGTCAATGGCAAGGAACGCAAATGACATCACTCCAATTCCAAACAACTGATAATGATGAGTGCGCATCACGATGCGGTATTTCCGCCATATCCACCAGCAGAAATAGCCAAAGAAGAATATTCCCAACAACCCGAACTGCGCAAGCTCGGGATAGAAAGTGTCTGCGATAAAGTCACCATAAGTGGGCGACAACCCCCAAAGCAGGTTTATGCCATAGTCAAAGTACAAATCAAAGACAGGATGACGATGCCTTGCACCGCCGAATGCACGTTG
>OLQN01002352.1_pt1 | contig 12812 bp, 13 predicted proteins | sample 1673181 | NCBI WGS metagenome assembly OLQN01 (sample SAMEA3136763, study PRJEB25190) | human gut metagenome | biome: human gut; feature: human-associated habitat; material: faeces | place: Austria | collected 2013
CTGCGGTTATGTCTATGACCCCGCACTCGGCGATCCGGAAAACGGCGTTGCACCCGGCACGGCATGGGAAGATGTCCCCGAAGATTGGGTTTGCCCCACCTGCGGTCTCGGAAAAGATGCTTTTTATCCCGCTGAATAACTAAAAAAAGAAGAGGAGAGGGATTTGATCCTTCTCCTCTTTTTACTTATGTATATGTGATATGCGATTTGGTTTATTTGTTGGCTATAAAGACAATGTCGTTCCCATTCCAATAATCCGGAGTATATCGGATTTCTAATTCTTTCCAATCTTCGGGTACTTCATATCCAACTACACCTTTGAACTTTTTGCCAGCTGCGACAGTTCCATCTAACTGGTTTTTATCGCCTTTTTCGAGCAGCGCAGAAAAGCTGCCAGAGCAAGTATAATCATCACAATAGGCTTCGAAGCTGAGCATAGAAGATACAGCGATTTCTGTGTCAGAATTATTGCAGATTTCGAATTCACAAAGAACAAATACATTTCCTTCATTTGGCTGATTGTATTCAGAGCCAGTGCTTTCTGTAACATCAATGAGCGTGGTTTGAACTTTGTCCAGTTCGGCGGTTTCACCAATGTAGAATTCTGTTTTCGCTTCTTTCGCTTCGCTGGATTCATCATGCGCGAGGGATTCGGAGAATACACCCTCAGCTTTAGATACCAACTGCGGTGTGCTGGAAATTTCGTTGCATCCGGAAAGCGCTGTAATAAACAGCGTAGAAAGGATAATTACAATACCAAAAGTTCTTTTCATGTTCTGTCCTTCTTTTTCGGTGTTTATTGTTCTTCTTTTTGCAGGGTAATCTCAATGTAGTGCATATTGTCTATATACCGCACATCAATCTCATAACCATTTGCATTTGTTCCTGTATAAGAATAATCAAGGTCTTCATTCGGGTATTTGTTTTGAAAACCCATTTGTTCGCAGGAGTCAATATATTCTAAAAAGTCATCGTGAGACATATCATATGCTTCTACACCCAAGCAATCTTCTTTGAACTGATCAGCAGAGGCAATGCGGGTATTTGGCTTTGGAATCATTTTAGTATAATCGTTATCGACCCAAACATAGAGTTCTTCTGTGTTTTCTGAAAGGGCATATCCACAATTTTCAGCTGAATAGGAGACTGTGTGTATTTTGCCGTCTTCTCCGATAAAATGAATATTTGCAGACGAAAATTCCATCAAATCACATTGATCTGTGCTGGTCGGATAAGTGTTATAATCCATGTAACAATCTGCGCCCTCAGCTGTTTCACCAGGATCACTAACAATCCAATCATATACATAAGGCTCCATATCTGGAATTTTGTCATTAGGAATAAGTTCATCCGTAAATGGGTCAATAAGTTGCAATTGTTTGGAGGTAACGCCTTCTTTCATTTTGAAATATAACTCAAGCATAACAATGGTGTAATCTGAATTATTTGTATAATCAAATACAGCTACGGGTTCATCGTATTCAACAGTGTTTCTGAAACTCCAGACGAGTTCTTCGATTTTCGGGTAACCGTTTTCATGAGCCTCTTCATCTGTCGGGTTAGATACTCCTTCGCTTGCAGCAGAACTTGTTATGGTTGATACAGAGCTTTCAGATTTTGAAGCTGGAGCAGTGTTGCCGCACGCACACAGCAATGCCGCGAGCAGCACTGCCAAAATAGCAGATAAGGTTTTTTTCATAAATATTACCTCTCAAAAATATTTTATTGTAATACAGATAAATATCATATTACGAATCTAATTGTAACATACTATAATTCGGCTGTCAATCTATAATTAGTATAGATTGTGAGGTGGAATTTGTGAAAAATGAACCTTTGAAGATTAAAAAGCGCGGAGAGGACGGGAACAGAATCATTTCCGTGCGTATTCGGGAAGATATTTTGCAAAGTCTTGATAAAATCGCGAGCGAAAGCAACTATTCGCGCAATGAGCTTATCAACGTGATACTTGAATACGGCATCAAGAATATAGAGATTGAATAATATAGAACCCCCGAAGGAAGACCGGATAAATCTCCTTTCGGGGGTTCTGCTAAAAGTCCACGAAAATTTCAGCGCCGAAAACGGAAGTTTCACGGCGCTGCTGCGGGAATATTCGTATTTTCGTGCGTGCTTTACCGCATGTGCACGTCCATCTGCGGGAACGGAATCTCCATGCCGGCTTCATCCAGCGCCTTTTTCACGTTTTCGTTGAGGTCAAAATAGAGGTCCCAGTAATTTTCCGGGGCGCACCAAACGCGCAGGACGAAATCGAGCGAGCTCGCGCTCTGCGTTTTCATGCGCGCCAGCGGGGCGGGGTCTTTCAGCGATTTCGGGTCGCTTTCGGCAACGGAAAGCAAAATTTGCTTCACCTTGTCAATGTCACAATCGTAGGAGACGGAGAATGTCAGTTCCACACGGCGCTGTCCCTCCGCGCTGTAATTCGTGATGGCGGCGTTCGTCAGCGAGCCGTTCGGCACGGTCACGCGCTTGTTGTCCGGCGTCAGCACCACGGTGTATAAAACGCTGATGGCATTCACCGTGCCGGCAATTTCCGTCGTTTCAATGTAATCGCCCACGCGGAACGGGTGAAAAAGCAAAATCATCACGCCGCCCGCAAGGTTCGTCACGGCGCCTTGAAACGCAAGGCCGATGGCAACGCCGCCCGAAGTGAACAGTGCGAGGAACGAGGCGGTCTCGATGCCAAGAACGCCGAAGCACATCAAAATGAGGATGATATACAGCACGATGCGGCTGCCGCTCGCCATGAACGAAGCGAGCCCCGGGTCCATTTTTTGATATAGTTTCGAGCGCTTGAAGCGGTTCATCAAAAATTTGATGAGCTTGCCGCCGATAAACAAAAGCAGCCCGGCGGCGGCTAAGCGAATGAGAAAGTAAAACGCCTGTTCGCCAACGTTTTTCAGCCATTTTTCAAGCTCGTTCACGGTGGGAATGTCCTCAAGCGGGTCGGTGACAACCGTGTCAAACAGCGTTAAAAATCGCGTCATAGGCACACCGTCACTTTCCGATGCGTTCCGTGTCGATGATGATGTTCACGGGGCCGTCGTTTTCCACACTTACGTGCATGTGCGCGCCGAATTCACCCGTGCATACTTTGCCGATAGGCTGGTTTTTCACCTGTTCCACAAAGTAGTTATATAATCTCAAAGCTTCACTCGGGGAAGCGGAACGGCTGAAATCCGGGCGGCGGCCGTGCTTCATATCGGCGCTCAGCGTGATGTTCGAGACAATGAGAATATCGCCCTTGATGTCTTCGAGTGAGCGGTTCATCTTGTCGTTTTCGTCCTTAAATACGCGCAGGCCGCACACTTTCTGCACGAGAAAATCCGCCTGCGCGTCCGTGTCACCCTCCATGGCGCAGATGAAGACAACGAGGCCCTCGCCGACTTTGCGGGTCTCGCCGCCGTTTATGGTGATCTCTGCACCGTTTATACGCTGAATAACTGCTCTCATATTGTAAATTCCTTTCCGGTTGGTGGATTTTGACCGATAAAACGGGAGATTTCTTCGGTGTTTTCTCAATTATAGCAGGCTTTCGCTCTTGCTTCAAGCGGTTTTGTTTGTTATAATACTGTTGATTGAAAATCAGGTTATGTGCATGCAAAAAGACAGGGCGCAAAAGCGCCGCGATTTGAAAGGACGAATTATGCTGATCCACATAAAAAACGAAAACGAATCTGCTGCCATTGATACGCTCGGCGCCGAGCTCGTCTCCTTTATGGGCGATGACGGCTTTGAGCACATTTGGCAGGGTGATAAAACATATTGGGGCGGCCACGCGCCGGTTTTGTTTCCTATCGTCGGCGCGCTGCGCGATAACCGCACATGCATCAACGGCGAGTGGTACGAGATGAAGCGCCACGGCGTCGCGCGCCACGAGGAATTCACCGTCACAGAGCAGGGAGATGACTACGTCACCCTGCAGCTTACGGCGAACGAGGAGACGAAAAAGCAGTACCCGTTCGATTTTGTGCTGACGGTCTCCTATTACCTCACCGGCAGCAGCATCACGACGAAATTCACCGTTAAAAATGCCGATAGCCCATGCCGTTCTGCATCGGCGGTCACCCGGGCTTTAATATCCCGATTCAGTCCGATGAAGTTTTTGAAGATTACGACATCGTGTTCGAGGAAAAGGAAGAGCAGAAATGTCCGACGCTCGATATGGAAAGCTGCCTGATCGATTTTGAGAAGACGAACTTCGAGCTTGACGATACGGATACCATCCCGCTGCAGCACAGCCTGTTCTATAGGGACGCGCTCGTGTTCGAGAACCTCAACTCCACCTGCGTTTCGCTCAAAAGCCGCCAGTCCGGCCGCGGTGTGATGATGGAGTTTTCCGGCTTCCCGATGCTCGGTATCTGGTCTGCCGCAAACGACGGCCCGTATGTTGCGCTGGAGCCGTGGACCGGCTGCGCCACCGCCGTACAGGAGGACGACGTGTTTGAAAAGAAGCACGGCATGCGCACTTTGCAGCCCGGCGAAGAGGCCGAGTACGCCTACACGGTCTTTGAAATCTAAATTACAAAAGTACGTATACAAAGTACGTATACTATATATAATAAAAGCATATAGAGCATGCCCCGCAAACGGATGAAAAGTCCGATTTGTGGGGTTGTTTTATTGCCTAAAAATCTCAACCAAAGTTTGTTTGTTCTCACGGAGAGAAAATCGCGAAAAAGGGTTCCATTTTAACAGAATACAGTTATAATAGTTTAAACAAGCGTATGAAGTGTTTCTGTGTAAATATTCCATGCGCCTGAGGAGGAAACCGCACGTACGGTGCGGACTGTACCAAAGGTACAGAGAAAGCAGGATATGCATTGAAAGGAAAGGGAACGCTATGTTTCAGCTGAAATGGGTTTGGAAAAACCTGGAAGGCTGCCGAAAGCGATATGTTTTCGCGCTGTGCTCTACCGCGGTTCTTTCTATGATGGCGCTGGTCAACTCGGTTTTGACCGCGCAGATCATGGACACCGTATTTACGCCGGTAAAAGAGGGGCAGGGCACTACGCCGGAGCTTTGGCATCGTCTCGTTGTGCTCGTCTCCATTCTGATCGGTTTCACGATGTTCAGAATGTGCTTTAACTATCTTTCGGTCATGACGTACGAGACGTGCTCGCAGAAGCTGCTCTTTAAGCTGCGCCGCGATCTGTACGCAAACATGCAGGCGCAGGATAGCTCATTCTTCTCAAAGAACCGCACCGGCGATCTGATGACCCGCCTGACCGGCGACCTTGACATGGTGCGCCACACTACGTGCTATGTCATCCGCATGATCATCGACTGCGTGGTGCTGTTTCTCACCACATCCATCACATTCCTTTGTGTGGACTGGCTGTTCGCGCTTGCCATGCTGGCCGTAACGCCGATTATTTTCATCCTGACGAAGGTTTTCGCAAAGCAGGTGCATCCGCTGTATGTCGACCTGCGCGAGCGCCTTTCGCGCATGAACACCGCCGCGCAGGAGAACATCGCCGGCAACCGTGTCGTTAAAGCCTTTGCTCGCGAAGACTACGAGATCGAGCAGTTTGATAAGAAAAACGAGGATTACCGCAAAGCGAACCTCAAAGCGTCACTGCTGTGGTTCAAATTCTCGCCGTATATCGACGGTTTTTCGCAGTCGCTTTCCATCGCCGTTCTGCTCGTCGGCGGCTCGTTTCTCATCATGGGCCGCATTTCAATCGGCACGTTTGCACTCTTTAACTCGCTGTGCTGGACGCTGACGAACCCGATGAGCACGCTCGGCATGCTCATCAACGACCTGCAGCGTTTCTTTGCCTCTGCATCGAAGATTGTCGAGCTCTACTACGCGCGCTCCACCATCGTCACGCGCCAGGATGCCGTGAAGAAGAAAGGCCGCGTGCAGGGCGCCGTGAAGTTTGACCACGTAACCTTAAAGCGCAACGGCACAGAGGTTCTGCACGACATCAATCTTGACATCAAACCCGGCGAGACCATCGCCATCATGGGACCAACCGGCTGCGGCAAAACGTCGCTTATCAGCCTTATCCCGCGCTTTTCGGATGTATCCGGCGGTACCGTCTCCGTGGACGGCACGCCTGTCGGTATGTATGATCTCAAAAAGCTGCGCGGCTCCGTCGGCATCGCCACGCAGGACGTGTTCCTGTTCTCCGATACCGTAGACGGCAACATTGCCTACGGCGACCCCGAAATGTCCGAGGACGATGTGAAGCGCTTCGCAAAGATCGCCTGCGTTGATTTCGTCGATAAGCTGCCCGAAGGCTTTGATACGGTCATCGGCGAGCGCGGCACTGGCCTTTCCGGCGGCCAGAAGCAGCGTATCGCGCTGGCGCGTGCCCTCGCCATCAAGCCGTCTATTCTCATTCTGGACGACACCACCTCTGCCGTGGATATGGAGACCGAAAAATATATTCAAGACCAGCTTGCGCACCTTGATTTCGACTGTACGAAGATCATTGTCGCGCAGCGTATTTCCACTACGAAGCGCGCAGACCGCATCGTGATCCTTGATAAGGGCCGCGTTGTGGATGTCGGCACGCACGAGGAGCTCATTTCCCGCCCGGGCTATTACCGCGAGGTTTATGAGCTGCAAAACGGCATTGCCGGTGAAAAGAAAGGGGGTGCTGCGTAATGGCAAGAAACCGTTTTGACGTTGACGAAACGCTGGAAACCCCATTTAATATCAAACACTTGCTGCGTGCAGGCGTGTATATCAAGCGGCACAAACAGAAAATGATCTTATCGCTCGTTTTCTCCGCCATTTCCGCCGCGTGCGCGCTCGTAGGCCCTAAGCTCATCGAGACCGCCCTGAACGTCGCCGTGCCGAACCGCGATTATAAAATGCTGTTCATTCTGGCAGGCATCATGCTCTTATCCATTCTGCTTTCCATTTTCTTTTCCGTCAAGCGCTCGCGCTACATGACGGTGGTGGGGCAGGCCATCATCTACGACATCCGCAAGGATCTCTTTGAGCATTTGCAGCGGCTTTCGTTCCAGTTCTACGATGACCGCCCGCACGGCAAAATTCTGACGCGTGTCATCAACTACGTGAACTCTGTTTCCGATGCGCTCTCCAACGGCATCATCAATTTCATTCTCGAAATTTTCAACCTCATTCTCATCGCCGTGTTCATGTTCATGTGTGATGTCAGGCTCTCACTCGTCGTCATGGCGGGCATTCCGCTGTTCCTCATCATCGTGCTCGTCATCAAGCCCGCACAGCGCCGCGCTTGGCAGGATGTCTCCAATAAGAGCTCCAACCTCAACGCCTACCTGCACGAGAGCCTTGACGGTATGAAGATCACGCAGGCGTTCACGCGTGAAGAGGAAAATGCGAAGATCTACAACAAGCTTAACACCAAAATGTACAAAAGCTGGATGAAGGCGCAGTATACCTCGAACCTCGTGTGGTTTTCCGTCAACAACATCTCCACATGGGTCGTTGGCGCTATGTACCTTGTGGGCTTCTCGCTTTTGGGTCCCGCCGTGCAAATCGGTACGCTCATCGCCATTTCCGCGTATGCGTGGCGCTTCTGGCAGCCGATTTTGCAGCTTTCCAACCTCTACAACACATTCATCAACGCCGTGGCGTATCTGGAGCGTATCTTCGAGATGATCGATGAGCCCGTGCTTGTCGATGACGCGCCGGACGCAACGGAGCTGCCGCCGATTAAGGGCGACGTGATGTTCGACGACGTGACATTCTCCTACGACGGCTCCATCAACGTTCTGGAGCACTTCAATCTCGATGTGAAAGCGGGCGAGTCCATCGCGCTTGTCGGTCCCACGGGTGCCGGCAAAACGACGGTCGTCAACCTCATCTCGCGTTTCTACAACATCAATTCCGGCCGGGTGCTCGTCGACGGGCACGACATCTCCAAGGTAACGCTGCATTCGCTGCGCGCGCAAATGGGCATCATGCTGCAGGACAGCTTCATTTTCTCCGGCACCATCATGGATAACATCCGCTACGGTCGCTTGGACGCCACGGATGAGGAGATCATCGCCGCTGCAAAGACCGTGCGTGCGCATGAGTTCATCAGCGAAATGCCGGATGGCTACTATACGCAGGTAAACGAGCGCGGCTCGCGCCTCTCGCAGGGCCAAAAGCAGCTTATTGCGTTTGCAAGAACTTTGCTTTCCGACCCAAAGATTCTCGTGCTGGACGAAGCCACGTCCTCCGTTGATGCGAAGACCGAGCGCCTTTTGCAGGAAGGCTTGCAGGCGCTTTTAAAGGGCAGAACAAGCTTCATCATCGCGCACCGCCTGTCCACCATCAAAAATTGTGACCGTATCCTGTACATCTCGAATAAAGGCATTGCCGAAAGCGGCAGCCACGACGAGCTCATGGAACAGAAGGGCCACTACTACCAGCTTTATACCGCACAGCTGGAAGAGTAAAACAAGCGAATATAAAGCTAAAAAGTAACCAGCCTCATCGCGCCGAATCCGACCGATGAGGCTGACTTTTTATAACTGAATATCTTCCGGCTTATCGTCGTACACGCCAAGCTCGAAGTTCCGCTTGCCGGGGAGCTTTTTGGGGATCTCCATGCTGTGCAGGTCTTGGTACGACGTAAACTCCGCGTCGTTTTGCGGCGGCGTGGGCATGAGGCCGGTGCACTCCGTGGCGCTTGCGACGCTCTCCGGCGTATCAGGGTAAATCGTCACATGCTCGCCGTGGGTGAACTTCTTTTCGTTTTTCTTTTGCATTTGGCATCCCTTCCTTCCCACAGTATTGTGCGCCGAAAAGCGAAGCTTATGCAAAAGAAAAAAGCACCGGTGAAATCAATCACAGGTGCCTTTTATCTCGCTGTTCTAATTTACAATTAGAGCTTTACGACATTTGCTGCGCGGAGCTTGCCGTTCTTCGGGTCGGTTTCGGTCTCAAAGGTGACCTTCTGGCCTTCGTTCAGCGTCTTGAAGCCGTCGCCCTGAATTGCGGAGAAATGTACGAATACGTCCTCGCCGCCCTCATCGTTGGAGATGAAGCCGTAGCCCTTTTCTGCGTTAAACCATTTGACTGTACCGTTGTTCATTGTGGTACCTCCATATAAAAATAAAGATTGTGTTCGTAAACGCCATACAAAAAACACAGGTCCTGTAAACCACCCAAAGAATGACTTACAAAGAAAACCTGTGAGACATTGACATTGTTTATTACACTATCCAAAGTATAACAGCTTTTCCGCCGAAAGTCAATCAAAATTTGTGGAGTATGCGGCCTTTTTTTGTTCACATGTTTTTCAAAAAAACTTCCTCTTTTTTTCACGAAATATCAATTTCGTTTTCATATTCTTCCTCTATACTACGTAATGTACTCAGGAGGAACAAGAGAGAGCCGAATGAGTTACAAACTTCTTCATTTTTTACTTCCTTCATTTCTTTAAACGTTCCGCACCGGGTCGATAGCCGGGCGCTGCTTCCCCACAGCGTTTACGCGGAGCCGAAAATCGGAAACAGTTGTTTCTTCCGATATTACCCCTATTTTTACCCCACTGTCCTCTGCCGGGTGCTGCGAGCCCGGCAGTGCGGCAGACCAAAAACGATCGCCTTTGCGTAACGATTTCCTTCGTTGTGCAAAGGTGTTTTTAATTGCCGCAAATACTTTTCTCTCCGCGTGGAAAAGTAAAAGCAGAAGGCTCGTTGGAGCTTTCTGAATTTTTCTGCAAGGAGATGAGAAGACTTGAATTTTGAAAATGAACCGCAACCGCACGCCCCAAAACGACGTGACATCTCGCTTTTTGAGGGCATCCGCACATTTGCGGCAAGCGTGGGCACGGCGGCTTTACTGATGCTTTCCGTGTGCGGGCTCATCGGCCTGCCGCTGCCGGAAAACGCAGCGGCGCACGCCGTTTCCGCTTCCCATATCACGGCAAAGACAGAAACGGTGCGCACCGTGCAGCTTGGCGGTGATGTTTTCGGCATAAAGCTTTTTTCGGACGGCGTTATTGTTGCCGCACTTTCGGAAATTTATGCAGACGGTGGTTTAAAATGCCCTGCAAGCGAAGCCGGCATTCAGCCCGGCGATTATATCCTTTCCGTAAACGGCAATAACGTAGAGACGAACGCGGCGCTTTCCGCTGTGCTTTCCGAAAATGAAACGAACACGCTCACGCTGCGGCGCGGCACGGAAACGTTCACGGCGCAGGTTACTTCCGTTTTGTGCGAGGGCTCGTACAAAGCGGGCATGTGGGTGCGGGACAGCGCTGCGGGCATCGGCACCGTGACGTTTTACACCGAAGACGGCAAAGCGTTCGGCGCGCTCGGCCACGGCATTTGCGATGCCGACACGCGCAATGTTTTGGAGATCCGCAGCGGCGAGCCGGCTGCCGTTTCCGTCTGCGGCATCGAGCGCGGCAGCAGCGGTCGGCCGGGCCGCCTGCGCGGGTATTTTACGGGCGGCAAGAGCCTTGGCACGCTGACGCAGAACACGGAGCTTGGGCTTTACGGCAAACTCTCCGCACCGCACGAGGGCGAGACCGTAGAGGTGCTGCCGCGCGGAAATGTGCATACAGGTGCCGTACAGATCGCCGCCACAATCGACGATGAGGGTATGCGGCTGTTTGATGCGGAGCTAGAGCGCGTCAGCACAGACGGCAAGCAGGAAACACGTACCCTTGTGCTGCACGTGACCGACCCGGAGCTGCTTGCACGTACCGGCGGCATTGTGCAGGGCATGAGCGGTTGCCCCATTTTGCAGGACGGTAAGCTGGTCGGTGCGGTGACGCACGTTTTCGTAGATGATGCTACACGCGGCTATGGCATTTTTGCCGAAACGATGCTCGAAAACCTGAACGAAAATTAAGACGAGAGGGACGGTGGGCTGCGGCGCACGCGTCCCTTTTTCGCGCCGCTTTGCCATGTTTCTCACAGAAGGTATGACACAATCTTACAGAATCGGTTTCCGTTCTGTTTCATACATCTTTTTGGTAAGAAACTCGCCGAGATATTGACTGTAATAAAAATATTAGATTATCTGCTGATTTTTGTCGAAATTAGAAGTGTATCAACCGAAAGCGTGATGAAAGCTAACAAAATCAAGATTCATATTTTTATTAGAAGACAAATAAATTAAAGAAATTTCATTTACCCTCTTGAAATAGCGTGTATGATATGGTAAAATTTGTTCACAATTTAAATCACGCAGGAGGTAAGCCATGGAAAAGCAAATAAAGGTCATCATTTGTGCGGATGACGGCGAATGGAGCCGTGAAAACACCGACGCATTGGCTTCGCGGGGTGCACAGGTTGTGACCGTAAACAGGAACGGAACAGCGCTACTGACCAAAATACGGGATGAAAAACCGGATGTGGTTGTAATGGATCTCTTTATGGCGGGCGTGGATGCGCTGGGCGTTATGCACGCTGTGAAAGCCGAGGGACTGCCAAAGCCGGTGTTCATCATCACGGCAGCGTATTCCTCAAACACTTTGGAGCGGCAGATCATGGAGGCCGGCGCAGATTATTACGCCATCCAGCCGTTCAGCAAAACCGAGATTATCGACCGTATCTTTACGTTGGCCGGTGCGGCACAGCATCCGTCAAACGGCACCAGCCGCAGCGACCTGCGCATTCAGGTCACGGAGATCCTACATCAGATTGGCGTGCCGGCCCACATTAAGGGATACCACTATCTTCGGGATTCCATCATCATGGCCATCGAAGACCCGGAGATTATCAATGCGGTGACAAAACAGCTATATCCGAGTGTGGCAAAGCAGTACGAGACCACGAGCTCCCGTGTGGAACGCGCCATTCGCCATGCGATCGAAGTCGCTTGGGATCGCGGTGATGTGGATGTGTTGAATTCGTATTTCGGTTACACCATTCACAATACGCGGGGCAAGCCCACGAACAGCGAGTTCATCGCCATGATTTCCGATAAACTGTGTTTGCAGATGGACAATGCATCTTAATCGACAAAATGTGAATTTTTTACACATGTTTTGTGTGATCCGTTTGTCAAAGCTAACACAAATTTCAGTACATAATTAAAACTGTATTTTGCAAAGCAACACCTTTTGACCGTAGCACCGAAAATCCGAGCATTTATGCTTGATCTTGTCGGCAGGGTAAGAGGTGTTGCTTTTTTTACAGCAAAATCGCGTGCCGAAACGGGGGAGAACCCACCGACGCGCGGTTTTACATAACAAAAGCCCTCCGAGATTCCTCCCGGAGGGCTTTGCTTGTGATTCGGTTGAGCGTTGTGACGAACTATGTTATTTCGCGAAATCGACCGCTCTGCTTTCACGGATCATGTTGACCTTAATCTGACCCGGATATTCGAGGTCTTCCTCAATCTTCTTGCAGATGTCGCGGGCGAGCAGCGTCATTTTCTCATCGTTGATCACTTCGGGCTTTACCATGACGCGGATCTCGCGGCCGGCCTGAATGGCGTAGCAGCGATCCACACCGTCAAACGATGCAGCCACGGCCTCGAGCTTTTCGAGACGTTTGATATAGTTTTCGATGTTCTCGCGGCGCGCGCCGGGGCGTGCTGCCGAGATGGCATCGGCTGCCTGCACTAGGCAGGCAATGACCGTTTTCGCTTCAATGTCGCCGTGGTGTGCGGCAATTGCGTGGATAACGGCTTCGCTTTCCTTGTACTTTCTTGCAACATCCACGCCGATCTCCACATGGGAGCCTTCAATCTCGTGGTCGAGCGCTTTGCCGATATCATGCAGCAAACCTGCTCTTCTTGCAATGGTGGGGTCAAGGCCCAGTTCGGAAGCCATCATACCGGCAAGGTAAGAAACTTCCAGAGAGTGGTTGAGGACATTCTGTCCATAGCTGGTGCGGTAACG
>OLQN01002371.1_pt1 | contig 12748 bp, 10 predicted proteins | sample 1673181 | NCBI WGS metagenome assembly OLQN01 (sample SAMEA3136763, study PRJEB25190) | human gut metagenome | biome: human gut; feature: human-associated habitat; material: faeces | place: Austria | collected 2013
TCTTTCCCTCGTCCACCTCTTTTGCCACTAACTCTCTTCGCACTTTATCAAGGGTATCATTCATTAGCTTGATGACATGAAAGTGGTCAAATACGTGTATGGCATCAGGGGTATTCTCACGTACTGATTTTGAGAAGGCTGATGACATATCTGTCGCCACATACTTTATCTGAACGTTCTTCTTCCTTACCCTTTTCCAAAACGTTGTAAGAGCATCCGCCCCCTTTCCATCGCCAACATGAAGGATTCTTCCTGAGATTAGATCCACTACGATTGTCTTATAAACATGTCCTTTTCGGACAGCGAACTCATCAATACCTATGCACTGCACTCCTTGTAAAGAGGGCTTGGTGTAGTGTCTCTTAAGATAGGTTGTGTGAATATCCTTTACTACATCCCAACTAACACCTAGCCTTTTTGAAACCTCCTGAATAGTCATTGCCCTTAGCAAATCAACCACGTGCTTGGCAAAGCGATTGGAGTAAGACCTATTGCCTTTAACAAAGCTGACCCTCTCGTAATCATCGTTTCCGCATTCTTTGCATTTGTATCTTTGTACTTTCATGTGCAATATGGTTTTGGTAGAACCAATTGGTAGCGCATGGATATTACGATACCGGTAGCCATTCTTCACGAGAGTGTATTCCCCGCAGCACGGGCACCTCTTTTTTGTTTTAGAATACTCTATATCTAAAACTATTTTGTTAGTTTTGTAGTGTGTAGCAGTACATTTGACTCCAACAAGACCATATACATGTCGTAGAAAACTGGTATCCATTGTGTAATTAAGCGTTTAGTGGATAATTCGCTCAATTATAATGGATTTCCAGTTTTCTTTCAAATTATCAAAGAGAAAAAAGACTCCGTCGCCCATATCTTGCGGATTTCATCCCGCAAGATGATTGGTGTATACAGGCTGACGCAGTAGTCTCAAGGTATCTCAGTCACCTCCATCACGCAGAATATCGGATGAAGCGGATTTTCTCCTCGCCTTCCCATACATTACTTCTGTACAGTGGCTATGGATACACTCAATTGGAAATACGGCTGCGGGTTCAGCTTTGGCTTTGCCTGTTTAATGGCGTACCAAATTCCCTTACACCTCCTAAACCTTTGCAAATATACTAAATAATCCAATCCAAAGAGTTTCTAAGTGTTAATTCAGTCGTTTGTGGGATATTATTTAGTAAATCATACAGAATATATCGCAACCCTGAGTGGCCAGTAATCATTTAGATTATGGTACCTTTGCAGTGGTCATAATAAAAAGCTCCACTTGGTAGCTTAGCGATACCAAGTGGAGCAAAGAAAGTAGCCCCGACGGGAATCGAACCCATATCTAAAGTTTAGGAAACTTTTGTTCTATCCGTTGAACTACGAGGCCATTTACGCACGAAGATGTACGGTGCAAAATTACCATTATTATTCTTGATATGCAAGAAAAGATATCTATAAGTGTGATAACCGTCTGCTATAATGCGGCAGGAGAGATAGGGCATACACTCCAATCGGTAGCAAGCCAGACCTATCCTCATATTCAATATATAGTGGTGGATGGCGCCTCTACTGATGGTACCGTGGCGCTGATTGAGCAGTACCGAAGTCATATCGATCGCTTTATAAGTGAGCCAGATAGGGGGATATACGATGCTATGAATAAGGGGATTCAGGCAGCTACAGGCGATTATCTCTGTTTTATGAATGCTGGTGATACCTTTCATTCTCCAGCTACCCTCTCAGAGGTCTTTGCTCAGATCAAAAGCCCTTTGCCTGATGTGATCTATGGAGAAACAAATATCGTCGATGAAAATAGACAGTTCCTCAGACCCCGACGCCTGAGTACCCCAGAGCAACTTACCTATCGCAGTTTCTTAAAGGGGATGGTGGTTTGCCACCAATCCTTCTATCCACGTAGGGACTTAGTGCCATGCTATAATCTTGGCTACCGCTTTTCTAGCGACTTTGATTGGTGCCTTAACATCTTGTCAAATGCTCAGCACACCTATAATAGTCGGTTGATCCTGACAGATTACCTTTCGGAAGGAGCTACCACTCGAAATCACCGTGCCTCTCTCAAGGAGCGGTTCGAGATAATGGGTCGCCACTATGGGTGGGTAAAGACGCTTTTTGCCCATCTCTTCTTTGCATTTCGGTGGTTAGTGAAATAGCATCAAGTAGTGGATCCAAAGGTGTGTTGCATCATCTCATAAATTGGCGGTGCAAAAAGAGTAGGGGCATAGGCTGCTTAAGTCAAATATATTCTATACATTTGTGGAAAAGAGATAGTTACAAATAATTCAATAACAAAAAACGAAAGTATTATTACTATGGCAAATTACAAGATTGAAACGATAGAGGGCATTGGCTCAGCTTTTGGTCAGAAGCTTAGAGAGGCAGGTATCAAAACAACTGACGAGTTACTGAAAGCAACCAAGACCAAGAAGCAGAGAAAAGAATTGGCCGGTGCGACTGGCATTAATGAGGATAAGATACTTACATGGGCTAATCATGTGGATCTCTTCCGTATCCAAGGCGTTGGAGCTCAGTATGCCGAGCTACTAGAGGCTGCTGGCGTTGATACAGTTAAGGAGCTAGCCAATAGAAATGCCGAGAACCTTGTACAGAAGATGGAGGAGGTCAATAACTCTAAAAAGCTAGTGCGTCGTATTCCACCTCTTAAGTCGGTTCAAAAGTGGATCGAAACTGCTAAGGCTCTTCCAAGAGGTTTAGAGTATTGATTTAGCAACGTTGCTCATATAGCATACAGGTGAGGCTGGCAGAGCCAATCGCCTGTCGGAGGTGGGCAATTTGATTTAGCTACCCTAGTGGTCGCACAGTGATTATTGTGCGACTAGTGGGGTAGCTCTATATTTTGCAGATGATCTTATGGCCTCTTTGTCTAGGGCGAATTGGTCATAGCTATATTATCTCATTAAAATTGTGTACTTTTGTTAAGGTATGGATTACAAGACCTATAATAGATAAGTATGCAGTCAGAGCAGGATTATGGAGTAGTGGTGCAATCAGCTTTTGATCAATTGCTGGCTGATTACCTCAATTCAAACCATCGGAAGCGCACCGATGTTATTTGCAAGGCCTTTAATCTGGCACGTGCAGCACACGAGGGGGCAAAGCGCAAGAGTGGAGAGCCCTACATCCTACACCCTATCGCAGTAGCAAGCATTTGCTGTAATGAGATAGGGCTGGGCTCCACGAGCATCGCTTCGGCGCTCTTGCACGATGTAGTGGAGGATACCGAATATACAGTGCAGGATATCCGTGATATGTTTGGCCCTACCATTGCTCGTATTGTGGATGGGCTCACCAAGCTCTCTGGTGAGATTTTGGCGGAGATGATGATGGGTAAGGAGAATGCTTCGGCCCAGCTCGAGAATATCCGTCACCTCCTTCTGACGGCCAATAATGATATGCGGATTGTTATTATCAAGATTGCTGACCGTCTGCATAACATGCGTACTCTAGGAAGTATGCCATTGGCAAAGCAAGCAAAGATCGCCTCCGAGACACGCCTATTCTATGCTCCACTCGCAGAGCGACTGGGTATGTACGATATTATGAGTGAGCTCAATGACCTTTCACTTAAGTACGACCATCCTCAGCAATACATCGAGATACAGGAGGAGATAGAGCGCAGCGGTGCCAAGCGCTCCAAGCTCTTTCAGCTATTCTATGCCGAAGTGCGCGAAGACCTCGAAGCTACTGGGTTAGTTTACGAAATTCAGCATCGGATGAAGGGCATCTATTCCATCTGGAAAAAGATGACGACCAAGCAATTATCCTTTGATGAGATTTATGACCTATTTGCCATCCGGATTGTGTTTGAGCCGACTCGTAATGATACCGAATACGATGATTGCTTTAGGATCTATCGAGCCATAAGCCGGCATTTTAGGATTAAGGACGACCGCACTCGAGATTGGCTCACCAAGCCTAAGGAAAATGGCTATCAAGCCCTCCATATCACTGTTATGGGACCCCTCGGAGAGTGGGTAGAGGTGCAGATCCGTTCAAAGCGAATGCATGAAATGGCGGAGCGAGGACTGGCAGCACATTGGAGATACAAGCAGCACCCTGGGGAGATCGACGAAATAGAGCAAAATATTCTCAATAACGTGAGGGTCCTCCTCAGCAATCCTGGACCTAGTGCATCTGACGACTACGAGACAATGATGTACAAGTTTACCACGGAGGAGATGCTGATATTCACCAAGATGGGAGACCAATTGAGAGTACCTCAAGGGTACACTGTGCTCGACTTCGCTTATGAGCTAGGTAGAGAGTATGGCGATCATTGCCTTGGTGCCAAGGTCAATCATGTGATGGTTAATATCGACTATCCCCTTCATAGTGGTGACCAGATAGAAGTGCTCACTGCCTCTAAGGTACAGCCGAGAGAGGAGTGGCTGGAGTATGTTACTAGCCCACAAGCCAAGCGTTATATTCGTAATTACCTGAGTAATGTTCGTACCAAGCAGATTCAAAGAGGTCGAAACCTTCTCGAAGCCCATCTCCACAGAGAGGGGTATGCGTTGGGAGATTTGGTCCCTAATTTTGGGCATGTGCTGAGCTACCCTACACCCGAGCATCTATTCCTCGCAGTGCAGTCGGGCGAGGTCTCGCTAGACGATGACTTGACCAAGCAATTAATAGAGGATCGGCACAAGGGAAATCGTATGAGCGAAGACCGCCAGTTGTGGCTCGATTCGGATGAGACCCAGGTACCTAGCATCGCTCCGGAGGACCGCAAAAAACTCTATACCCTAGAGGCGAGAGATGGGCGTAGAAATTACATCCGTTCTCTCTGCTGTAAACCAATCTGCGGGGAGGAGGTAGATGGGATACTGAATCAGAAAGACCAAGTGGAAGTACATAAAAAGAGCTGCTCAATTGCTATGCAGCTCAAAGCCACTTATGGTGACCGAATCGTGGCGGTGGCATGGGGTCCTCATATCCACTCCAACTTTGGAGTTACTCTAGAGGTGGAGGGAGTTAATCAGGATGGTTTTGTCCACAATGTCCTCGGTACCATTAGAGATTTGAGAGTTCCCTTGATAGAGATTCATTTCTCTAGCTCCATTGATCGGGCTATCGGTACTTTACGCATACGTATTCCTAATATTACAGAGCTGAATTATCTCATTCGTCGATTAAAAGACGAAAATGATATCCTTCACATACAAATACTGACCAATAAACCAATACTTTAAGACATGGCAAGAATCATTGCACCCTCCGTGCTATCGGCGGACTTTCTAAACCTCGGGCGTGATATAGAGATGCTCAATCAGAGCAAAGCAGAGTGGATACACTTGGATATTATGGACGGGCTATTTGTGCCCAATATCTCCTTTGGGCTACCTGTAGTCCAAGCTATCCGCAAAGCTACGACTAAGACCCTTGACGTCCATTTAATGATAGAGCAACCAGAACGTTATATCACCGCTTTTGCGGATGCTGGAGCGGATGTCCTCACGCTGCACTACGAGGCGTCGCGCCACTTGCATAGAGCGATGCAACAGATACGTGATGCTGGCATGAAGGCTGGCGTGGTCCTGAACCCCCACACCCCTGTAGAGCTACTCCAAGACCTACTCCCTTATCTCGATCTAGTACTCTTGATGTCGGTTAACCCTGGCTTTGGAGGACAGAAATTTATCCCTCAAATACTTGATAAGACGGTAAGACTTAAAAAGATGATTGAGAAGCGGGGACTAGAGGTGCTGATTGAGGTAGATGGCGGAGTGAACGCTGAGACAGCAGCGCAGCTCTTTGATGCCGGAGCAGATGCCTTGGTGGCGGGAAGCTACGTATTTGGCTCCGAGGATCCTCAGAAAACTATCGAAAGACTTTTAGAGGTATAGAGGAGAGGCGTGCCACACCATAGAGCTACCTCTCCATGTCATCACTGCTAGTCCCTAGGATTGAGTATACCCATCGTCCAGCTTTCAGATTGGTGATAGGGGTCTTATTGGGTGCTTTGATTGCCCAGTCGGACTACCTCTTTGCGATAAGCATCACCCTGGTTGTTGTGATTGGGGTGTTACTTTTCTATCCTTTCAAAAAGATCAAGGCAGAGTTGATGATTTGGACCCTCCTCATCGCCATCGCCTTCGGTCTGTATACCCATCTTAGGGGTGCTAGATATGAGCAAATTCTTCAGCCTTGCAGCGTAACTCATACTAGAGTAAAACTTCTTTATCCCCTCATCACTAGTGCCGAGAGTGAAATTCGGTATCGGGCAAAGGTGGAGCTCCCCAATGGTCAATGGATCAATGTGCAGCTTAAAGTGCCTGTCTCCAGCACCATCAATGAGGCGAATAGCTACGGAGCCGAAGGGGTGGCAGCACTTGATCTCTCACCACTCAGCGCACTCAAGAATAAAGGCTATCGAAAGTATCTCATCAGTGAGGGGATTCATGCTACGGCCACCATTCAGAGCATTGAGACACTAGCTCCGATGAGCGCTAGACCTCTGACGAGTATCCTTCAGCACTGGCGCTATCTCCTTCGGCATCAATTTGAGATGCTCGCATCTGACTACATACCGTGGGAGGGTAGGGGGCTTATCTATGCCATCTCTCTTGGTGACCGCTCCCTGCTCCCCTCAAGTCTGAAAAGACGGTTCGCCGATTCGGGCGTGGCTCACTTATTGGCACTTAGTGGTTATCACCTAGGTGTGGTGGCGTGGATAGCTAGCCTACTTATTGGATGGGCACTTTGGCGATATGAGTGGCGGTACCTCCGTTACCTCCTCCTTTTTATAGTGCTTCTCGCTTACACCCTATTCTCTGGAGCCTCTATCGCCACCATTAGAGCCTTCCTATTGAGCACCTTTCTTATTGGTGGAAAAGTGCTTTCCAGACCTACTGACCCCATTCAGCTCCTCTCTCTAGTCTTCTTGGTATTTATAGTCATCAATCCTTTTGCTTACTATAGTATCGGATTACTCTTAAGTCTTTCCGCCGTTTGGGGCATCTATAGTTTCTTCCCCCTCTTCAAAAGATTACTCAACCCTACCAATAGACTGCTCCAGTGGCTTAGAGACCTCATCTGCCTTGCTGTGGCGGCACAGATTGGAGTGTTCCCACTCCTATTTCATTACTTTGGTGCCGCTCCACTAGTCTTTATTTGGAGTAATATCCCCCTCGTATTTATCAGCAGCCTACTGATTCCCTTGGCACTGGTCGCCTTCTTGCTTACTGCTGTTTTTGACTGGGTGCCTAGTTTCCTACTAGAGATACTTCGGCTCCTGACTGGGTGGATGCACTCGGTCACCTCACTCTTTAGTCACGACCCAATGAGCCTTACCCTCCAGTTTGATGGCATTGCCCTCGCCCTCTATTACCTCATCGCTTACCTCGCATACCGCCTATTGCATAGCTACACCTGCCGAGTAGAGATTGCAAGAATTACTCACCCATCTCACGAGGAGCTTTAATCCAAGTCGTTACGGTTGTTAAAAGAGAACGCCCTATGTCGGTAAAGACATAGGGCGTTCTCTTTTCAGTGATCTCAGCTAATATTATTCATTAACGCTCAACGCATACTCTATGCGTCGAATCGATTCTTCAATGCCTAGAATATGGATGATTTCATGGATCTTAGCGCCACGGCCTTCGCCTACCAGAGCCATACGGATCCCATTCATCACCCGGCCCATAGGTAGTTCATCTCCCTTTATCTTGTCGTAAAGTGCCTGCTCAATAGTCTCCTGAGATGCCCCCTTATCTAGCCCCTTGAGTAGATCAATGATCATCCGCAGGTATTCAGGTGTCTCCGCCTTCCAATGCTTCTTCATTCCCTTCTCTTCAAAAGTGGTAGGTGCCACAAATAGATACTTCACCTCCCGTACAAAGTCGGGGAGCAATTGTACTTTCTCCTGTGCGGTGGCAATCGCCTCCTTGAGCTTCTCATCGCTAGCTTTGATGCCCTCTGCTTCGAGCATCGGACGCACAATGGGGAGTAATTGGTCTAGCGACATCATCTGGATATAGTGGTGGTTGAACCACTTTGCCTTCTCAAAGTCAAAGCGGGCACCGCTCTTGCTACACCTCTCTAGAGAAAAGGCATCTTTCAGCTGCTCCATAGAGAAAATCTCTTGCTCTGTGCCAGGGTTCCAGCCAAGGAGGGCCAGGAAGTTGATCACAGCTTCGGGAAGATACCCTTGTTCGCGATATCCTGTGGAAATAGTGCCATCCTTTGGGTCGACGAACTCAAGTGGAAATACAGGAAAGCCGAGTTTGTCGCCATCGCGTTTGCTGAGCTTACCATTACCCGTAGGTTTGAGGATTAAGGAGAGGTGTGCAAACCTAGGCATACTCTCCTGCCATCCAAACGCCTCATAAAGTAGTACGTGGAGTGGGGCACTAGGCAACCACTCCTCACCCCTGATCACCTCAGTAATCTTCATCAAGTGGTCATCTACAATATTGGCAAGGTGGTAGGTGGGTAAGCTATCACTACTCTTGTAGAGTACCTTATCATCAAGGATGGATGAATTGATCACTACTTTGCCACGGATCAGGTCATTGACCTCTACATCTCTATTGGGCTCTACTAAAAAGCGCACTACATATTCGGCACCACTATTGATGAGCTGGTCGACCTCCTCTTTGGGGAGCGAAAGGCTATTTCGCATCTGCTCACGTGTGGTGGCGTCGTAGCTGAAATTGGGGTACTCCTTTCGTGCAGCCTCCAGCTCTTCTACAGTATCAAAAGCATAATAAGCCTTGCCAGCATCCAGCAACTGCTGCACATACTTTTGGTAGATTTCCTTTCGCTCACTTTGGCGGTAAGGGCCGTAGGGCTGATGGTCGGTACCAATGCCCTCATCAATCTCAATGCCAAGCCACTGCAAGGCCTCAATGATATACTCTTCCGCTCCTGGTACAAAGCGTTTGCTATCTGTATCCTCAATGCGAAGCACCATCGTACCACCGTGGTGGCGAGCATAGAGATAATTAAAAAGTGCTGTACGCACACCGCCAATATGAAGTGCACCTGTAGGACTTGGTGCAAACCTTACTCTCACCATATTATATATGTGTATCAAATCTGTTATTTACAACAAAGGTACAAAATCACTGCCACATTCAAAAACGCCACCCCCTCCCATGAGAGATTGTGCGGTATAAGAGCCAGACATAAAATCCACCTAAAATAGGGTCACATAGCCATCTTGTAATTGATTGGAAGACAGTGTTATACAAAAGCGTTTGTCGAGATGCAACTAAGCAATCAGCGAGATGCAACTAAGCAATTGCCGAGATGCAACTCGCCGATCGCTTAGTTGCATCTCAACTTTTGCCCTCTTAGCCCATGGGTTTATTGAGGTCGAAAATTGTTGTACGAAGGTGAGCCAAACCGTCTAGGTTTTCGAAAGGAGGCCATGGTATCAAAAATGTCGCCGTGAGTATTTGACCTCAGTTACGAACGGGACTACGCATTCGTTACTCTCAAATTGCTCAGATTTTGGCTATTCTTATGAATTATGTGTACATTTGTAAGGTAATAAGCGGAGGGTTTGTTTTTACAAGATATAAATTTATGAGTAAGGTAGATGTACTACTTGGTCTCCAATGGGGAGACGAAGGAAAAGGGAAGGTGGTAGATGTGCTCACACCACGGTATGACATGGTGGCTCGTTTCCAAGGAGGGCCAAATGCAGGACACACTCTAGAATTTGACCATAAGAAGTTCGTGCTTAGATCCATCCCCTCTGGAGTTTTTCAGGGCGGTAAAACCAACTTAATAGGTAATGGAGTAGTGCTAGACCCTGTGCTATTCAGAGATGAAGCACAGTCGCTAGAGGAGAGTGGTGTGGATCTCAAGCATCGCCTTTTGATCTCCAAGAAGGCACACTTGATACTCCCTACCCACCGACTGCTTGATGCCGCCAATGAATTGGCAAAAGGCGATAAGAAGGTTGGCACCACTGGCAAAGGGATTGGCCCAACCTATACCGACAAGGTGAGCCGTAACGGCCTAAGGGTGGGCGACATCCTAAGTTCCGACTTCCCCGCAAAGTTTGAGGCCATCAAGAAGCGTCACTTTGCTCAGTTAAAGGGCCTCAATTACTCCATTGAGACACAAGCACCTGATTATGCCGAGAAAGAGCAGGAGTGGCTAGAGTCCTTGGAGTATCTCAAGGAGTACCAATTGGTTAATGGCGAGGCGAAGGTGAATGATGCCCTTTCTCACGATAAGCTTGTATTAGCAGAGGGAGCGCAAGGCTCACTACTGGATATTGACTACGGCTCTTACCCCTTTGTTACCTCTTCCAATACCGTTGCTGCTGGTGCTTGCATCGGCCTAGGTGTAGCCCCTCGTAATATCGGACGTGTTTTTGGTATCTTCAAAGCCTACTGCACGAGAGTGGGTGCCGGTCCTTTCCCTACCGAGCTCTTTGATGCCACGGGCGACAAGATTTGCGAGGTAGGTCGGGAGTTTGGTTCTGTTACAGGTCGTAAGCGTCGTTGTGGTTGGGTAGACCTTGTGGCACTTAAGTATACCACCATGCTCAATGGCGTTACCGACCTTATCATGATGAAGAGCGACGTGCTTGATGGCTTTGAAGAGATCAAGGCGTGCGTTGCTTATGAAGTAGATGGCAAGGAGACCACTGAGATGCCTTTTGAACTGTCGGACGAGGTGAAGCCTGTCTACAAGAGCTTTAAGGGGTGGCAACAAGATATGACCTCCTGCACTAGTGAGGCAGAGTTTAGCACCGAATTTAGAGAGTACCTCAAGTTTATTGAAGAGTACCTAGGGATACCTATTTATATAGTATCGGTAGGGCCAGATAGGGCTCAAACCATTATTCGTAAATAATAATATAGCAGATTACAGGGTATGCCTACAGCTTATATATTGATGTTTGGGGTGATGATTCTGGGCATGTTGGTCCAGTGGAACCTCCAAAGTGTATTCAAAAAGTATTCTCAGGTGCGTCTAGATAGCGGCCTCACAGGCCGAGAGGTGGCGGAGAGAATGCTTATGGAGAATGGCCTGACGGATGTCCGCGTGTTATCAACCCGTGGAAAGCTTACAGACCACTATAATCCCTTGGATAAGACCATCAACCTAAGCGAGTCAGTATACAATAGCAATAGTGTGATGGCAGCAGCGGTGGCGGCTCATGAGACAGGGCATGCCCTCCAGCATGCAATGGGATATGCACCACTGAAGATGCGCTCGGCCTTAGTGCCTGTGGTGCAATTTTCATCTAGCATTGTCAATATTGTACTGATTGCTGGCATCCTTTTGCTAAATGTGTTTCCCAAGCTTCTGCTCGCTGGGATTATCCTATTTGGTGTCACTACGCTATTTAGTATCATTACCCTTCCAGTGGAGGTAGATGCCAGTAGAAGGGCTTTGGCATGGCTAGAGCGAAGCCGTGTAACCAGCTACGAGCAACAGCCAAAAGCTAGTAAAGCACTCCGAGCAGCTGCCTACACCTACTTTGCTGCTGCTATTGGCTCCATAGCTACTTTGCTCTACTACTTGACTATTTATAGCAGTCGTAGATAAAAATTATCCTCAATTTACTTGTGGGTATCAATAAAATGTGTACATTTGTAGAGAGGAATGTGAAAAAGCTCTATAACACGTGTTGCGAGCTTCCAAATTATCCTCTGGTGGCTTTGAATAATTGATTACAATATACTAAGACCGAATAACTTATGAGACAAAAAAAGACGGACAGAGCAAATCTGGAAAATGGCAAGGGGCTATACTTCCTGATGGGTTTGGTCGTTGCCTTGGCTGCAGTCTTCGTTGCTTTCGAATGGGGTAATAAAGATGTAGTGGTGGCTGAGGATGATAGAAACTTCGTCATTGAGGAAGTGGAGGATATCCAAATCACTCCACAAGAGGAAGAACCACTTCCTCCAGAGCCTGAGGTGGAAACTCCTGTAGTCGTTGAGAATCTACAGATCGTGGAGGACGACGTAAAGGTGGCCGATGTGACCATCGCCTCTGTGGATGATGCTGCAAACAAGCTACAACAAACCTTTACTCCTCCAGCACCTACACAAAGGGCGAGAGAAGAGGTGGCTGACGATCATATCTTTGAGTACCTCGAGGAGATGCCTGAGTTCCCAGGTGGTCAAGCTGCAATGATGAAGTGGCTATCAAAGAACATCAACTATCCACCAATCGCAGCAGAGAATAATATCCAAGGTCGTGTGATGGTCTCTTTCGTGGTAGAGCCTAATGGATCTATCTCCAACGTTAAGATCGTGAGAGGTGTAGACCCTAACCTTGATAAGGAGGCAATGCGTGTGGTGGGCAAGATGCCTAAGTGGAAGCCAGGTATGCAAACCGGTAAGCCAGTGCGTGCACGTTTTACACTGCCAGTACAGTTTAGGCTACAGTAATAATAACAACGACTAAGTCGTAAGTAATACGTGGGTCGTGTGAGGCATTGTCTCGCACGACCCACGCTTTATATAGAGATCGTCACACCAAGGCGATCTGCTATGATGCTTTTGAGAGCAGCCTTGCGAGTGCTCCCTTGGGGGTGCCTTATCGGACAGGTCGGACGAGTCGGACGAGTCGGACGAGTCGAACAAGACAATCGGATCTCAGTAGAGCACCTTCACATTTACTCAAACCTAGGCTGAGGTTTTCGTCTGACTTGTCCGACTTGTCTGACCTGTCTGACTTGTCCGATGATACTGTCCCTAAAAAGTGTGTAAGCCCCAATAATGCTATCTTTGTAAAATGA
>OLQN01002395.1_pt1 | contig 12673 bp, 9 predicted proteins | sample 1673181 | NCBI WGS metagenome assembly OLQN01 (sample SAMEA3136763, study PRJEB25190) | human gut metagenome | biome: human gut; feature: human-associated habitat; material: faeces | place: Austria | collected 2013
GTTCGACAGGTTGAGGGTAGGGGTGATGAGCCAGCCGGTGCCTTCTTCGGTGTCTACGTCAAGATAGGCGCAGCCGCCGGCTTGGTATACGAATCCGCCGCGCCAGCCTGGCTGTTGTGTGTACTTGGCGTCGATCGTGCCGTCGTTCCAGTCGGAAAGTTCGGTGCCGTCGGGGTCGTCCTCGCTTCCTGCTGTGAATTTGGCGAAGTCTTCGGAAACGAGCACAATCTCCGAACCTATTTCGCGGAGCGACGGCGAGTGGGGTTTTGCGGTGAGTGCCTCGAGTTTGGCGTCAAGGGCGGCGGGGGCTTTCTGTGTGTGGCGCAGTCCCGCCATTGCGGTTGCCGCTGTGACAATCGCAAGTGAATAGAAAAGTAGAGTCTTTTTCATAAAACTGATGGTTTATTGCTGTTTGGGGTGTTTGCCCTTTACAAATGTTTCTATTATTACCGCAAAAATATTGATTTGTTTTTGTTTGGGCAAGATATTTAGCGAAAAAAAACCGGGCATCTGTGTGGATGCCCGGTTTTTGTGGGTGTGGGTGCGTTGTGGTTAGCGCGCCACTTTTGTCGTCTTGTTACCTACTTTGACAAAGTATACGCCGTGGTTGTTGAGCGCCACAGTGTGGCTCAACGCGCCGCTGGTTGCGTTGTAGAGGCATTTGCCGTCAACGCTGTAGACTGCCACCGGAGCGGCCTCTGCAAGGCTGATTTCGATGCCGTTGGCTGTAGTCGCAATCTTTGCGTTGCCTGCTGCGATGTTGTCAACGCTGCCTTCGCCTACGGCTACGATGTTTGAATCTCCGGAAATGTTGCCGTTGTTTACGGCGCAGACGTAATAGTAGTACTGCTCGCCTTCTGTCAGGCCTGTGACGTCAAACGAAGTGCCTTCAACGGTTTTGTCCTCAAGCAGGAGCGTGGCTATGTTGTAGACACCGCCATAGGTGTATGAAACGTCGTCGATGGCGCAGTTGCCCACTTCCTTTGTGTACGACAGGCGGAGTTTCACGATGCCTTCGTCGTCAATGTCCAAGTCTACAAAGTCGGCGAAGTTGGAATCAACGTCGGCGAAGTTGAGTTTGCCGAGGTCAATCCATTCTGTGCCGTTAAATCCGGAAACAGTTATGATGCTGCCTGCGCCGGCTCCCTGGTTCTTTAGCCAGAAACTGAATTTTTTGATAGGAGCCGGAGCCTCCGGGGTCTCGATGAAGTCGCCGGTTGCGTCAAAAGCAAGGGCTATCTTCTCTGAATGGTAGTTGCCGCTTGAAGCGTAGATTTCGCGGCTTGTGCCGTTATCGCTGACGCTGATTGTCCAGCCTTCCGGCAATTTTGAGTTCTCAGTGTCGATGAATTTGTCTTTCTTGCCGGTAGCGACGATGCCGTCGAATCCTTCAGTGACTGTAGCCTCTTCCACATCGCTTTTGATGGTCTTGAAAGAGAACACTGTGAGCATGTAGCTGGTGGCGCCTTCCACTGCGCTCCAGTTGGCTGTGAAGCTTGTCGGGGTCACGTTGGTGGCCGCCAGTGCCTCTGGTGCCGGAACGTCGATTTTTACTGTCTGGGTAACCTTGATGTCGTCAATGTAGATAGGCGACTGGTAGGCGTACAGCTGGATGGAGGCGTTGGCTGCGCCCGATTTGAGCTCTACCTCATACTCTGCCCACTGGTCGGTGATGGCCACTTGTTTGTAGTCAACAACGCCCGACATAGGATCGCTTTCGTTGATGTCGTCCTCGTCGATGCTGACGAATTCAACGGCGTCTGTCGCTCCTTCCTCTGTCACGCGTGCGCGGAATGTCACCACGATATATCCGCCGTTGCCCGAACCGTCGAATGTCGATGTGTTGAGAAAACCGGTGTCTTCGTTGTCGGTGCCTTCATCTACGATGCCGATATATGCGCATCCGCCGGCTTGAAACACGCCGTCTCCGCTCCAGCCCGGAGTGTTTGTCAACTCGTCGGCGATATATCCGGTTGTTGCGTCAGCCACGTCGGTGGCGTCGGGAGTGGCTTCACTTCCGGCGGTGAATTTGGAGAAGTCCTCTTCGAGAAGCACTTGGAGATTCGGAGTCTCGTCAGCGGTCTCGCCAGCTTTGCTGAGGGATTTCAATGACTTTACTGTGGTGGATTTCTGAATGTTGTCCACCATGATTTTTTTCACTTTGTGAGTGCCTGCCAGTGCAACTATGGCGCAGAAGGCTACGGCAAGTGTTGAAACAAGTAGAGATTTTTTCATAAAAACGTTGGTTTATATGGTTAAACAAGCCACTCTCGTGCATAGTCTCGAGAGTGGCTTGCAGATATGTTTGTCGCTTAGTCGATGATGTCGAAGCCAGTGTAAGGCACGAGTGCCTTCGGAATGCGGATGCCTTCCGGGGTCTGGTTGTTCTCGAGCAGCGCAGCCATGATGCGCGGCAGGGCGAGAGCGGAGCCGTTGAGCGTGTGGCAGAGCGTCATCTTCTTGTTGGCGTCGCGGTAGCGGCAGTGCAGACGGTTGGCTTGGTAGCTTTCGAAGTTTGAAACCGAGCTTACCTCAAGCCAGCGTTTCTGTGCGGCTGAGAACACCTCGAAGTCGAATGTGATTGCCGATGTGAAGCTCATGTCGCCGCCGCAGAGACGAAGGATGTGCCATGGCAACTCGAGTTTCTCAAGCAGCCCCTGCACGTGGTCTTTCATCTCTTCCAACGCTGCGTATGAGTTTTCAGGCTTCTCGATGCGCACAATCTCCACCTTGTCAAACTGGTGCAGACGGTTCAGTCCGCGCACGTCCTTGCCGTAGCTGCCGGCTTCGCGGCGGAAGCATGCTGAGTATGCGCAGTTCTTTTTCGGAAGGTCTTTCTCATCGAAAATCACATCGCGGTAGATGTTGGTGACAGGCACTTCGGCTGTCGGAATGAGATACAGGTTGTCAAGGTTGCAGTGATACATCTGTCCCTCTTTGTCGGGCAATTGACCTGTGCCGATGCCCGATGCCTCGTTGACCACGTAAGGTGGTTGTGTCTCGAGATAGCCTGCCTTTGAGGCTTCGTCGAGGAAGAATTGGATGAGCGCGCGCTGAAGTTTCGCTCCCTTGCCGAAATAGACTGGGAAACCGGCGCCGGTGATTTTCACACCGAGCTCGAAGTCAATCAGATTGTATTTCTTTGCGAGTTCCCAGTGGGGAAGGGCGTCTTCCGGAAGGTCGGGCATCTGACCGCCTGTCTTTTCTACCACGTTGTCCTCGGCTGTCTTGCCTTCCGGCACCATTGCGCACGGGGTGTTTGGAATGGAGAGAAGAATCTCGGTGATTTTGTCGGCGGCGCTTTTCACCTCTTCCTCAATGGCTTTGTTGGCGGCTTTGAGTTCTGCCACCTGTGCCTTTACGCCTTCTGCCTCGTCTTTCTTGCCCGACTTCATCAACGCTCCGATCTGTGCGGCGAGTTTGTTGAGGTCGGCGCCGTTCTGGTCAAAACGGGCTTGCGCCGTGCGGCGTGCCTGGTCGAGTTCGAGAATCTCGTTTATGAGTTTTTCCGCATCGAAATGTTTCACCGCAAGGCGGCGCACAATTTCTTGTGGATTTTCTTTGATTGCAGCTAATGTAAGCATCTTTTTTCGTTCTTATAAAGTTCTTATATCTTGTTGATTATGCGAGCAGTTCGCGCACTTTTGCCGAGATGGCCTTGCCTTCTGCCTTTCCTGCCAGCTCTTTGGTGGCTGTGCCCATCACCTTGCCCATCTCTTTGGCTGATGTGGCGCCGACACGGGCGATGATTTCCTTCAGGGCGGCGGTCAGTTCCTCTTCGGAGAGTTGCTTGGGCAGATACTCTTCGATGATTGCCGCCTGTGCCAATTCTTCACCGGCAAGGTCTTCGCGGTTCTGTTCTGTGTAGATCGATGCGCTTTCCTTGCGCTGTTTCACCATCTTGGCGAGAATCTTCAGAGCGGCGTCGTCGCTCAGTTCGCCATCGCCGCCTTTGGCGGTCTTGGCCTCAAGAAATTCTTTTTTGATGCCGCGAAGCGCCTCGAGGCGCACTTTGTCGCGTGCCAACATTGCGGTTTTGATGTCGCCGCTTACTTTATCAAACAGGTTCATAATTGTATATGTTGTTTTAAAGTTTTTTAATCAAATTCAATCTCGCGCATTCCGTGTCCGGTTTCTTGTGCGGGCTTCGGTGCCATGTGTGTCGGCTCGGCTATTTCAGCCTGCGACTCGGAAAGCGTGCGCCATTCTTCGCGCAGGCGGCTGTCGGAGCCGCGGCGGAAGGTCGGCGTTTTCTCGATAAAGTTGATCAGCGTGTCGTTGTCCATCTGTTGCGGAGTGAGCAGGATGTAGTTTGCGCTCGCTTTCTTGCGGTTGCGCTCTGCCACTTTCTCCTCGCCGTATTCCGCGGAGATGCGTGAGTCGTTGTCGGCTGCTACCGGCTCTTGTTTCGGCTTGCCGAAAATCCGGGGCTTGGGCTTGTAGGTGGTCTCGTTGCTGAGGCTGATGTCGAAGCCGGAGGCAAGGATTGTGATTTTCACCTTGTCGCCGAGAGTGTCGTCGACCGACGTTCCCCAAATCACGTCGACATCCTTAGCGAAATTGTTCATAAACGCTGTAATCTCGTTGGCTTCGCCCATCATGAACGGATGCTCGGATTTCTTCGAGTAGTACAGGTTGAAGAGGAAACGCTTTGACGTCTGCACGTCGCGGTTTTTCAGCAACGGAGAGTTGAGAGCGTCCTCGATGGCTTTGGTCACTCGGTTTTCGCCTTCACCGTATCCGGTGCTGATGATTGCTGTGCCGCCGTCTTTGAGCGTCGTGTTGACATCCTCGAAGTCAAGGTTGATTTTTCCCTTGAAGTTTATCAGTTCGGAGATGCTTCGGGCTGCGTCGGTAAGCGTTTCATCCGCTTTGTCGAATGCGTTGTCAAACTCCAGGTCGCTGTAGATTTCTGTCAGACGCTCGTTGTTGATAATCAGCATAGCGTCTACATATTTGCCCATCTCGTCGGCGCCTTCAAGCGCCTTGATGATTTTTTTCTCGCCCTCGAAGAGGAATGGTATCGTGACAATGCCCACGGTCAGCATACCGCGTTCGCGTGCGATGCGTGCCACTACAGGTGATGCTCCCGTACCGGTTCCACCGCCCATACCGGCGGTGACAAACACCATTTTTGTGTCCTCGTCGAAGAGTTCGGCGAGTTCCTCTGCGCTTTCCTCGGCTGCCGCTTTGGCTTTTTCAGGCTTGTTGCCCGCGCCGAGACCGCGGGATGTGTTCGGTCCGAGAAGCACTTGTTCCGGCACCGGGGAATTATGCAGAGCCTGGCGGTCGGTGTTGGTTACAACAAACGACACTCCCGGGATATTTTGCTTATACATATAGTTGACGGCGTTGTTGCCGCCGCCGCCCACACCGACAACTTTGATGATTGCCGAGCCGTTTTCGTTGAAACTGCTCACTTGGCGTTCGTCGGTTGGGAAAATCGTTGATTTGGTTGCTATATCTTCGCCACTCATAGTCGTTCGTTTTTATTGTTCGTCTTCTGCATCTTCGAATGTTTTTTCAACGCCGTCGCTCATTTGTTTGATGAAGCGCGAGATGAAGCTTGGCTTTTTCGGTTTCTTCGGTTTCTCGTCGGGAGTCTCTTGAGGCTTATGGGTCGGTTGCGCTGGCTCGTTGGCGTCGGGATACTTAGGCATCGCCGGTATCGACATGCAGTTTGCCGCCTGCGGCTGGTTGGAAATCCACTCTACTACCGACAGAAGCTGCGGTATCTTGGAGAGCTCCTTGCCTTCGTCAACTCCCGGATACAAGCCGGTGCGCACTTTCATGTCGGAGATGTTGTTGAGAAGGTCTGCCATACGCTTCAAGTGCATGCCGCGGCCTGTGGTGACAAAGCCGGCGGCAAGGTCGCCAGGGGTCATCTGGGCAAACTGCAGCTGGTTGAACACGTTCTCCATGATTTCACCTGCGCGCGCCGAAACGTAGTTTGACACGTCGAGAGCCGATGCGCCCGAGATGTCGGCGTTGGGCAGGTCTACGCCGACCGACATTGCGTCGCCGTAGCTGCGTTTTATCTTGTCGGCCTGCTCCTCAAGAAGGTTGAGCGAGCAGAGGTCGCGGGTGATGTTGCGTGAACCCATCGGCAGCACGTTGAGATACAGAAGGCTGTTGTTTTTGTAGACGGCAACGGTCGTTGTCTCTGCTCCGTGGTCAACGTAGACGCTGCCAAGACGGCGCTCTTCGCTGGTGAGCATTGACTGTGCGGCGGCTATCGGGGTGATGATGAAGTCGTTGATGCGGATTTTCATACGGTCGAACACCATCTGGAGGTTGCGGCGCATCTGCGGACGGCACAGCACAACGTTCATCACGGCGTGCAGATGTTGTCCAATCGAGCCAATGGGGTTTGCCACGGTGCTGCCGTCGAGCTCATACTCGCGCGGAAGCACTGCGACAATATTTTTGCTGTCGAGCCCCGCCGAAGCCTCTTTTTTCAGCAAATCGATGAATTCGCGGCTGATGGGGACATCTTCGTTGAGGTCGCGGTCAATCTCTATTTTCTCTGTGTGGAGCGAGCGTCCGCCAAAGGCGAGATACACGCTGTCTATCTGGCGTGGAGCCACTCGGCTGTCGTTCTTGATACGGTAGAGCAGGTCGTTTGTCTTGCTGCAAACCTCGTCGACGTTGACGATGCTGCCGTATCTGACACAGTCCAGAATCGGCACTTCGTGATAGCACACAATTGTTGCATTGCCGGGAGCTGTGACGCTTGCCACCACTCCGGCGATGTGTGAACTGCCAATCTCAAGGGCTACTATGTATTTCTTGTCTTCCATATCTTTATGGCTGTTTTGGTGTAATCGTATGTTTGCGTGTGGTGTCGGAAACTTCGCTGACTGCTACCGACACCAGCGGGTCGGGCGACTCCTCGTGGCCGAGGCTTACGTCCTGCTGTATCTTCAGGCGTGGCGTGTTGATGCGTTTGCTTGCCACAATCTGTCCGTGCCATTTCAGCGTGATGGTGTCGTAGAAGTCCCATCCTTTCACCGGCAGCACTTCTTGATAGAACCGCTTCAGCTTGGCGAATTTCTTGTCAAGGTCGGTCAGGTCGCCGAGGTTCACGGTGATTCCTGCCATCTGGGGGATGATGTAGACGTTGCGCGGGTTGGCGGCATTGATTGCCGAAACCATTTCGTCTGCCTCGGGATGGCTGGAGAGGAAGTCGATGAGCGGCAGAAGCTGTGTGGGCTGAAACCGCTTGCTGAAATGTCCGCTTACGACGGGCACGTCGAGGAAGAATCCTTCGTTGGCTGGGACGTGCTTGCCGGCGCGGTTGATGTAGTACGACTGGTTGCCGTCAAAAACCCGCATCACGGGCTGTATCGGCTCCAGGTCGATGCACAGGCTGTTGTCGCTGCGGGTGTAGCACTGCACGTGCTCCACGTAGTATTGCTTGTTGAACGTGCGTTCAATCTGCTCCTCGTTGATGTTGACGAGACGTTTGCCCTTGACATTGAAGCCGAGGCGGTCCATTTCCGACAGGATAAACTTGTCGGTGATGAACCGGATGGAGTCGTTGGGGTTTTCCACAGTCACGACAATGCCGCTGCACGTGGCGTCGCGCCGCGCGGCACTGGTCCAGAAGAATGAGCCTATGACGTAGGCAACAACCAGGATTGTCGATATGTAGAACAGTAACTTTTTCAATGTTTTTGCTTTACCACTTCACAAATTTGGGGCAGATAGTTGCAGATGTCGCCTGCACCAACTGTCAAAAGTACGTCAAAATTATAATTTTTTATTGTTTCTACCAAAGAATTTTTATTGCAAAGTGCTTTGTTTTTGCATTTTATATCTTTAAGTATGATTTCTGACGTCACTCCGGGTATCGGAAGCTCGCGGGCTGGGTAGATGTCGAGCAGCAGAACGTCGTCGGCGAGCGACAGGGCTTCGGCGAATTGCGGAGCGAAATCGCGGGTACGGGTGTAGAGGTGCGGCTGGAAAACTACGGTCAGTCGGCGGTTGGGGTATAAGTCCTTGACGGAGCGGATGCTTGCCTTGAGTTCGTCGGGGTGGTGGGCATAGTCGTCGATAATCACTTTGCCGTTTTTGCCGGACTCTTTGAGCCAGAACTCGAAGCGGCGCTTTGGACCGAGGAATGTGCCTACGGCATTGCGCATCACGTCGTCGGGCACGCCTACCAGCTGGCATACTGCCATTGCTGCCACTGCGTTCTCGATGTTGATATCGACAGGCACGCCGAGTTTGACGTCTTTGATTGTGCCTTTGGGGCTTACGAAGTCAAACACGATTTCGCCGTCGCCCTTGCGCACGTTTTCTGCGTGGAAGTCGCCCTCGTTGCGCGAGTAGTGGTAGACGGCGACGCCCTGCTGTGGGCGCGGACGCAGTTTCAGTCCGGTGTGGCAGATGAGTGTGCCGCCGGGCTGGATTAGCTCGGTGAAGTGGGCGAAACTTTCCAGATATGCCTCCTCTGTGCCGTAGATGTCGAGGTGGTCGGGGTCGGTGGCTGTAATCACAGACGCGTATGGCGTCAGCCAATGAAAAGAACGGTCGAACTCGTCGGCTTCGATGACCACGTAATCGCTCTTCGGAGAAAGAATGTAATTCGTACCGTAATTCTTGGTGATGCCGCCCAAAAAGGCATTGCAGTCCACGTGACTCTGATGCAGGATATGAGCCGCCATGGACGATGTAGTGGTTTTCCCATGCGTCCCGGCCACACAAAGCCCTTTATGGGCACGCGTCAACGTACCCAACACCTGCGCACGTTTCTCTATCTCGAATCCGTTCGCCTTGAAATAGGCCAGCTCGGCATGCTCGCCGGGGATGGCCGGTGTATAAACCACCAGGCAAGTGTCTTTGTCCCGACAGGCGGAAGGGATTTGTTCCACATCCTCTTCATAGTGAATCCGGGCACCCTCTTCCTGCAACTTCCGCGTGAGTTCGGAAGGCGTGCGGTCGTAACCTCCCACACAAAGCCCTTTCTGCAGGAAATAACGGGCAATGGCACTCATGCCGATTCCGCCTATCCCTACGAAATACACTGCTTTTATCGCGTTCATTTCCATCTTCTACTTCTTCCTTTAAATAAACCGCTCCCGCTCGGCAGAGGCAAGCGAGCTTGCCTCCGCGCTCGCTTAATCGCGGTTGTCCCTATATGCCACAGCGAGTTTACAAACCTCTTCCGCAATGCGGTCGGCAGAGTCCGTGAAGGCCATGGCTTTGATATTCCGGCTCAATGCGGACAACTTGTCCGCATCCCGGATGACATTCAGAGCCAGACCGACTAATTTGTTCACGGCCTCGGCATCTTTGACGTAAAGAGCGGCCTGTTTGTCGACCAGGGCCAACGCATTTTTAGTCTGGTGGTCCTCGGCCACGTTCGGCGAAGGCACTAATATGGCCGGCTTACCCAACAGGCACAATTCCGAAATGCTGCTGGCCCCGGCCCTTGAAATAACCAAATCGGCAGCCGCGTATGCGTCTTCCATCTTGGCGATGAAATCCGTCACAAACAGATTGTCGGGCTGTCCCTTCAGTTTCAACTGTTCCTGTATATGGGCAAAATAATAACCTCCCGTCTGCCAGATAAACTGCACACCGGAAGCCGAAATGGCCGTAAGATTAGCGAGCACACTCTCGTTCAAAGTACGCGCTCCCAGGCTACCGCCTATCAGGAGCACCGTTTTCAGCCCCGGCAACAGACCGAAGTCGGCCAAAGCCTCTTCACGACTTTTGGTGTTCTCCAGCAAACCTTGACGGACAGGGTTTCCCGTCAGGATGATTTTCTCTTTCGGGAAAAAACGCTCCATTCCGTCGTAAGCCACACAAATCTTATCGGCCCGCTTGGCCAGCAATTTATTGGTCACTCCGGCATACGAGTTCTGCTCCTGTATCAATGTGGGGATTCCCATCGCCTCGGCCATATTCAACGTGGGACCGCTGGCATAGCCTCCTACTCCCACGGCTGCCATCGGCCTGAAATCACGGATAATCTTCCTCGCCATCCTGCGGCTTTTCCAAATCTTGAAAAGCACGGCAATATTCTTCAGCAAATGCTTGCGGTCGAAACCGCAAATCGGCAATGCCTTGATAGGATAACCGGCAGCCGGAACACGCTGCATCTCCATCCGCCCTTCGGCTCCGACGAACAATATCTCGGCTTCCGGATGCTGCGATTTGATGGCATTCGCAATGGACACGGCCGGGAATATATGTCCGCCCGTTCCTCCTCCGCTCACGATAATCCTTAACTCTTCTCTCATGAAACTGAATTTTATCAGCAAAAATAATAATAAATCCGGTATTTCTACCCTTTTTTCTTCCTTATTTTATTCTGAAAATGAATTATTTCTTACATTTCAGACCTTCACAGCCTGTCATTCTACGCCCTTACGGAAGATGACAAATCATTCTCAGCCGAACGATTTTTCAATTTCAGCCGAATGATTTTTCGTTCGCCTGAGAAAAATTTTCCAATCTGCGGCAAGAGATTCACAAGACATAAGTTATTGAAAATAAAACTCCTATAAACAAAACCATCCACAGGCCTCACCCAAAGGGCAAGCTGCGGATGGCGAATCATAAATCATGACACAAGGGTAAGTCCGTTCCCTTCCCGGGAACATCACCGCCCCTCATGCGAATCTTTCTTCAATCTTCAGTTTCTTCCGTTACCTGAGGCTTTTTCTTGGCCGAACGGCTTACGCTCAGGATGACTCCCATATACACACAATTAATCAAAGTGGACGTACCTCCTTTACTGATTAACGGCAAGGGTTGTCCCGTCACCGGAAAGACTCCGACTGCCACGGCCATATTAATCATGGCTTGCGTGACGAGCATCAGCGATAGCCCCATCACAAGGAAAGCCGGGAAGTTTCGCTCGCACCGGCTGGCTATCCTGGCCGACCGGAAAAGCAACACGATATACAGGAACATGACGAAGGCACCACCGCCCAATCCGAGTTCCTCTATGACGATGGCATAAATGAAGTCGGAAAACGACTGTGGCAGGAAATCGCGTTCCACGGAATTCCCCGGCCCCCGGCCTATCACATTACACGTGGCAATGGCTATCTTGGCATGCGTCACCTGCGGATTCTTAGTCAAATCGTAGTCCGCCGCATTCTCCGGTATATTCCCATGCCCACGCACACGACTGGCCCACGTCGGCAAACGGTGCAGGCCGGGCCAGTCGCTCATGGATTCTATCGTAGAATCCGGTGCAAAACGCAAAAATGAAAACAAACTGGCTCCGGCAATAACGATAATCCCCAATAAGGTGCCTAACTGTTTCCAAGGTATCCCGCCTATGAACATCATCACCAGAATGACCAGAAAAGTCATGGCGGCTGTAGAGAAGTTTTCGGGCACAATCAACAAACAGATTACGACCGACACGCCCATAATCCACTTGAACGCACGACGTTGCGCCCCAGCCTCGTCGCGCATGCTCGAAAGAATCATGGCCGTCGTGGCAATCAACACGCCTTTGGCTATCTCGGAAGGTTGGAAACCGATACCGCCCACCTCAAGCCAACGGCTTGCATTGTTCACTTTCGTGGTAAACATGGCTATTCCAAGCAAGAATACGGACAACGGTATGCCGGCCAAAGGTATCAACTTAAAATAACGGCACGGTATCTTGTGCACCAAGATCGTGGCCAACACGCCCACGACGAAATATGAGGCATGTTGCAGAATCGGCTTCCAATAATATCCCGTCTTGTAACTCATATTGCTGGAAGCGCTATACACTTCTATGATGGATATCATGCCGAGGAAGAACAAAATCATCCAGATGACCTTGTCGCCTTCGAACAGGCTCCACTTCTTTAAAACTTTTGTTGGTGTGACCATCCTTTCGCTCCCTTACTTTACAACGCCCTTACCAATGACTTGAACTGTTCGCCACGGTCTTCCATGTTCTTGAACAAGTCGAAACTGGCACAACAGGGACTCAACAATACGGTATCGCCGGGACGGGCCATCCTGTAACACGCCTCCACGCAGTCTTTCATGCTGTGGGTGTCGGCAATAGGAATACCGAACGAATCGAAGAAATCATGAAGTTTCCGGTTGTCTGCCCCGAGGAACACCAGCCCCACACATTTCTTCCGGACCAGTTCGGCTATGGCCTCGTAATCATTCCCTTTGTCTTTCCCTCCCAAAATCAATACCGTGGGCGTTTTCATGCTCTCCAACGCATACCAGCAGGCATCCACGTTGGTGGCCTTGGAATCGTTGATATAATCCACGCCACGCACACGCACCACTTTCTCCAAGCGGTGTTCCACGCCCTCGAAATCACCCAGGCTCTGCCGTATCACTTCATTCTTCACCCCGGCGATGTCGGCCGTGATGCCTGCCGCCAAAGAATTGTACATATTGTGCTTCCCGGTCAGAGCCAATGATTCCTGCTCCATGTTGAACGGCGTGGGGTATTCTATCACATATTGCCCGTCGGCCAGATAACCTATCATCCCTTCTTTCTTCAAGATGGAGAACGGACATTTCTTGGCCTTGATCTGGTATTTCTCCAATTCTTTCCGGATAATCGGGTCGTCATTCCAATAGACGAAGGCATCCGTCTCTTCCTGGTTCTGCAAAATGCGCATTTTGGCATCCACATAATTCTGCATGCAATGGTCGTAACGGTCCAGATGATCCGGTGTGATGTTCATCA
>OLQN01002397.1_pt1 | contig 12668 bp, 9 predicted proteins | sample 1673181 | NCBI WGS metagenome assembly OLQN01 (sample SAMEA3136763, study PRJEB25190) | human gut metagenome | biome: human gut; feature: human-associated habitat; material: faeces | place: Austria | collected 2013
ATGCCCATGTTTTCCACAGAGATTGCCAGATAAGCAGTTTCAGATTTCAGTTCCTTTTCAATCTGGCTGCCGAAATAGTGATACAGAATGCCCATAATGAAGCCCAGTCCGATGACCAGCACGCTTTTGTTGCCGCTCGGTTTTGCTGCCATGATGATGGTCCTCTCTATGTCAGATTGCTGGGCGCCGATTGAATGGCCGATCAGCCAACGATAATGTTTTCCTGCGGATAACGAATAGGTTCGGGAGCCATCGGTCGGCTGATGGAGTAGGCGATGGTCAACGGGCCAAGTCGTCCGACAATCATCTCGGCGGACAGAATAAACAGGCTGGCCGGATTGCCGGCGCTTGCCACGCCCACCGAATAACCACCCAACGAGAAGGCCGAGCAGGCTTCGAACACGGCGTCCACGAACGCGCAGCCGGTGGTGAACATCAGCATCATCGCACCGACCATAACCAACGCAAAGCAGGCCGTGGTCACGGACACGGCGGTCATCTGGATGCGGCGGGGGATACGGCGGCGGAACACGGTGACATCGCGATGGCCGGTGAATGCGGCGCGGCAAATCAAGAGAATCACCGCGAACGTGGTGACACGGATGCCGCCAGCGGTGGATGAGGAACCTGCGCCGATGAACATGAGTATGCTCATGAACACCTTGGTCTCATTCGTGACTTCGGGCACCCAGGAAATATCGAAACCGGCGGAGCGGGGCATGACGGCGGCGCTCATCGCACGGCGCATCTTCATGCCGGGGTCATCTGCGGGGAACAGGCCGGTATTGCTCCACTCGACCAGCAGGAACCAAGCCAGTGAGGTGGCCACCAGCACAGCGGTGGTCACCAAAGTGAGTTTGGTGTGCAATGTCCAACGTTTCGGGCTGAGCCGCCGGCGTGCGCACTGCACCAGATTCAGCACCACGGGGAAGCCGAGCGTTCCGATGAATGCACTGATGAGAATCGGCAGCCCCACGCCCCAACGGTTCACATGCAGACCAGTGGCATCCGGCGTGAAACCGGTGTTGTTATAGGCCGACCCCGCGTAGAACAGCGCCTGCCACAAGGTACGCCCCATATTGCCATGGTTCACGCGGAACAGGTCGGGCAGCAGCAGCACGAAGGTCAGCACCTCGGCGATGATGGAGGTGCCCAGCACCACGGTGAGCACGCCTTTGACCTCGGACAGCTTCGTGGTGCCCAGCTCGTTCGCGGTGAGCATACGCTGGGAGACCTTGAGTCTGCGGGAAACGCCAAGAGCCACCATCGAGGCGAAGGTCATGACTCCCAGACCGCCGAACTGGATGGAGAACAGGACGACGACCTGGCCGAACATCGACCAGTATTCGCCGGTGTTCACCACCGGAATGCCGCAGGTGGACAGGGCCGAGACGGCGGTGAAGAACGCGATCGGGAAATTGGTGAAGATGATGTCCGATGTGGAGATCGGCAGCAGCAGCAAACCGGTGACGATGATGATCAGTGCGCCGAAATACACCATGGACAGACGGCCCGGGTGCCTGAGCAGACGGTCGGTGATGCTGATACGTCGAATGCGCTTGGCGGTTTTATCGCTTTTGTCTCGGCTCAGTACATCGGCTGAATACCACCATGACAGTCCCTTCGAGGCCTCCTCATTGGCGGAGGATTCGTCGAAGTCATTGGCCATGGGTCCTCAAGCTCCTCAACTGATACTGCTGTACGGTCATACGGCATGCCATCGCGCTGCGCACGGCACGCGTACGGTGATTGCGCGGCTGTACGCCATTGTATGCCGAAGCCTTACGATAATCGACTCTGTGGAACGTTGCCGGCGACGCGCCACGAAGCAGCATTTTTCGAACACCTGTACGACTGATGACGGTGTCTGCGGCTAGAATAATGAGCAGTGCGACCGAATCGACAGGAGGATGCCATGGCCAAGCGCAACGCGGTGGTGGTGACGCATACCAGGCTCAGGCAGACCGGAACCGTAGTGGGCGAGGCGGTGAGCCAGCTGCGAGTGGCCGGTTTCGAAGTCACCATCATCGACAACACCGAGGCCCCCGATTTCGGCGTGCAGCCGCCGTGCGTATCGGACGACACCGAAATCGTCGTGGTCCTGGGCGGCGACGGCACGATACTGCGCGCCGCCGAACTCGTCCACTGCACCCAGGTGCCGATTCTCGGCGTGAACATGGGGCATGTCGGCTTCCTGGCCGAATTCGAAAGCTTCCAGATCGACGAGGCGATCCGCCGGATCGCCACCCACGACTATTCGATCGACGAACGCATGATCGCCCATGTGGACGTCTGGCTGCCCGGCGCCACCAAGCCCATTGAGGATTGGGCGCTGAACGACATCACACTGGAACGCGCCGACCGGGGCAAGATGGTCGAACTGTCCATCCGCGTGGACGATGTGGAGATGAACTCGTTCGGCGCGGACGGCGTCATCGTCTCCACGCCCACCGGTTCCACCGCCTACGCCTTCTCCGCGGGCGGTCCAGTCATGTGGCCGAACGTCAAGGCCCTGCAGTTGATTCCGTTGGCCGCGCACGCCCTGTTCGCCAGGCCGCTGATCATCGGCTCCGGCTCGACCTTCACCATCGATATTCTGGACGATTCCATGTCCGAAGGCTGGATTTGCTGCGATGGACGCCGTCAGCGCGCCCTGCCGCAGGGTACGCGCGTCATGGTGCGCGAATCGCGCGATACCTTGCGCCTCGCCCGACTCTCCGGCGTGCCGTTCACCAACCGTCTGGTCTCCAAGTTCGATCTGCCCGTGGTCGGTTGGCGCGAGCACGCGCGCAACGAGGCCTCGAGCCAGTCGCTGCATCACGGGCACACGTTCCCGGCGGCCGCGTATGCGGTTGGCGTTGCCGTTGCCGGTGACGCTGGCGTCGCTGGTACCGGGCCCGACAAGTCGGGCGAACGTGACGGCAAGGCAGGATCCTGATGCTCGAAGAACTCGATATCCGCAATCTGGGACCGATTCGAGAAGCCGCCATTGCGCCGGCCGCAGGCATGACCGCCATCACCGGTGAGACCGGCGCCGGCAAATCCATGCTGCTCTCCGCGATCCGACTGGTCTCCGGCGGGGCCGCCGAATCCTCGCGCGTCTCGTCCGGGGCGGACGAGGCTTGGGCCCAGGCGATTTTCGCGCTCTCGGATGATGCCGTCGCATCTGAACATTCCGGCGACACCAACGATGCCGGTTCTGGCGATGCCGACAGTGGGTTCACCGGTGCTGCCGCGGCCGTGGCCAAGGCCCATGACGCGGGCGTCGACCCCGAAGACGGCGAACTGTTCCTTTCCCGCACCGTACGCGCTTCCGGACGTTCGCGGGCCGTGCTCGGCGGTAAGTCCGTACCGCGTTCGGTGCTGGGGGCCATCGCCGGCGAACTGGTTACCATTCATGGCCAGACCGATCAGCTGAAAATCGCGGCCGCCGCACGGCAACGCGAGTTTCTGGACCGGGTGGCCGGAGACGAAGCCGAACTGGCCGCCTACCGCAAGGCGTGGGATGCGCTGGCCGCCATGGATGAGCGGCTGGAACGCCTGCGCTCGCAGGAATCCTCTGCCCGCCAACAGGCCGACTACCTGCGCGAATCCATCGACCGCATCAACCGAACCGACCCGCAGCCGGGGGAGGACGAGGAGCTGAAGGCGCGCCGCGAACGCATCGAAAACGCGGCCGACATCGCCCAAGGCGTGGGTTCGGCGCTGGGCGCGCTGGATGCCTCGCAGGTGGATGTGGACGCCGCCGACGGCGCTTCGGCCGTGGAACTCATCAATCATGCGGTGACCTCGTTGCGCGCGATTCGCGTCGGCGGCACGTTCGCAGAGCAGGCCGATCGGCTTGAATCCATCAATGCCGATTTGGGCGACGTGGTGTTCGCCCTGAGCCAGGAGCTGGGCGACGAAGGCAGCGTGGAGGATCTGGACCAGATCAACGGCCGTATCCACGAGCTTGGCGACCTCACCCGTCGGTGGGGCCCCACCTTGGCCGACGTGCTCGCTTGGCGGGACAAGGCGGCGTTCGATCTGGAGGATCTGGACGCCTCGCCGGAAAAGGTCGCCGAACTCGAATCCGAACGGCAGACGCTGTACGATGCGGCCCTCGCCGCCGCCGACGTGCTGAGCGCCGCGCGCGTGGCTGCCGCTGCCGACTTGGGCGCGCGCGTCACTGAAGAACTCGGCTCGCTCGCCATGCTGGGCGCCTCCTTGGAAGTGCGCGTCACGCCGCGAGACAAGGCCGATGATCCGCTCGGCCCGTATGGTCGCGACGATATCGCGTTCCTGTTTACGCCGTTCGAGGGGTCGCCGCAGTTGCCGATGGGCAAAAGCGCTTCGGGCGGTGAACTGAGCCGACTGATGCTGGCCTTGGAACTGGTGGCCGCCGACACGCGCGGCGGTGCCGACCAGACCTTCATCTTCGACGAGGTTGACGCCGGCGTGGGTGGCAAGGCCGCGGTCGAACTGGGCAAACGTCTGGCACGGCTGGCCCGCAGCGCGCAGGTCATCGTTGTCACTCACTTGGCGCAGGTCGCCTCGTGGGCGGACGCGCAGTTCGTGGTCACCAAGGAGCCGCCGGATGCCGATGACGACGATTTGGGCGTGGTCACCACCATCGCCGAAGTCAACGGCGAAACCCGCGTCCACGAAATCGCCCGCATGCTCTCCGGCAGCGAATCCGAAGCCTCACTAGACCACGCCCGAGAACTCCTATCCGATTCTCGGCTTACGCTCCCGCTGGCGGGAGCTGGCGCCGCAGGCGACTGAGGGTGGTTGAAGAAGATGGAGATTAGCAAATGACCAAGGCCGCCATATTCGACCTCGATGGCACCCTCCTAGACTCCATGGGAGTTTGGGACCAAGTCGACATCGACTTCCTGAACAAGCGCGGAATCGAAGTGCCGCCCGACTACATGACCAAAGTCTCCGCCATGCAATTCCGCCAGATCGCCGAATACACCATCGCACGCTTCGGCCTTACAGACACGCCCGAAGAGCTCATGCAGGAATGGGACGACATGGCCAGCGTCGCCTATTCCACCACGGTCGAAGCCAAACCCGGCGCGCTTGACTATCTGCGCGATCTGAAAGCCTCCGGTGTCAAACTGGGTGTCGCCACCTCGCTGCCCCCGCATCTGCGTGAGCCGGCGCTACGCCACGTCGGCATGTTCGAACTGTTCAACGATATCGTCTCCGTCGATGACGCGAACGACGTCGGCAAGGACCAGCCCGACGTCTACCTGCTCGCCGCCAAGCGCCTAGGCGCCGCGCCGGTCGACTGCACGGTGTTCGAAGACCTGCTGGTCGGCATGAAGTCGGCCAAATCGGTCGGCATGAAGGTCTGGGCCATGCACGACGACTCCTCCGCCTCCGATTGGCCCGAAATCTGCCACCTAGCCGACGGCGTCCTCTTCGACTTTCACGACGCTCCGCGCGTGCTGTGATAAAAAAATTACACCCCCGCTGGCGGGGCTGTCGGCGTAACGGCGTTGTTTGGCATAGGTGCCCATTCCCGAGGCCATTGTAGGCGCGGCCCATGTTTCGACACTGTATGTTGGCAAGGTGTTTGTTTACTGTTTAGCTGTTATGTAACACACCTTGACAGTTAAGCAGAACAGTTATACTGTGTTGTATAACAGCTAAACAGCTGGGGTGCTAGTCAACCACAATCGAAAGGGGCATAGGTGAAACTGATCATCTCATCCGTGTCCGGTGAACCCATCTACGAGCAAATCAAAACCCAAATCCGTTCGGCGGTGCTCAGCGGCGAGTTGAAGGCGGGCGAGGCCTTGCCTTCCTTGAGGAAACTCGCCAAGGAGCTGCGCATCTCCGTGCTCACCGTCACCAGGGCGTACAACGAACTGGCCGATGAGGGCGTGGTGCAGAACATCCAAGGCAAAGGCACTTTCGTGATGGACAAGGGCAACGAACTGATGCAACGTCAGCTCAAAACCCAGATTCGCGAAAGCCTGGCCGAGGCAAGCCGGGGCGCCAAAGCCGCCGGCATTCCGCTGGACGCATTGGACCGCATGCTCGAAGAGGAATACCGCAAGAAATAACCTCAAGAAAGGACCATGGCCATGACCGCCATATCCGAATCCGACGCGATGGCGTTGCAGGTCACCGACGTCACCAAACACTATGATTCCGGCTTCACGCTGGACGACGTGACCTTCGACCTGCCCAAGGGCTACATCATGGGACTGATCGGCCCGAACGGCGCCGGCAAATCCACCCTCATCAAACTCATCCTCAACATGATCCACCGCGACGCCGGTTCGATTCACGTGCTCGGCCTCGACAACATCGCCAACGAGGAGCCCGTCAAAGAACAACTCGGCGTGGTGTTCGACTTCAGCTACATGCATGAACAGTGGCAAGTCAAGAACATTGAACGTATCGTTGCGCCACTGTATCCATCATGGGACGGTGGATGCTATCACAAGTATCTGGATACTTTTGGCCTTGGTGACGCACAGAACGGCAAGAAACATATCAAGGATCTTTCCCGCGGCATGCAGATGAAGCTGATGCTCGCCATCGCATTGAGCCATGACGCCAAACTGCTGATTCTCGACGAGCCGACCAGTGGACTCGATGTGCTTGCCCGCGACGAACTCATGGATATACTGCATGCCTACATTGAGGATGGCGAACATTCGGTACTGTTCAGCACCCATATCACTGCCGACCTCGAACGTGCTGCTGACTTCATTACCTACATCACCGATGGCCGTCTCTACTACACCGGTCCGAAAGACGAGTTTGAGGAATCGTTCCGCCTGATTAAGGGCGGTCCAGACGAACTGGCACAACTGCCTGCGGACGTAGTGCTGGGCTCACATACGTATGCCACCGGATTCGATGCGCTGGTCCGGTCAGACGGGCTTGATGCTGTTGCGTCGGTGGTTTCGGGGCTTGTCGTTGAATCGGCTTCCATTGATGACATCATTCGACTGACCAATGCCCATGATTCCAATCGTGACTTGAGCGGGAGGTGAGCGGCCATGGAGGCAATACTGAGGGTGTCGCGGTCTCGGCAACATGCATTGACCACTGCATTGCGCGTCGATATGGCCTACCTGTGCGTCGGCGAACGGACTGTGTTCTCGTTGTTGTTGGCACCGTTGTTCTCCGTCATCTTTCAAGGTGAAGCTTATGGTGATGGCTTCGGCTATCGCATGGGTGTCATCATGACGGTATTCACCTGCGCCATGTGGGTGCTAACCATGGCGGTTGCTGACCTGCAGAACGGATATCGGCTTCGTGGCATTATTCCGGCTGAACTCTCGGAAAGAACTGACGGTTCCGGCTTCGAGGAAGAGTCAGGTGGCCGCGCGATATGTGGTTGGATTGGTGATTTCCGTATTGTCGATAGCGATGATTGTTCTGATTGACGGGTTGCAAGTGCTGGTCAATCCGGATTGGTCATTCGCGGGCAATCTGTGGGCGGCGCCGTTGGGAGGTTTCTGCACCGCGCTGATGATCGCGCTTATCGTGCCCACGGGTTATCTGTGGACCAAACTAGGCGGTCTTCAAGTCACGATGATGGTGATCTATGTCGTTGTATTGGCTGTATCCATACTGCTATCTATTTCGCCTGCTTCGGTGACCAGAGGATTGGCCCATGCCGCGAATGCCATCATCGAGCAACGATTGTGGCTGGTTATTGCGGTATTGACAACGACGGTTGTGGCATATGGAATCTCGTATGTGATTGCCTCTCGCATATTTGCTTCAAGGGAATGGTGACGATGAACTGGAAATCCGTAGTAAAGCAATGTCGATTCGATTGTGTCGGGACGGGTCTGTTTAGCGTGGCGAATATGGTATTTCTGCTGGTTTTCCCGGTGCTGTCTATCGTGGTATCGCTGGTGACGATACCGACCCACGTCGATGAACACGTTGCCAGTGGTCTGATGGGCGGACTCGGAGGTCTGGCATCGGCGATGGCATGTATGAGTGCATTGGGGCCTGCGTCATCCGAGGAATCTGCAGGGCACAGTGCCATGCGAGGGCTGATTCCTGTTTCACGCACTGCACAAGTTGTAGGTCGGTACCTTTTTCTGTTGGTGGTTGGCCTGCTCTGGGCTTTGGACGTGGTGATATGCGGCGGCGTCTTCATTGTCTTTGGCGATATAGCAGATATGGGGTGGACCGGTACCTTGGCAGCAGGTGCTTTCATCTTCGCTTTGGCTATCATTCTTGGGTCGGTGCTGCTGGCCTGTGCATACCGGTTCACCTTCCGCAAGATGATGATGGCCTTTGGCGCGGTCATGGTTGGCTTGTATGCCGTCATTGCGCTGCTGGCTCGATTGCCTGTCGACTGGCAATGGCTATTGCTGAATATTGCCGATTTCCTGACGATCTGGTGGCATACGGCGCTTGTTCTCGCCGTGTTGTGTCTGCTCGCATTTTTTGGCTCCATGCTTATAGCCATCCGCATCTACCGAGCCAAAGAACTCTAGCCGCGCATTTGTCCGACCGCGAATGAAAAGAGACCGACAGGAATCTGTCGGTCTCTTTCCGTTATCGGTGTGTTATCAGTCCACCAGATCCAGAGCGATTGGCTGGTGCGGTTGCTGGGAATCGCTTTCATTGGCAGTGCGGCGCGCGCGGATGGCGGCGGCTGCGCGCTTGACGGTCTTGATAACTTCCTGCAGCACCACCACGCCGAAACCGACCGCGATGATTTTCAGCCACATGTCGATCGGCAGCGGCACGGTGCGGAACATCGCGCCGCCGAATTGCACCACTAGCACCTGAAGTGCGAACATCAGCGCGAACACGCCGATCATCACCTTATTGCGCAGCAGATTGGCGAACAGGCTGGCGTTGCCCAGCTCGCGGCTGTTGAAGGCGTTGAACAGCTGGAATACCACGAACAGCGTGAACAGAATGGTCGACTGCTGTTCGGCGGTGCCGCCCATGAAGTTCGTCCAGCTTTGCGCCATGAACACCACGGCGATGAACGCGCCGGAGACGATGATGCGCTCCAGCATGCCGCGCGAGACGATGCCGGCGTCACGGCGGGTGGGCCTGCGGTCCATAAGATTGTCGCGAATCGGCTCCATACCGAGCGTCAGCGCGGGCGGGCCATCCATGATGATGTTGACCCACAGCAGCTGCAATGCGGTGAACGGCGCGGCCAGACCACTGAACAGCGAGGCGAGTACCACGACCACCGAAGACAGGTTCACGGTGAGCTGGAACTGGATGAATCGCTGGAAATTCTCGTAAATACCACGGCCCCAGTGCACGGCCTTGACAATGGTGGCAAAGGAATCGTCCAGCATCACGATATCGCTGGCTTCCTTGGACACCTCGGTGCCGGCGATGCCCATGGCGATGCCCACGTCCGCGTTCTTGATGGCGGGCGCGTCGTTGATGCCGTCGCCGGTCACCGCCACCACATTGCCCTGGGCTTTCAGAGCGTTCACCACGCGCATCTTGATAACCGGCGTGCTGCGGGCGATCACGCGGATGCGGCCGATTTCGCGGGACAGTTCCTCGTCGCTCATTTCCTCGATCTGGCGCGCCTCGACGGCGATATGCCGCTCGTCCAGAATGCCGAGTTCGTTGGCGATGGCCGTGGCGGTCACGATGTTGTCGCCGGTGAGCATCTTGAGCTCGATGCCCGCCTTGCGGCAGCGCTCCACGGCACCGGGCACATCCTCGCGCAGGGGATCCACGATGGCCACGAAGCCGTCGAACATCATGCCGGATTCCAAGCCGGCGCGGTCGGCAGCGTAATCGAGAGCCGCAGTGTCGGCGTCCTTATCGGAAATATGGCGGTGGGCGAAGCCGAGCACTCGGCAGGACTGCGCCTGGAACTTCGCGATCTCCCGTTCGATTTCGCCGCGCGTCTTGGCGTCGACGGCGCACAGGTCGAGCATCTTCTCCGGGCTGCCTTTGGCGAACACGGTAATGCCGTCGCCGTCACGCACCACAGTGGTCATGCTCTTGGTCTCCGACGAGAACGGATACGTGTGGAGCACCGTCGCGCGCTCGCGGCGAATCCGGTAGTCGAGTCCGGCCTTGTGCGCGGCGACCAACAGTGCGCATTCGGTGGGGTTGCCGATGAATTCCGGCATCGCGCCGGCCTCGGCTTCGGTGGCGCCCGGGAAGGTCACGTCGGCGGTGCCGTTGACGCAGAAGTTCTCCAGCAGCATGCGGTTCCTGATCTGCTCGGGCTTCTCCAAGGCGCGGCCCGGTGCATTGTACGCCTCGATCACGGTCATGCGGTTCTGGGTCAATGTGCCGGTTTTGTCCGAGCAGATCACGTTGATGCAGCCGATGGTCTCGCACGCCACCATCTTCTTGACCAGCGCGTTCTGCTTGGACATTTTGATGATGTTCACCGCGAGGCACGCGGCCACGATGGTCGGCAGGCCTTCGGGCACGGCGGCCACGATCAGCGTTATGGAGGGGATGAACGCCCCGGAAATCGTGTCGAACGAGGCGGTGCCGGAAGCCACGAACCGGGCCACCTGAAGCACGAACACCAGTGCGGCCACAATTGAGCCCACCACGGCGATCACCTTGCCGAGCTTCGCGAGCTTCTCCTGCAGCGGCGTCATACCGGTGTTGGCGGCGCGCAGTTCGCGGGCGATCTTGCCGAACTCGGTGTCGTCGCCCACGGCGGTGACCACGGCACGGCCATTGCCGGCGGTCACGAAGCAGCCGGAATAGAGCATGTTCGTGCGGTCGGCCACCGGGGTCTTCGGGTCGGTGAACACGGCGTCGGTGGCTTTGGCACTCGGCACGCTTTCGCCGGTGAGCGCGGATTCGTCGGCGGTCAGATCGTTCGATTCGATGAGGCGCGCATCGGCCGGCAGCTTGTCGCCGGTGCTGATCTGCAGTACGTCGCCGATGGTGATGTCTCGCTGCGACACCAGCGTGACCTCGCCGTCGCGCACCACGGTGACGGTCGTGTCGTCATTGATGTCGTTCAGCGCTTCGAATGCCTTGGCGCTGCGACCCTCCATCACCACGGTGATTGTCACGGACAGGGCGATGGCGAAGAAGATGCCCACGCATTCGAGAATGTCGGCGTGGCCGCCGGCCATGGCGCGGGTGATGTTGACGCCCAGGGTGATGGCCGCCGCGATCATAAGCATGATGAGCATCGGGTCGGCGGCCGTCTTGACGATGCGGGAAAGCATCGATTCCGGCTTCGGCTTGGTGAAGGCGTTGGGACCGTACTGGTTCAGGTTGTGCGCGGCCTGTTCGCTGGTCAGGCCTTGATGTGCATCGGTGCCCAGCGTGCTGATGACTGCTGGCGCATTCTGCATGAATGGTGCGGGCGTCTGCCCGTTGGCCGTGGTCATATGTTCCTCTCGTTTGGTTGACACACCGCACTGAAACCCGCGTAATATCACTCGCGTACCGCGCAACATGGCGGCACGCAGCCAAACGAATCGTTGACGACCATGTATCGCATACTCCGCGGTACATGAGTCTCGTCATTTAAGGCAAAGCCAGACCGTAACGGAACTGCCGACGGCCACGATGTTGACTTGCCACATTGCGGTTTGGGCCGAGCCCTTCGCCGCAATGCTGTCTACTCCCTCATGGGACTATTCAGTTGCAGAAACAGAACCTAACAAACCACATGGATTTTCCCGTTCGCCGGCAGCATGGCGATTCCCGCCTTCCTAGAAAAAACAAGCAACACGCCATTGGCTCGTTGCAGGTGAAAAGCCGCAAGAAAGCCGCGCGTGACAAGGCTCGGACATGCTTGAACATGCCTGGACCTTCGACTTGTGACATCAGAAAACAAAAAACCGATACATGCTGGTAAAGCATGTATCGGTTGGGAATTGTCAGTTAGTGCCGTCAGCGGACTATCACAGCGCCTGGGCGGCCTTTTCGACGTAATCTTCCATGCCGTCGATGGCCACGACGTCCTTGAACCGCACGTCGGCGGTCTCAAGACCACGCAGGGCGGCCGGGGCGGTGGTGCCGGTCTCGTGGGCCAGCACATCCATGCACTCGAAGTCGGTGCCGGTGGCGTCGAAGCCCAATGCCTCGTTCACCACGCGCGGGAACTTGTAGGGGCTGGCGGTGGAGAGCAGCACGCGCGGGGTCAGCGGGTCGCGCGGCATCTGCTCAAGCAGGTAGTAGCCGCAGGCGGTGTGCGGGTCGATCACGTAGTGGTTCTCGTCCCAACAGTGCTTGATGGACTCGCGTACCTGATCCTCATCGGCCCAACCGGTGCCGAAGATCTGACGAATCTTGGCCAGCAGTTCTTCCGGGATCTCGTACGTGCCCCACTTGTTGAGGTCGTTCATCAGCATGGAGATCAGACGGGTGTCGCCCTCGGACAAGTAGTACAGCATGCGCTCCAGGTTGGAGGAGATGAGGATGTCCATCGAGGGGGAGATGGTCTGGAAGAACGGGCGCTGGCGGTTGTAGGTACCGGTGGTCAGGAAGTCGAACAGCACGTTGTTCTTGTCGGAAGCCACCACGAGGTGCTTGACCGGCAGACCGAGCAGCTTGGCATAGTAGCCGGCGAGGATATCGCCGAAGTTGCCGGTCGGGACCACAAACTCGACCTCATCGCCGACGTTGATCACCTGGTCGGCGAGCAGTTGGGCGTAAGCGGAGAAGTAGTAGACGACCTGCGGCACCAGACGGCCCACGTTGATGGAGTTGGCGGAGGAAAGCAC
>OLQN01002405.1_pt1 | contig 12622 bp, 10 predicted proteins | sample 1673181 | NCBI WGS metagenome assembly OLQN01 (sample SAMEA3136763, study PRJEB25190) | human gut metagenome | biome: human gut; feature: human-associated habitat; material: faeces | place: Austria | collected 2013
TCCTCCACCAATTGTTACAATTTTTACAGGTTTTTTACTCATTTTTATATCCTCCATTTTTGACACATTCATTATAGCACAGAGGTATAGACAAGTATGTTTCTTTCATAAAATGAAAAAATAGAAGCTTTTCACTTCTATTTTAATTCATCTAATACTTTATAAATTTCTTCAGCAACTTCATCCATTGATTGATTTCCATCAACGTTAGTAAGTTCACCTAACATTGTGTAGTAATCAATTAAAGGTTTTGTTTGTTTATTGTAAGTATCAATACGTACTTGAACTGCTTCTTCACTTTCGTCAGAACGTTGTGTTAATTCTCCACCACATACGTCACAAACACCTTCTTTTTTTGGTGGGTTATAAACGATATGATATGATTTTCCACAATCAGCACAAGTTCTTCTTCCTGATAAACGTTTAACTAAAACATCTTCAGGAATATCTAAGTTGATTACAGCATCAATTTTAAAATTGAACATTGAACAAATATCAGCTAATTTTCTAGCTTGAATGATTGTTCTTGGGAAACCATCTAAGATGAAACCATTTTTAAATTCTTCAGTGTTAATATTTTCTTCTAAATATTCTTGAATCATTTGAATTGTAAAATCATCTGGTACTAAATAACCAAAAGAAATAAAATATTTAGCAATAACACCAAATTTTGTTTCTTCTTTAATTGCTTTTCTAAATAAATCTCCTGTAGAAATTTGTTTTAAACCATATTTTTCCACCAATTTAGCAGCTTGAGTTCCTTTACCAGCACCTGGTGGACCCATTAAAATTATATTCATTACTATCTCTCCTTTAAGCAATGCCTATTATATGCTTTTTTTTCATTAAATGGAACTAATTTATGAAAAAAAGAATACTTTTTTAACGATTCTATAATTCTTTTTTAAAGAAAGGGTTTTCATTTATTTTTTCCATCTAAAATAAAACTCTACACCATCTTCTAAATTATGAACTCCATAACTCATTTCATGAAGTTCTAAAATATTTCTAACGATTGCAAGACCCAAGCCTGTACCTTTTTGATCATCACTTACAAAAGATTCCCAAATAGTATCCATACGTTTTTCATCAATTTGTTTTCCCTTATTTTCAATAGAAAACTCATTTTCTTTGATTTTAATTTTAATCGTACTATTAATAAATGCATGTTTGATTGCATTTGATAAATAATTTTGAATAACCATTTCTATTCGTTTTCTATCACTTACAATTAAAACATCTTCTCCTTGTATTTCTATCTTTAATTTTTTATCCATTAATAATTGTTCATAATCATCAACAATATCTTCAGTTAGCTCTCTTAAATCAATTTCTTTTTTATCTAAAGTAACCGCCTTTGCTTCAAGTTTTGATAAATCTAACATTTGTAATACTAAATCATTAATAACACTAATTTCTTTATTGATCACCTCTATATACTTAGCTTTTTTATCTTCATCATCTACATTTTCTAATAAATCAATATTTCCATTAATAATAGCAAGAGGTGTTTTAATCTCGTGAGTAAATTGAGCAATAAATTCTTTCCTTAATTGTTCCATTTTTTTCACTTGATCTATTTCTAGATTCAAAGCGTCTATATTTCTTTTCAAGTTAGAAGACATTGTATTTATATGACTTGAAAGACTTGATAATTCATCATGTCCTTTTGTATCTAATACACCTTTAAAATTATTATTTGTGATTTCCATTGCAACACGATCAATTTCTTTAATACGTCTTGTTGTCATATAAGAAATCAAATATGAAAATAAAATGATAAATAAGAAACCACCTAAAAGTAATGGAAAATTACTTTTAATTAATTCATCTCTTAATTGATGGAATCCCTGTGTTTTAAAACCATAAAAAACAGCAATTAAGGCATTGGGGGCTGGTTCTTGTCCTTCAACGTAACCATAATGCTCATCTAAAGGAAGAAGTAATACAGAATATGAATAATTATCTAGTATCTTTCTAAAAGAAGCATACGTTAATGTTCCTTTTTTAAGAGCATCAGCAATTTCATTTGTCTTTTTTATAGCTGTACGTGAATTTGAATCAATTGAAACATCATCTAAAAAAGTAGCAAGCCCTGCATAGACATTTGAAAAATGTTCATTTACAGCCTTTTTAGATAATTCATTTATTTTTGATGTAGAAACTCTTGTATCCCCATAAGCTTCCTCTTCACTTTTTTTTAAATGTACTTCGCCATTTTCTACATAGGCTTCATAAAATGCTTCAACGATATTTCCTTTTTTTTGACCAAATATATCTGTATTATAATGTATAAAAGTCGGTTTAACCTTATAATACCGATTTTTTGTATTATATGTTGATTGTGATGTATCTTTAAAGTTCTTTAATTCTTCAATTTGTCCTTCAAAGTATAAATGAATATCATCATATTCTTTTTTTTCAACATCTTTAATTGTTTCTATTAATAACTGATATTGTTCACTTGATAAAGATGACAAATCAATATAATAACGTGCATCATAGAAATCATCAGAATAATCTGTATCTACATCACTCTCATTAATTTCTACAAAAGGATCATGTACAATAAGTAAATGATCATCTTTTTCATATCCATATTGTTCGATTGGATTTCCATAAGTATCTAAAAGATATATTTTGGTTGAATCATCTTTAGGTAATTCACTTAACCCTTGTTTTATTTTATCTAAATCAAACTCTCTATACTCTCCATTTTTATTAGAAATAGCTGTACAATAATTTATATAGTCATCTGAAGTACTACTTTGACTGTAATAAAGGAGTTCATTAAAACTTTGATCATATTTAGTCTTTACAATATATCCAAATACCACCATAAAAGAAATAAATAAACAAATAAACACCTTAAACTGAATACTTCTTATCTTCTTCATGATTCTTCTCCTTTCCACATATATCCTGTTTTAACAATGGTTTGAATATAATAAGAATATTTTCCCAATCGTTTCCTTAAACGTTTAATATATGTATCTACTGCTCGACCATCCCCATAATAATCATAGCCCCACAAAGTATCTAAAATTTTTTCTCTTGATAAAACAATTCCTTGATTTTTCATTAAGTATCGAAGAAGTTTAAATTCTTTATCTGTTAAAACAATATCATTTTCTTCAATCACTAAAATATGTTTATCTAAATCCAAAATCACTTTTCCTGACTGAAGTTGATTCGTTTCAATCTTTTTATTTCTTTTTAAAAGTGCTAAACATTTAGCATATAACAAAGAAGGTTTAAATGGTTTAGTAATATAATCATCTGCCCCATATTCATAAGCCTTTAATTGGTTTTCATCTTCTGATAAAGCACTTATAAAAACGATGAGCGTATTATATTGACTTCTAATTTGTTTACAAACTTCATAGCCATCAATTCCTGGCATCATAATGTCAAGTAAAATGATATCGATTGTATCATCTAATATTGCTAATCCTTCATAACCATTTTGAGCTTCTATAACCTCTATTTCTTTATGATCAAAATACTCTTTAACAAAGTCTCTTACTTCTTTATGATCTTCTATCATTAATGCTTTATACATTACTACCACCTCTTCAACTTTATTGTAGCATGACTATGTGTAAAAGATGTGAAAAAAAAGGTGACGGTTAGTCATCTAGTTCTTTCGTATAATTATAATGTAATTTTTCATAACCTTGTCTTTCATAAAAACGATGCGCATCTTTACGATATATGGAAGTAGAAAGCTCAATTTGTTCGAGTTGCTTATCTTTTGCAATCTCTTCAATTTTTTCGATAAGTTGTTTACCAATTTTCAAACTTCTTTTTTCTGGTAAAACAACAAGTTCTACAATTTCACCTGTATCATGGTCATAATGTAAATAATGATGTATTTTAAAACTTAGAAATCCTTCAATTTTTTCATCTCGATAAACTAAATAAATAATATCTTCATTTTTTAAAGAATTTTCAAAAACGCAATCAAAGTGTTCTTTATTAATTTCTTTATTTTCTAAAATACAAATCAAATTATAGATTTCTTCTTTATCTTCTAATTTAGCCTATTCAATCATATTCTTCTTCCTTTATCAGTTTTTGTAAGTCATTTTGATAATCAATATCATAAAGTTCTTTTTCATTTTCAATTCTAAAATAGAAACATTCTTGTGGATATTTATTAACGATCTTACGCCCTCCTTGATCTTCTTTTAAAGAATATAACTCATTGAAATAGTCTTTAGAAAAAATCACAGGATTTCCTACTCTATCTTTAAACATTAAAGAACATATAGAATAAGATGATTGATTAAATGTATCAATCATCTTATTGAGTGTTTGATAAGATAGATAGGGTTGATCGGCAACCATAAACATCATTTGATAGTCATCATCTTGATTGATATGGTTTAAAGCAGCTTTAATAGAATAGGAAATTCCTCTTTCACTTAAAGGGCTTTTATAACTATGAATATATTTTTCTTGTATATCAATTGTATTAGAAACAACGATAATTTCTAGATCATTACGATATTTTAATAATTGTTTCAATGTATCAATTCCATAAAGATAAAGCTCTTTTCCTTTAAAAAGCGCATGTAACTTATCTTCTTTAAAACGACGACTATTTCCTGCTGCTAAATAAATAATATATGTTTTCATTATTCATCGATTGCCATTAAGATTTTTTCAGGAGTCATTGGAAGATCTTTTAAATACTTACCAGTTGCTCGATAGATGGCATTGGCGATTGCAGGAGATGGTGTATTAATAACAATTTCACCAATCGATTTTGCACCAAATGGACCAGTTGGTTCATAGCTACTTTCAAATTCAACTCTAATTTTTCCCATATCCAAACGTGTAGGAATTTTATATTGCATAAAAGAATTTTCAGGAATAGCACCACGTTTTGTATATTGAACATCTTCATAGAGAGCCATACCAATTCCTTGAACTAAGCCACCTTCTGTTTGAACACGTGCTAAATTTGTATTAATAACAGTGCCGCAATCGACAACCGCAACATAATCAAGAATATCAACTTGTCCTGTTTCTTTATCAAGTTCAATTTCAACCATTCCTACCATATAAGGTGGTGGCGAAAATGGAGATGAATGGGTAACTGTAACCTGTGTTTCGATATTATTTCCACACATTGCTTTTAAAGCAAGCTCCTTTAAAGTTAAAAGATCGTTTGTCTTTAAATTTTTAACACCTTGTGAGGTAAATTCAACATCTTCTTTTTCACAATTAAATGTTTCTAAAGCAAGGTTACATAAATTATTTTTTAATTTTTCACAAGCTTGCTCTACTGCCTTTCCTGTTACATAAGTTGTTGAAGAAGCATAAGAACCTGAATCATAAGGTGAAATATCCGTATCTGCTCCAAAGACAACAATATGATCAACATCACAGTCTAAACACTCAGCTGCCATTTGTGCAAGAATGGTGTCACAACCTGTTCCCATGTCAGCTGCCCCAATATGAAGTGTATAATAACCATCATCTTCAAGTTTTAATGTGGCGGAACCAACATCAACCCCTGAAATACCAGATCCTTGCATGGCCATGGCTACCCCAGCACTTCTAATTTTACCGTTTTCTAAGACGCGTACCTTTGATTTATTTTCCCAATCAAAAAGTTTTTTAGCATGCTCCATACATTTATCTAAGGCGCATGCTTTTGCAACCTCATTATAATAAGCCCCCATTGTTTGACCTTGTCTAACCATATTCTTTTCTCGAATAACTACTGGGTCAATACCTAAAATTCCTGCCATTTCACTAACAATCGATTCTACCGCAAAAAGTCCTTGCGTCGCTCCATAGCCACGATAGGCACCAGCTGCTTGACAATTGGTATAAACAACATCATAAGAAAATTTAAAGGCTTCAAGATTATTTGTATAAAGTGGAATCGATTTATGTCCTGATAAGCCTACTGTTGTTGGTCCATGTTCGCCAAAAGCACCACTATTTGAAAGCGTATAAACATCCATTGCACGAATTGTTCCATCATTCATTGCTCCTAATTTAACAGTCACTTGCATTTCATGACGCGGTGTAGAGGCAATTTGTGATTCTTTTCGACTATAAATCATTTTAGAAGGTTTCTTGGTCATCCATGTTACAAAAGCAGGATAAACTTCAGCTACAACAGTTTGTTTAGCCCCAAATCCTCCTCCAATTCTTGGTTTTTCAACACGAATTTTCGATTGAGGAATATCTAATGCGTTAGCAAGAATTCTTCGACAATGGAAAACAATTTGAGTTGAAGAAATAACATGAAGTCTTCCATAAGGGTCAATTTCACAATAAGTTCTAAAAGTTTCCATCATTGCTTGCTGGTTTGCTCTTGTATGATAGGTTCTTTCAATGACTTGATCACAAGAAGCAAACACTTTTTCTAAATCACCTTGACTTGAAGAATCTGTTGCCACAAGATTTCTATGATTATCAGCACCTACTGGACATAAAGCTTTCCAATTTTCTTCAGGATGAACTATGATGTTATTATCTTTTGCTTTCGTAAAATCAAGAACTGGTGTTAAAACTTGATATTTCACTTTAATAATTTTTAAAGCACGATCAACAACCTTTTCATTAATACCAGCAACAATAGCAACAGCATCTCCCACAAAACGAACTCTTTGATCTAAAATTAAACGATCATAAGGACTTGGTTCTGGAGACGTTTGACCTGCCATGGTAAAACGATTTTGAGGGACATCTTTATACGTATAAACAGCTTCAATACCTGGGATTTTTTGAGCTTTAGAAACATCAATTTCTTCAATCAAAGCATGAGCATGTGGTGATCTTAACACTTTAACAACTAAACAGTCTTGAATTGTTATGTCATCTACATAAACAGGTTTACCAAGCAAAAGATTCATCGCATCTTTTTTCATGACCGGTTTTTCAATATGTTTATAAGCCATTATTCATTCCCCTTTTCTTCAAGATAGTTTAGGTAATTTTTTATTCCTCTAAGTTGTCCTTCATAACCTGAACAACGACATAAATTTCCAGCTAAAAATTCTTTAATTTCATCATCACTTGGATGAGGATTTTCTTTTAATAAAGCAAGTGTATTCATCATAAATCCAGGATTACAAAAACCACATTGTTCAGCTCCTTGACTAGCAATAAATGTTGCAAGTGGTTTTGCTTCTTCTTGCATTCCTTCTAAAGTAACTACTTTTGCACCATTTGCACGCATTGCAAGAATACTGCATGAAAGCACTGGTTTATCATTTAATAAAACCGTACATAATCCACAGTTACTTGTATCACAACCACGTTTAACACTATAGCAACCATTTTTTCTCACAAAATCAATAAGTAATAAATCAGGTTCAATATCTTGTACAATTCTTTCTCCATTTAAAGTTAATTTAATTTCCATATACATCCTCCTTTAATTGAAGAAAAGCTCTTTTTATTAAAACTTTTGCAATCTTTTGACGATATTCTCTAGATGCTCTTGAATTGCTTCCTAATTTTAATTCTGATAAAACACATTTTGTAAAATTTTGAATATTTTCTTCAGTAATACCTGTTTCAAAATAACTATCTCCATTAATTGCTACAGCATGTAACGGTCTTGCTCCAATGATACATGTATAATGTTGATTAATATTACTAACAGCACAGGTTAAAACAGGAAAATCTGTTGAAATATTTCTTTGTGATAAATAAACCACATTTGTTGGTACTTTTTTAATAATAACTTTTGTAAGAATATCTTTTGTAAATTTCATATTCGCAAATTCTTTGATAGAAACCCGCCCAGTTGGATAAAGTTCTACCTCACAATCAAGCGCCATAAAAAGTGTTAAAACATCAGAAAAACCAAACCTTCCATAAATAGACCCACCAATTGTCGCTAAGTTTCTAAATTGAACACCGACAATATGACGTACACTTTCTTTAATAGCTCCTTGTGTAAAATGGTTTAATTGTTCATTTGTTTCAAGCTCTCTTAAAGTAACCATAGCACCAATATGTATTTCATCATCTATTTCTTCAATTTGATCTAAATGTAAATCAGATAGATCAATAGCAAAATTAACATTTCTATTTTGCATTTTAAGCCATAACATACCACCTAAAACAACACTCAGCGGTTTTTTTGCATATTCATAAGCTTCCTCAATTGTTTGAGGTCGCACATAATTTCTAATCGATAACAAAGAAAGCCCTCCTTTATTGTTTTTCTTTTGGTAATAAAATATTTAAAATAATTGCTACAAAAGCAGCAGGTACAATTCCTGATTCTCCACAAATCATTTGAATTGCTTGTGGAAGTTGCACTAAAATTGCACTATTTGCACCAATACCATAACCTAATCCTAAAGCAACTGAAACAATTGTCATTGAACGAGCAGTAAGAGGTTCTTTGGTAATCAATTGAATTCCAGACATAACAATCGATGAAAACATGATGACTGCTGCTCCACCTAATACGGATTGAGGCATAATTGAAACAAGTGCCGCTAATTTAGGAAATAAACCACAAATAATTAGGAAAATCGCACCACACGCCAAAGCAAAACGATTGACAATTTTAGTCATTGTTACTAACCCAACATTTTGTGAAAAAGATGTATTAGGTAAAACACCAAATAAAGCAGCAATGGATGAACCAATACCATCACAGATCACACCACCTGATAATTCTTGATCTGTAGCTTCTCTTGACATTCCACCTTCCATAACACCAGAAATATCCCCAACAGTTTCAACAGCTGTAACAATAAACATAATTAAAACTGGTAAAATTGCTCTTAAATCAAAAACTGGTTTTACTGGCATGAGTTTTGGTAAGGCAAACCATTTTGCTTGAGCCACCTTATCCCAATTTAAAACCCATGATTTAACAAACTCTGTTCCATCACTGGCAACACCTGTTGTTGAAATAAACAATGGTAAAATCATACATAAAACATAACCACAAATAATTCCAATTAAAACAGCCGAATTACTTAGCATTCCTTTTGTACCATGTTTAAAAGCTAAAATAACAACTAAAACAAATAAACCAATTAAAAGATTTTCTACAGATCCATAATCTTTAGCACTACTTCCTCCCCCGAAAGAAGCAACGCCAACACCAATTAAAGACAAACCAATGGATAAAACAACTGTTCCTGTAACAACAGACGGAAAGAAACGACGTAATGGTTTTAAAAGAAAACCTAAAACCGTTTCAAATAAACCACCAATAATACTTGCTCCCATGATGGCACCATATCCTAAAACACCACCACCCATTACATGAGCAACACTTTGGAAAACACCAATAAATCCTGAACTTGTTCCCATGATAATTGGGACTTTCCCACCAATAGGACCTATTGAAAATAATTGTACTAAAGTAACAACACCTGCAATAAGCATTGCATTTTGTAAAAGTGAAACTTGAATTGCAGCAAATACATCTGCATCATGCATTGCAGCACAAGCCCCCGTAATAATAAGTACTGGTGTTAAGTTACCAACGAACATTGCTAGAACGTGTTGTAAACCTAAAATAATTGCCTGTTTTAAAGGAATTTTCCCTTCAAAATCATAAGGACTTGTATACTCTTTTTTCTCCATATTCTCTCTCCCTCACATTAAATTAACCTTCTAAAAACAAGAAAATTGTAGCATAACTCTTTTTTTTCATCAAGATACTACAAAAAAATAGATTTATAGATATAAAAAAAAACAGCTAATGCTGCTTTATAGGAAGAAATAACACATCATTGCTTCCTCCACAAATCATTCCTAAATTGGCACTTTCGCTATTATTTAATTCATAATGTTTTATCATTACCTTTTGACAATTCTTAGCATCTAAAATAGCTTGATATTCTTCCCTTCCCCCACCAATAGAACCAACAAGGCCTTTTTCATTTACAAACATCATACTACCAACCGTACGTGGTGTTGATCCTTTTTTATCAATAATAATACATAAAACACCATCACCTTGTACTTCTAATAAGTCATTTGTTATACTTGAATATTGATGTTCATTTTTAATAGCTATAATTTCAGACATGATACTGACGGCAATCTCTGCAGGGGTTATCGCTTTTATTGGAAGTCCAATAGGCGCATGTACTTTATCAAGTTCAACTTGTTGATATCCTTCTTCTAGTAAAGCATCATAAGTTTGTCTAACTTTCTTCTTGCTTCCAATCATTCCTACATAAAGACTTTGTAGAAAAAGTGTCTTTTTTAAACACAAACAATCATCTTTATGTCCTCTTGTCACAATGACATAACATGTATTTGCTTCCTTAGGAAAATAGGAATCAGCTTTATCAAAAGAAACACAATGAATTTCATTTGCTTCTGGAAATAATTCTTTACATGCAAATTCTTTTCTTTCATCAATAACAATCGTATAGAAATCCAACATAGAAGCAAGTTTATTTACATATTGACTCACATGTCCTGCACCCAAAATAACAAGTTTCGGTTGTGGCAAGAACCATTCTTCATTAATAAGTGTTACCTCTTTTTGATTTTCTAATAACGAAGCTAGTGCTTTTTCATAAAGCGAACTTGCTCCGTTTACTTGAATTTTAACGGGAACATAATATTTATTAATTTTTTTTAAATAGATGTTGATAAGTTGTTGAATAAAAAGACTATCTACTCTTTGATTTCCATCAACTTTCATTTCTTGATAACCATGAACGACATCTTGAGCAGGTTTCCCAAGTCCCTTTAAAGAAGTAATTAAAATAATTTCATTACTGTCTTTGTCTACAACAGGTTCATGATTTCTTGGGTATTTTAAAGGTAATCCATGAGAACCATCAGCTTCAATTAAAATTACATCTATTTCTTTTTTTAACCTTTTTAATAAGTCATCATCTAAAGCTTTAATTTTTTGATTTTTGGCTTTGCTACCTGCATGTACGTAGCCATGCTTTTTAATTTCATTTATAATTTCTTCATAACTCGGATCGACTAGTGTATTTTCTTCAATTTTCATATGAGTAGAAGTTGTCATTAAAACACTCTTACCTTCTTTTAAATATCGATCTTTTAACTGCTTTATTTTTGTTGTCTTTCCACCTGAACCAATAACACTAATTATCATAATTACCCTCACTAATTTCTTGAATTGCTTTGATGAAAAATTGTATTTCTTCTTTTGTATTCATAAATGAAAGTGATACTCTTACGATTCCACTTTTCACTGTATTAAGATGTTGATGCATCAAAGGTGCACAATGAGTACCGCAACGAATCGCAATATCATATTTATTATTTAAAAGATCTGCCACTTGAAAACTATCCATTCCTCGTATATTAAAGGCAAGAATTGGTGTTCTTTCTTTGAAATCGCCATACAAAACAACTTGTGGAATACTTTTTAAACCATCATATAAAAGTTCAACTAATTCATTTGTGTATTTTGATTTTTCATCTTGATATTTCATTAAATAAAAAACACCTGCCTTTAAAGAAGCAATTCCTGTCATATTGCGTGTTCCCGCTTCAACATGTTCAGGGTAGTAATCACTTTGAAAATGATTAAAAGAATCCATTCCTGTTCCACCGCTTATTAAAGGTTCCATTTCTATAGATTGAGCTAAACAAAAACCACCAACTCCACTATTTCCAAGCAACCCTTTATGACCACTAAAACATAAAATATCTAAATTCATCTTTTCCATATCAATTAGAAGATGTCCCGCACTTTGGGCAACATCACTCATCATTAAAATACCATGTTCATGCGCTAGTTTTCCAATTTCAGCAATTGGATAAATTTCACCCGTTACATTAGAACTATGTGTTACAATAATCATTTTTGTCTTTTTTTGAAGATGTTTTTTAATATTCTCTACTGTAGGTGAGGTAATAGATAACGTAATAATATTTGCTTTTTCTAATTGATAAAGTGGTCTTAAAACACTGTTATGTTCAGCGTAGGTCGTAATCACATGATCTCCTTTTTTGAGAATACCTTTAATACATGTATTGAGACTTTCGGTATTTCCACTATTTAAAACCACACATCCATCTTGAGGTACATGAAAATATTCTTTAATAAGTTTGCGTGTTTGATAAATCAAACGACTCGCATTTAAACTTGTCACACTGGTAGAACGATTCGCATTGGTGCAATGATTCATACAATCAATTACTGCATCTTGAACTTCTTTAATTTTAGGAAAACTGGTTGCTGCTTGATCAAGATAAATCATTTCTATGTCCTCTTAAATAAAAGATAGCTTCAATGACACCACCAGCAATGCAGCGTGCTTTATCGGAAATCGTAAAACAATTTTCATATTCATCTTCACGTGGGTCAATATCTGCCATTTTAAAACCTTGAGTGACTACAAAGCCTTCTTTAATCAAGCCACGAAGTAATCCATCCATTGTCGCATAAATCGGTGTTTGATCAACGTAAGCAATCACTTCACCTTTTTTAACAATATCTGTTAAATGCCTTACATGTTTTACAGTTCCTGCGCCAGGAGAATGAATAACACGTTCTTTCCCATAACCTTTAATGACACCTGGTACACCTGTATTTTTTAAAGCAGCTCCTTGATAAATCGTTCTTCCTAGTTTATGCCCTCGCATCGTTTCAATAACAACATCAACATCTTTCCCTGCCATA
>OLQN01002409.1_pt1 | contig 12614 bp, 10 predicted proteins | sample 1673181 | NCBI WGS metagenome assembly OLQN01 (sample SAMEA3136763, study PRJEB25190) | human gut metagenome | biome: human gut; feature: human-associated habitat; material: faeces | place: Austria | collected 2013
TTTTCCCAGAACAGAAAGAGGATGATGGTCATTTTCGTATTAATACTGATTAGTGCTGCCTTGGAATTTGCAGGCGTGGGCGCGTCTTTAATTGTCATGGTTATCTATCCTGTGGCGCTGTCTTTATTCCGTATGGCCGATATTCCTAAAAAATATATTGTGGCAGCAATTCTGGGTGGCTGTCTGGGATTTGCGAATGATTTGCCCGGAAGTCCCCAGCCAGGGAACACCATACCGATGAAAATTTTAGGAACCTCGTCTTCGGCAGGATTGATTCCGGGAATTATCGGTGCCGTAGTAGAAATATGCGCAATGGTATTTCTGCTGAATCTCGTAATAAAACATGGGATTGATAACGGGGAAGCGTTCCATCCGGAAACAGATATGGACAGGGATGTAGACGACAGAAAAATGCGACCCCGGATGTGGAAAGCGTTATTGCCAGTTCTGGTATTGTTCCTGCTATTTAACATTGTGAAGCTGGATATCAATATTTCATTGGCAGTTACCTGTATTTTCAGCTGTATATTATTTTTTGGGTATTTTCCGGGGAGGGATATTAAAGGAACAGCGGCAAGAGGGATTACTCAGGGAGTAGTGGCGACTATCAGCATATGTGCTGTGATTGGATTTTCTACGGTTGTGCAGAATACAGAAGCATTCCAGAAGATAATCAACAGTCTGGTGGAATTAAATATGAATCCATATATATTGTTGATAGTATGCGTGGCCTTTATGTGTATGTTGTGCGGAGGGTCTGCAACAGGACAGGCAATTGCCCTTCCTATTGTAGCTCCTATTATAAAAGGGGCAGGTGTCTCGGCAGAAGCAATTCACCGTATTTCATCATTTGCAGGGGCAATTTTAGATACGATGCCCTATGCAGGCACGGTAGTGATGGCACATGCCTATGCAAAAGTTAAGATAAGTGAAGGCTATCCGGCAGTATTTGTTATTTCAGTTATAGCTACTACAATCAGCACTGCAACAGTGACAGTCATATGTGCGCTGTTTCCGATGCTGGCGTGTTGATTAAGGAGGAAAAATGGGAAGATTTGATTCATTGTTTACACCATATAAAATCGGAAATTTAAAGATTAAAAACCGTATCGTTATGTGCCCCATGGGTACAAATGCTGCTTATGGAGACGGTTCTATTTCGGAAAACCGTATTGATTATTATGCCCGCCGTGCGAAAGGAGGGGCGGGAATGATTATTCTGGGGTGCCAGTTTATCAGCCCTGAACTGGCATCAGGATGTATAGAAGGCACAATAGAACCAAATACATCGCTTCCCCGGCTATCAGTGCTCTGCGAAAAGGTACACCAGTACGGAACAAAAATATGTGCCCAGTTATCATGCGGTGTTGGCAGAAATGCATTTTTGGAGCGGTTTAGTAAACCTATCAGTGCATCGTGTATACCGTCGGCCCTTGACCCATCTGTTATGTGTCATGAGATAACAAAAGAGGAGATTGGCAAAATAATGGAAGCTTTTACAAAAGCAGCACATAATGCAGCCTTAGCCGGGTTCGATGCAATAGAAATTCACGCACATGCAGGATACCTTGTGGATCAGTTTTTGTCTCCTGTCTGGAATAAACGGACGGATGAGTACGGCGGTACTGTAAAGAACAGAACCAGATTTGCAAAAGAGATTATAGAGGCAGTTAAAAAAGGATGTGCAGGGAACATGCCTGTGCTGTTCAGGATATCTATGGACCACAGAACAGGGGACGGGCGCGGCATAGAGGACAGCATTGAGATTATAAAGGAATTAGAAAAGGAAGGTGTAGATGCTTTTGACGTAGATGCGGGTTCTTACGAAACAATAGATTATATTTTCCCGACCGCATATTTGGGCGATGCCTGTATGGCATATACAGCACGGGCCGCAAAAGAAGCGGTGTCAGTTCCAATTCTGAATGCGGGAAACCATACTCCGGAAACAGCAAAGGAATTGATAGAAAATAAAGATGCAGACTTTGTAATGATAGGAAGGGGGTTAATTGCCGACCCGGACTTACCAAAAAAACTCAGAGATGACAGACGGGAAGATATACGGCCGTGTATCAGATGTAATGAAGACTGTATAGGGAGAACTGCAGCGTTTAAAATGGCGATGTTAAGCTGTGCGGTGAATCCAGAGGCATGCCAGGAACGCTGGTTTCACCTGGAGAAGACAAAAGAGCCAAAACGCGTATGTGTTATCGGAGCGGGGCCCGGCGGGTTAGAGGCTGCATGTACTGCGGCCAGGTGCGGCCACATTGTAACACTTTTTGAAAAAGAAGATGAAATAGGTGGTCAGCTGACAGCGGCGGCAACGCCAAAGTTTAAAAGCCAGCTTAAAGCGCTGCTTGATTACTACAGAAAACAGCTCGACAAGCTGGGAGTGTCGGTTCATTTAGGCTATGAGATTAAAGCAGAAGATACAAAATTGGAACAGTATGACAGATGGATAGCAGCGACAGGAGCCAATCCATTTACGCCTCCCATCCCGGGGATGGATGGAGAGAATGTAATCAGCGTTCTGGATGCCCACCGTCATAAGGATATGATTAAGGGAGAGCAGATAGTTATATGCGGAGGAGGCCTGTCAGGATGCGACTGTGCGCTGGAACTTGCAATGGAATATGGCAAAAAGCCTGTTATCGTGGAAATGATGGATAAACTGGCACCTAAGATGATAATGATGAACAGGGCATCTATGCAGAGGATGCTGAAAGAACAAAATATTGAAGTATATACCGGATGCCGTGTAGAAAAGGTTGAAGATGGCAGAGTAAGCATTTTGGATAAAGATAATAACCGCAGTACATTAAGGGCTGATACAGTAATAAGTGCATTCGGAATGAGAAGTGATAATTTGCTGGCAGATGCTCTGGAGAAAAAATATGGATGGAGAGTCCGCACGGTTGGTGACTGTAACCAGATTGGCCGTGTAGGGCTGGCTATCCGTGAAGGATATTTTGCGGGAAGTACGATTGATGAGTAAGTAAAGATTTTGGAGGGATACATATGAAAGGATTCGGTATTATCATTCCAGGAGAGAAAATGGGATGGATAGAGAAAGATATACCAGAGCCGGGAAGATATGAGGCATTGGCAAGACCGGTAGCGATAGCCCCCTGTACATCTGATGTACATCTTTTTAGAAATCCGGCGATGCCCGGGAACAGGATTCTGGGACATGAAGTGGTCGCGGAGATTGTTAAGACGGGCGAAGGCGTGTCATATGTGAAACAGGGAGATATTGTTGCAGTTGGCGCTGTCACACCGGACTGGAGAACCTGTGAGATACAGGATAATCTCCCCCAGAACAGCGGCGGGACAAATTCCGGGATGATATGGGCATCAAAAACAGACGGAGTTTTTGCAGAATATTTTATTATCCGGGACCCCGACTTAAATACAGCGGTCATACCTGAGGGGGTTACTATAGAGCAGGCATTAATGACCGGTGATATGGTAACCACCGGGTTCTACGGAGCTGAACTTGGGGAAGTCAAATATGGTGATACAGTGGTAGTCTGCGGAATAGGGCCTGTTGGCCAGATGGCAATTGCCGGTTCCGTATTAAGAGGTGCGGGAAGGATTATTGCAGTGGGAAACCGGCCAAATACATTTGCTCTTGCAGAATATTATGGGGCAACAGACTTTGTGGACTATAAGGAAGGCAGCATAAAGGAGCAGGTTGAGAAATTAACAAAAGGGAAAGCACCTGACTGCTGTATTGTTGCCGGAGGAAATGCAGACACATTTACAGAATGTCTGGATCTAGTAAAGGCGGGAGGTATATTATCGAATCTGGTTGCCCAGCCGGAACCGATTACTATAACGCCGGATAAATCAGGGAGATGGTGTTCGCATAAAACGGTAAGAGGCGGCCTTTGTCCCGGAGGGCGAAAAAGGATGGAGAGACTGCTTGATATGATAGCAAATCATAGATTTAGCCCGGAGAAACTTATAACTCAAAGATTTTACGGATTAGAAAAAATTGAAGATGCATTTGAACTGATGATGCATAAAAATGACAGCGTTATAAAACCGATAGTAAAGGTACGGGAAGATTAGGAGGGAAAATATGAAGAAAAAAACTATTTATTATGCAAGTGTTGCACTTGCCGCAACTTGTATTATGCAGCTGGTATTTACAGGTTTGATTTATAATCCGCTCAGTTTATATACAAGTTCCATACTGGAAGAAATGAATCTTTCAAGAACCAGTTATGCACTTACGCTTACAACAATGAGTCTTGTGTGTGCCGTGGCAAACTGGACGCTTGGATGGCTGAAAAAGAAAATCAATCTGCGGGGAATTCTTGTCATGGGCGGCGTGCTTATGACTGTATCCATGGTTATATATTCGAAAGCAAACGGCCTGGGGATTCTGTATCTTGCAGCCATACTTACGGGGATTGCATTCGCCTACCTTGCATCTGCCGTCGGCGGGACAATCATCAACGCATGGTTTTCGAAACACGCCGGGATATTAGTGGGAGCAACGATTACAATGGCGGCTATCGGCGGAACTGTCTTCAGCCCTTTGGTCGGCGGATGGATTGCGGCTTATGGATGGAGAAAGTCTTTTATGATTGCAGCCGTTATCAGTGCAGCTGCAACAGCATTAATAGGAATTTTTTTCCGCTCCGAACCTTCTGTTGTAGGAGTATATCCGGCATTTTATGATGGGATTTCCGAAGAAGGGGAAAAGGATTTAAGCGTCAATGAAGAAGGTCTGACGTTAAAAGAAGGAATTAAGACAATCGCATTCTGGTCAACGATTTTTGTCTGGCTGTTAATAGGAATCATTGTTTATTCCATTATGAGTATTATCTCTATTTATGTCCAGGATCTGGGTTTTGACGCCGCTGCTGCCGGAAAGGCTCTGGCACCTATGTATACTGCGAATATGATCCTGCCATTTATACTTGGCTGGCTGGCAGACAGAATTCCTGTAAAATATGTTGTTTCCGGCGGTATGATATTATTTACCATTGCCTGTGTAATCTTATTAACATCGCCGTCCAGTTTAGGGTTGATATATCTGGTCGCAGTATTTACCGGTGTCGGAATTGCTACAGGCCGTTCTACGCTCCCAATGCATGTACGCAGAGTTTTCGGAAATAAAGAATATGCAGCATTCATTGGAATCTTCGTCGGTGTGTTCTCAGGCGGTATTGCAATTGGAAGCACTGTAATTGCTGCTTTTTATGATATGACAGGAACTTATGCATCTGCTATGAAAATATATATTCCGCTTATGATTGCAGCAATTATTGCAATGTTCTTTTTCACTGACCGGGTAAATGGGCACGGGAAATCAAATAAATAAGAAAGAGGGATTTTATTATGAAATTATTTGAGCCAATGAAAATTGGGAAAATGGAGGTAAAGAACCGTATTGTAATGGCGCCGATGGGCACCCAGAATGATGGGGACGGAGGCTATTCCACACGTACTGCCAGATATTTTGAGGAACGTGCAAAAGGAGGCACAGGCCTTATTATAACGGGGCGCAATGCGTCGACAACTATATTTGAAGAGTATTCTACAACTTTACTGGATAAGGCCCAGCATGTTCCGCGGCTGAACCTAATGATTGAAAAGTGTCATCTTTACGGGGCGAAAGTCTGCGTACAGATTGGACCTGGACTTGGAAGGATTCAATGGACCAATCCTTTTGATCCACCTTATTCCGCCAGCAAAATACCGGCGTTCTGGTTTCCGGATTTAATATGCAGGGAACTGACGGTGGAAGATATTCACAAGCTTACCGATAAAGTGGGATATTCTGCGCAACTGGCTATGAAGGCTGATGCAGATGCGGTTGAACTACATGCTTACGGAAGTTATCTGGCTGACCAGTTTCTGACTCCCCTGTGGAATAAACGTACGGATGAATATGGGGGAAGCCTTGAGAACAGGACACGCTTTTTGATTGAGAATATACAGGCAATTAAAAAATACTGCGGTGAGGATTTCCCTGTAATTGTAAAATTCACGCCTGTTCATTGCTATGAAGGAGGACGCGAACTGGAAGAAGGAGTTGAAATTGCAAAACTTCTGGAAAAAGCCGGTGCTGATGCGCTTCATGTTGACACCGGGTGTTATGAGGTTTGGTACAGGCAGATACCTACTGTATATGAAAAGCCGGGGTGCCAGCTCTTTGCAGCAGAAGCTGTAAAGAATGCAGTCAAGATTCCGGTAATTGCCCAGGGGAAACTGAATCATCCCAAACTGGCAGAAGAAATTGTGCAAAAAGAAAAAGCAGATTTTATTGCCATAGGTCATCAAAGCCTTGCGGACCCTGCGTGGGCGAATAAAGTAAGGGAGGGGGATCTGGATGAAATTGTTCCATGTATCGGATGCAATAACTGTCTGCATATGGGGCATAAAAGCCGGTATTATACCTGCTCGGTAAATGTCCATTGCCATCATGAAGATGATTATCCCCTTACTTTGGACGAACAGAACAGAAAGGTGCTGGTTATCGGAGGAGGCCCCGGTGGGATGATGGCTGCTATGACCGCGGCGGAGCGGGGAATGGACGTTGAACTGTGGGAGAAGTCGGACAGACTGGGCGGCCTTCTTCTGGCAGCAGGTGCCCCGGAGTTTAAAAAGGATGTAATGGACTACGTTACATATGCATCCAACCGGGTAAGGAAACTGGGAGTGAAAGTAAAATATAATCATGAGGCACTTCCTGATGAAATCATCAGAGGTAATTATGATATGGTTGTTCTTGCCTGTGGAGCCACGCCGGTTGTTCCGCCAATCCCGGGTGTGGAAAATGATATTGTAAAGAATTCTACAGAAGTGCTCTGCGGTAACAAAGAAACGGGAAATGTTGTGATTGTAGGCGGCGGCCTTGTAGGCTGCGAAACTGCGCTTCACTGTAATGAGACGGCAAAATCTGTAACTATTATTGAAATGATGGATCAAATACTTGCCACAGTAGATGATTCTGCCAACAATATGATGAGCCTTAAGGATGCATTTAAGAGAAGTAATATTGAAATTCATACAGGGGCAAGAGTAAATAAAATTAATAAAGACAGCATAGAGTTTGTCAAAGACGGGAAAGAACATGTTATTCCGGCTGATACTGTTATTATTGCGGCAGGATACCGGTCTTTAAATAATCTTGAACAGGCAATAGACGGCAAGGTAAAGGCTTATAAAGTTATTGGTGACGCAGGACATCCGGGTAAAATTATTAATGCCGTACACGAAGGATTCCATGCAATCCGTATGATGTAAGGAATGAAAAAAGGAGTAGACGAATGTTCAATTTAAAAGGAAGAGTTGCAGTAGTGACAGGAGCGTCAGCCGGTCTGGGGACAGAAATAGCTGACGGGCTCGCACAGCAGGGAGCGAATCTGGCGATACTGGCAAGACGCAGGGAACTGTTAGATGCACGGGCAGAAGAATTCAGAAAAAGAAATGTAGATGTACTGCCGGTAGTTTGTGATGTGACAAAACAGGATGATGTGGAAAGAGCTGCTGAAATAATCTTGAAAGAATATGGGAAAATTGACATCGCTGTAAATAACGCCGGCGGAGGAAAAGGAGCAAAAGCAGAAGAAATGCCCGCTGAGAATTGGGAATATACAATCAATTTATCCCTTAATGGAATGTATCATTGCTGCAGGGCATTTGGCAAAGCCATGCTAAAAGCCGGATACGGAAGAATGATTAATATTGCTTCTATGTATGGGTTAATTGGTAATTTCAGCATTCCATCTTCCGCATATCATGCTGCAAAAGGAGGAGTTGTGAATTATACACGGGCATTGGCGGCTGAATGGGGTGGAAGAGGCGTAACAGTTAATGCAGTCTGTCCGGGGTTCTTCTGTTCGGAAGCGACAGAAAGGTTATGGGATAAAGAATTCTTTAACGAATACCTGAATACATATTCACCAATGCACCGGGGAGGACGTCCGGGAGAGCTTAACTCAGCGGTTGCTTTCCTGGCGGCTGATGAATCATCTTTTGTTAATGGAGCAATACTTCCGGTTGATGGAGGAATGACTTGTATTTAATCTCCCTTCATTTGTAAAATCTGAAAATAAGGCTATTGTGAATATCTCATAATAGTCTTATTTTTTGTGGAAATATGATGTAGAGTCGTTGAAAAATAGGAAATTGATATAAGCAACAGCAGCATTTTGCAGTCTACTATTTGATTGGAAAATAAAAGCAATATAATTCTAAGTTTCATATTGACTGTACGAAAAATAACCGTTATACTTGTTGAGAACATATGTTCTTAAAACGTGTGAAAATGAATTTTAGCGTGTTTTTATATATGTCAATGATGACAGGTGTTGTAAAAGAATTTGGTGTGTGTCCAAGTTTATATAAGCCATGAATGTTTTAATATAGGATAAATTATGGTATACTATATCATCAATTTGTATTAGTATCAGAATACAATGCCAGACTTTTCTGGGGGTGACGGGGTCTGGCAAGACCTTCACGATGGCGAATGTTATACAGGAATTGCAGAAGCCTACCCTTATTATTGCACACAATAAAACCCTGGCCGCTCAGCTCTATGGAAAGTTCAAGGAATTCTTCCCCAATAACGCAGTTGAGTATTTTGTCTCCTAGTCTGTTTAGGAGTGAAAAAGCCGGATATTTGGTGCTTTTTCGTGTTGTTTGGTACGGATTTTGCGGACAAAATAGTAGGTTACGGATTAGATGATGCTAGACGGACAAATGGAATTTGTGACTTTTTGCAGAAAAAATTCGTAATGGAGAAAAAGTATGATGACATAGGAGGGGTGTCAATGGCAACAAGATTTCAACATTATGTTCCACAAGTGTATCTCCGGGCTTGGGAAACTACAAAAGGTGTTTATTATTTTTCTAAAAGTGATTTGAGTGTTGGAGAAAGAAGAAATACCTATTCTATATTAGCAAAGAATCATACTTATACAATTGATTATGAGTATTCTTTTGTATTTAATGAAATGCCGGAAATTGCAAATGATTATGGAAATAGAATTATTAAAGTGTTAAGGAAACATAAGGCTATTGCTTTTTATAATGGAAAAAGTTTAGAAATAGTAGACGATTTGACATCAATAGACACTTTTCCTTTTTTAGATGATTGGCAATTTTATAAAGAAGATAATCTAAAAAATCTTGCAAGAAAAAATTCGATTATAAAAGACATTAAAGCCATACATTCTTATGTGATTGAAAATAAATTAGATGACTTTTTGGAGAAAGAATGGGTTAAAACAAGAGATGAGTTTATACAAGCAATAGAAAAAATTTCGGGATACTGTACAATGACGGATATAAGAATAGAAGAAACATTAGCTACTAAATTGATTTATAGTATGCTTTTATTGATGTGTAGAAATCCGGCGTTTGATTGCTTAGGAATATTTCCGAAGATAGGAAATACTTTTATGAATATCTTTTCTATGAATGGGTTAGATGAGGAAGAAAAGAAAAAGTCGCAAAAAGTTGTAGATCAGCAATTACACGCTGCATGGCTATCAGAAATTTATAAAGGCTTATTTAAAAGCGAAAGAGGGTTTTGTAATATTTATGCAGAAAATATTCAGAAAAAATGCCAGTTAGTATTATTGCGTTGTCCAGAGAAGAATGGTTCTTTTATTACATCAGATAATCCAGCGTTTGTATTTATAAATAATGTTATGAAGGAAAATAGAAATGGGTTTTATATTCCATTAACGCCACAATACTTGCTTATGATAGGGAAAGGAAAAGATGATATAGGCTCTATTGACGTTCATACAATTACAAATCAAGGTGTACGATTTTATAATAACATTATTCTTTCTAAAGCCACAAATGCAGTTGTGTCAACAAAGAAGTATTTGGGATATATTTTATAAAAAAGAATATTACTATGTTAAAGTAATCCAGAGATGGATGTTTGTTCTGAGAAGTGATTAGTAGATGTAATAGAGAATTGGTTTTAGGAAAGGAGAGGGGCTATATGACAAATGTTATTATTTATGATATCATTCAGAAAAAGGGATATGGCTTACAGAAATTAGTAGATGCTTTTGATGCACATCTTCAGGATGATACGCAAGGGATTATAATTAACGAGTATGATGAAACGTTTTTAAAAGCTACCTATTGGCAAAAAAAAATACAAAAAGGTTATCGGTTTAATCTTGAAAAAAAAGATTTTGATGTGATTGAGGAAGAAATTGTTAATATTGTCGATTTTGGAATTGAAATTGAGAATAAGAAGCTTTTGATTTTTGGAAATAAGCAGATGGCTCAACGGATTATAACAATGATAAGCATTGTATCAGGAAACGCTTATTCGATAACAGAGTTTGTTATTAACATTGAAAGTCTGATACGAAAAGTGTGCATGAAGCCAGATATTGTATTAGTTAAAATGAAACTGGCAGATATAACCATTGAGAAGGGAGTATTAGTTGATTGTTCGGTTAATTTAATGGCGCAGGATGAGCCAAAAGAGTTAGCTCTTAAATATGTTAATAATATTGTGGTAATTTCTTTTAGATTAGAAGATATTACATCCAATATAACAGTCTATAAATCAGGGAAATTTTCGATTGGTAGAGTAAGCGAAGATGAAAAAGATGAATTGATTGAGAATATTATACGCATTGTAGGGTAGGAGGTACATATGGGAGAACAAGCAAGCAAAATTGGAAAAAAATTGGAGGGGTTTGGTGAAAAATTATTTACGGGATTTGGTTGGAATGAATTAGCAAGAGATACCGAAATACAATGTGCCAGAAAAAGTTATCATAAGAAACAAACGCATGGACTCGATTTACTAATGAATTTTAGTAATCCGTATTTAGGATGTAAGCAAGGAATTGTTATAGAATGTAAGAATCGTCAGATGAGATCCATAACGCAGGCAGAAATTGATAAGTGGTTAAGTGAGTTGATAAATGCCATCGAATGTGCGCAATCTGCACCAGAATTGATAGATATAAAATCAGATGATATGAATTTAAACACAGGATTACTTTTGATACATGCCAACGATGCTTATAATAAGGAGTTATTTGATAAGTATTTAAGCAATTTAAAAGTACCGTCAAGAAGAAATCCTATTAACATATTTATAGCAGGTAACGAGGAAATTAACAGATGGAATTCCCTGAGAGCTAAAATAGAAAAAGATTATTCGAATAATTTTCAGTTTATATATCCGAGCATTGAAGGGTCAAACATGGAAATGGGGAAATTTATTACAATTAACCAACTGTATTCGAAATATGTGTTTGCACAGGATATAACTGAAATTAAAAGAAGTGAAGGCGGTGTTGAATATTCGGTTCCTCAGGTAAAAAAAATATTACTCTCGTTTGATGAAATATCTAGTGATAGTTTTAAATACATGTGGAGTATGTTTAAATCATTTCAATTTCAAGATGCGAAAGAATTGGTGTTTATGTTTTATCCTCGAAAACAAGATGATGTTGAGTTTGTAAGAGATAATTTTATAAAAACTCTTTATCAGGTAGTTCCAGCAATAAAACCAGAGATAGAAAGCAAAATAAAAATTGATTTTATTGATAACAGAAATATGTCTCCGGTAGATGTAGGAGGAAAATAGAATGATTACAGAATATGTTGATTGTGTAGAACTTAAGAGATTAATAGAAGATAAAAAACTTAAACCAGCGACTTTGAAATACTATTTACGAAGGAAAGGTATTGCATTTACAGCAAGTAATGCAAAGGAATTTGCAGAGCAAGTATATACAATTTTCTTAGGTGCAAGGGAAATATCTGAAATTAGAGATTTGATGGTTAATGATGGAAACTATGAAAAGTCTCTTGTTATGAATTTGTCTATGAAACCGGGACCAGATGAGGATATTATAGATATATTAATAGATGAGATGAGTAAGCAGAAATCTGTTAAGTCTGAAGATTATTTTATTGAACAGCCAATTAAGACTGAGGATGGTGCATATGTACAATTTTCTTATATGCGGAGGTTACCGGGAAGAAATAAGTTGCTTGAACAGGAAAGAAGATATTTGAGATTAAATATACGCAAAGTTTCTGAAACAGAAGTAGTAGTTGATGTGCGCCAACAATCTGCTATTGATTCTAAAAATGCAGTTGGTTTTATTGAAAAAATTTCTAAAGCGGATGAAGGGATTAAGATAAAACATATCAATTTAGGCAATTTAATAATTGGCTTCATAAATATGTATATAAAAAGAAATATAATGATTCTGTAGGATATCACTTGCGAGAATTATATGAGAGTGCTAAAATTTTTTCAGAAGAAGATTTTAAGGAGGCGTTAGAACATGTGTTATTTAGTAGCTAAACATATAGATGAAGTCGGATGTGTTGCATTAAAAACAACACATGGGAAACATCTTTCAGAATTTAAAAGAGCAATAGAAGAACAGGTTGGATATGAAAAAATCCAGTTAGTTACAATCAGTAGACCTTCCGCTTATGGAGAATACGAGCCGTATCACTTTGCAGATACGGAGGAAGAATTTGAAAAAGCAGTCGTAAATATGTAATAAAAAATCAAGGTATAAAGTACAGAACAAACATTCGGTTTTGTTCTGTACTTTTATTTTATATTCTGATATAATCAAACC
>OLQN01002429.1_pt1 | contig 12555 bp, 18 predicted proteins | sample 1673181 | NCBI WGS metagenome assembly OLQN01 (sample SAMEA3136763, study PRJEB25190) | human gut metagenome | biome: human gut; feature: human-associated habitat; material: faeces | place: Austria | collected 2013
TCAGGGCTTCCAGCTCTTTGGTGTAGTAGGTCGTTCGCCCCACATACAGCCGGGCGATCACCTTTTCCTCGGGCAGACCTTGCAGGTAGCGCAGCCGCAGCAGCTGGGCGCATACCGGGTCATTGCGGTCGTACCAGGCCAGCACCGCCCCGATCACCTGCGCCCAGGCAGCACAAACAGACCCCTCGCCATATCGGCGCAGAGCCTGCCGGGTCGCTTTCTTCTGCTCTTTTGTCACCGCCCCACCTTCTTTTCGCATGGGTATAACGCGCAAAATACCGGTGTTTTATCTGTCAGGTGCGAACTTTCGCAAAGGCATGTCCCACCTTCTGCTTCACCATCACCACATAGCACCGCAGGTTATCCGCATCCCAGCCCTCTTTCTCGCATCCGGGGCTCTCCGGTTCCGGTACCACGCAGCGCACGAATTTCCAGCCCGGGTATTTCTGCTCCCACCAGTAGGCACTATCCTTGCAGTCCGTGCACCCTTTGCGTAGCTGCTTCCGGCTCCATCTGGTGTCATTGGGTACCAGCTCCACCGGCTGGATCAGGCTTCTGCTCTCGTACCAGCGCAGCTGCCCGTGCTTCTCGAAGTAGGTGATCAGGTCATCCAGCCGGTTCTGCAGGTTCAGCCGATCAGCGTTAGCTGTACCCAAAAGCTCATAGCTGCCGTCCGGTTGGCGTGCGGACCATTTGTCCTCAAGCAGCTGCCGAAAGTCTGCATTCTGTCGCATGGTCAGCCCTGGGCACTCGATCAGCAGATGATGGTGGTAGCGTTCGCTTTTTCGTCCGCAGCCGGTCAACCCCATGTATCGCAGGGCAAAGCCCGGGCCAAAGGCAGCTAAAATTGCCGTTTTTAGTCGGCGTATGTAGTTCCGTAGGTCTTTTTCGGCTTGTTCCATGCTTTCCGGCAGGTATTCTTCCGCATAGGTCAGGGTCAGGTAGAACCCCAGCACCGTGAAATTGGCGTTTGCTTTCTGCACCCTCCGCCGGTGGGCGTGCTGGGCATTCCGCCGCTTCTGCCGTTCACTGCTGGGCCTGCACTTCTTCCTGCGCTTGGCCTGGTGTTCCTCCGGGGTAATGGTATACAGGTCTACCTCCATGTAGCTCTCCCCACACAGGGTTCTCTTCTCTCTGGTGTAGGTATTCCGCATCCCGGTGCCCTCCTGCTGGCTTTCACTTTCTGCTGATATTCTCTTTCCCGTGACCCCACCGTCACAGAAATAACGGGTATACTAGCTCCCCAAGGAGGGTTCTTCCCCCTCTTTCTTTATAAAGGTATTATGAAACGTAACGGATACGGTGGCGTGTCAGGTCCATCGTATCCGTTGCTCTTCATAATAAATTAAGGTGTTTAAGGCGTGGCGGGCTTTCCTTTTTCCGCCCAGTATCCGTAGGTCAGTTCCGGCTTTCCAATTTTCCGGGCCTTCTCGTTGTAGATCATCAGGTCGTGCACGTCGTAGGCCAGGGCGCTGGGGTCGATCACGCCGCCAATGGGCTTGCGCTTCACCTTTGCCGGCTGATCCGGCAGCTTCATGGGGTGCCGGATCCGTTTCTGGCACAGCTCCATCTCCATCCGCGTAACGCCGCCGGGCTTGTACACGCCGCCCCGCTTGCGGTAGCACTCGTGCACCGTGCCCTCGCTGCCAAACAATCCCTTGTCCTTCAGATCTGCCGCCGTGCCCTTGCCCAGCAGGGTGCCGTCCGCACCGTAACAGCTGTACACCCGCACCATCCGGGTCTCGGCCCGCTCGTCCGCACTCAGGCCTTCTGCCCTGGCCCTCTCCACCCGGTCGTCCTTGGTGCTCTTCCGCTCCATCTTCCACCGGTAGTTCTTCGGGCTGGGGTTCTTGCATTTTTCCAGATTATTCCAAACGCTGCTCAGCTTGTTCACATCGGGAAAATATCCCTGCTCCACCAGCTCCACGCTGGTGCCCTTGGCCACCACCTCGCCGGTGTCCCAGTCCATCAGTGTGTATACCCATCTGCATCCACTCTGCATCTTATCGTCCTCCTTGATCCTTGGTGCCCATATCAGGGGAGCTCTGCAAGGCGCTGGCATAGCCAGACCGCAGCGGTGAGAGGTTGCTTCCGGTAGCCGCTGCCATGGCAGCAGCACATTTCTGCCGAACACTCTCTTCGTTCAGCACATTCAGGCTCTGGCGGCAGGCCTTGCGGCCCGCTGCCATCATCACGGCCCGCTTCAGAAACTCCGCTTCCTGCTCCTTGTAGCTTCGGCTCAGGGTCTGCACTGTCTTTTCATCGTCCACGTTCTCCACCACGATGTCCTCAGTCTGCAAGGCATCGCAGGCGCAGCGCCGCAGCTTTTCCATGGCCACGTCCAGCCCGTCCGTCTTTCCCCACTCATTCAACTGCTCATAGTTGTGGCGCATCTCTGCATACAGCCTGTTCAGCCGGTCTGCTCCAAACCCCAACTCCTGCACACAGGCCAGCGCCATCAGCTGCCAAGCCATGGTCGCTGCCCGGTCGCCCACCATTTTCAGCTGCTGCTCCCGCCGGGTGCGGGGTGTCCGCAACGCAGGCACCCGGAATTCCGTCGGCACGCCCTTGGGGATTGCCTCCGCCCGCATCCGCCGGGCCTTCTCCGTCTGGGGCATCCCGTTCTTGTCCGGTTGCATCACCACAGCCAGGCTCTGGCTGCCCAGCAGCTCCTTCCGTCTGGTGATCCGGTCAAGCCGGGTGCGGCCCAGCCCCCACAGCTCATGTAAGGCGATCTGCCCGCACCAGCAGGTCAGCTGCACCACGCTGTCCTGGGTCAGGTCCATCTCCGCCGAAAGGCTCATCTTTGTTTTCATGGTAACTTCTCCGTTCTTCATATTCCCCGCACGCCCGGTTCCGGCCCCCACAGCTCGGGCACCGGCTCCGGGTGATCTCAAACACATGTACACACTGGGTCTTATCCATCAGGGTTCCCCGGTCTCAGCCATCATGGCGGTCAGATCGCCCAGCATCCCGCTCACCGTGCGGGAAAGAACGTTGATCGCATCCTCCTGCAGGTCGCCGGGCAGGGCCCGCACCGCAAAGCCCGCGTTCACCATCTCGTCCTTCAACCGGGTGTTGATCCGGCTCACCTCGGCCCAGAGCTTTGCCTCGTCCGGGGTCATCTTCCGCCGCCCTGGCCGCACAACGCCCTTGATCATGGCCGTCAGCTCGTGGAACTCCTCGTCGGTCAGGCTCCTGTCGTTCCCGGCCTCGGCAATTGCCCGCGCCCGGTCACTCGGTGTCCCGGTAATCAAAATGTTCTTGTACTCTTCCAGCGTCATTTCTGTTCCCCCGCATTCATACCGTTCAGCGCGGCAATAAATTTTGCTTCTTTGCCGCTGTACCCTTCGGTCACATTAAAGCCTTCCGTATCCATCAGCAGGTCTTTGATAAGGTTCGCCGCTTCTTCCGCAAACTCCTTCGATGTCGATTCAGCACCGCAGATTTTCCGCGCCACGCCCACAAAGCACCGGGCAGCGCACATTACCACCTCGTCAATTGTCTCATGCTCTGCTACTATGACAAGCAGCATCTGGCCCTTGCTTGTCTTTTTAATTTCAATCCGTACCATCCTTACCCCACCTTTCTGCCGCAGACGGCTTTCTTCACCGTGTTCTCCGGTACCTTGTGGATCTTCTGCGGCTCCTTCCGCTGCTCTGCCACCAGGCCCTGCCCGGCCAGCGCCAGGGCTGCACACCCCAGCACAATGGCCAGCAGCGTGTAGCCCAGCATTGCCCAGCCGTTGGCCGCGTTCTCAATGGCCCCGCCGCAGCCTGCGGCAGCCAGTCCCAGCACAATGGCACCGGCGCTCAGCACGCTGCCCGTGATCTTCTTTTTCATTTGCAAATCCTCCAACTCTGTGTTAAACTTCTGGTGATGGGCAGTCAAAAACCATCACCCTGGTTGGCTCGTCGGTGTTCCAGCACCGGCGGGCCTTTTTGCTTTTCTCGCATCTCTGGCCGCCTTCCATTCCTGAAATGCAGCCTCATTCTCCGGTTTTGAGTAAAAATCCTGTGTGATGTGCAGCAATTCAATAATTTGCCAGTGCTCAAAAGGCAGCTCCTGCTTTTTCCTTCGGCCCATGGCAGCACCTCACAGCCACTCGGCGCAGATGGTCTCCACCACAGGCTTTGCAAAGCCGATCAGCTCATCGCCGCGTTTTGCGGCCACAACTGCCGGGCCCACCAGCTCTGCCGCCGTCATCTCACTGGCGCGCTGGTTCGTCAGGGGGCGCTCCTTCATCAGCCCCTCCTCGTTCACCAGCAGCAGAATGCCGTCCACGTCCTTCTCCCGCGCCCACTCGGCGCTCAGCAAGGCGGGCACCGGCTCGATCGGCCCGCCCACCAGCTTCTGCAGGGTCTCCAGCTTCATGCTGTCACCATCATCACACTTCATGTTGAATGCCCGGTTCTTCGCCGGGATCACGATCATATAACGGTCCATCGTTCGTTGCTCCTTTCATGTGCTCTTGTCCGGTTCTCCCCCTGGTGGTACAATCCAACCAGAAAGGATGTGTTTTTTTGGATATCAATCTGATTTTGTCGTCTATCACAGCTCTGGCCGCAATCGTTTCGCCATCCGTAACAGCACACATCAATAACCGTGCCACCTATAAGCAGCAATCCGCACAGATGTTCTTCAACGCTAAAACGGAAGCGTATAAGAAATTTCTCGACGTTTCTTCTTCCATTTCATATCCGCTCACAACGGCTGAATTTCAGAAAATTCGGGAGGTTTATTCCCATACCCTTATTTTTTCAAGCAAGGAAGTTCAGGCTGCGCTTCATACGCATCTGCATTCACTCAATTCCTGCAGCAGCACTCCATCTGATGCAGAAGTTGACAAAATAGCTGATACGAGATTGGATGTTGTGTTGGCAATGCAGCACGATCTGGAATCATTCAAATAATCCTGTCTGCGCCAGAATCGTGAGCGTCCCAATCACACTCATAACCAGCGCGTACCATGGATACCACGGCATGATCTCCGGTGTATGCTTGGATGCCATACAAACACTGGTAACTGCGCCGATCCAGATCACCGCAATACAAGCCCATGCCACCTCTTCCCCCTCCTTTCATCTCTCTGTCCCCGGCTCCCCACCTGGGCTTTTTCATGTACTCTTGTTCACCATTTCTTGTGCTCTCAGCAGAATCATGTTAAGCTTTCAAGCAGAAAGGAGGTGAATACAATGTCCTATCGAATTGATTTTCGCATCAGCTGTCCCCAGTGCTTTTCTTACGAGCAGGAACCTTATCACGCTTCCATTGTTATTCTTCAATCACCGGATTCCCCTGAGCCTTTCTTTAGTTATCCGGGCGGTTGTGGCGGTTACCATGATTGCCCTACTTGTAACTGGTGTCTGAAAGCCATCCGAGAAATGTTCATTGATGGAGAAATCAACTTCTATCGGAATCCTCAATCGATTTACAGCACCTCTTGTCAGACACTTCATCAGCCGATTCACCCTCGTTCTGAATAACCCGCTTCAATGCTGTCTTGGTTTTCTTTGCCAACATCTTGCGGTATGTTTGATCTTCCCGCTGCCACGGGCTGTTCATTGCAGCATACCAGCAATTCAACGCCATGCAAAGTTCGTCCAGCGCGGCACACAGCGGGTCTATTTCCCGAAATGTCACATCGTATTCCCTGCTCTCCTCTTCCACCGGAGCGCAGGGCTTTTTGTTGTCTGCCACCTCTTCACCCTCCTTTCATCTCTCTGTCCCCGGCTCCCCGCCGGGGCTTTTTCATGCGCTCTTTTTCGGGTCGGTGGGGTCAAGCCGCCGGTCCATTAGAATCTTTTTGAGATACCAATGAAGCAAAAAATATCTCGTTCACTTCCTCGGCGGTCAAACCGTAATGCTCCTGAATGGCTGCAATCTCATTCTGCCGAAACTGCGCTCCACGGTATTCATTGATTTTGGCATTCAACCGTGAGAGGCTCATTTCGAGGAAATCCGCCAGATTTTGTTGCGATTCCCCATGCAACTGCATAACAGCATTGAGTTTTCTCTTATTCACCCTTTTTCACCTCCGTTCATCCATCCCCTTAAATATTGTTCTATATTTAAGTATCTTTTTAGGATACTTAAATATTAGCATGTTGTATGAATCTTGTCAAGATATTTTTTCTTGCTTTTTAGATTATCTGTGTTATTATTAAGATACAACGTATGAAAGGGTGATGTCCTATGACCACCGGCGAACGGATACGCCAGCTTCGCATTGAGCATCAGATGACGCAGGAAGAACTCGGTGCCAAAGTTGGTGTGCAAAAAGCGGCCATCTACAAATACGAAAACGGCCTTGTTGTCAACCTGAAACGTTCTATTCTTGAAAAACTTGCATTGGTATTAGATACCACTCCCACTTATTTAATGGGAATGGAAGATGCCGAACCAGCACAGGCCTCCCTCACCAAGGCCAAGACCTCTTTGCTCTCGGTTTTCGATAAACTGAATGAAGAAGGTCAGGCTAAGGTCATTGAGTATGCAGAGGACTTGCATCGTACAGGATACTATAAAAAACCTGCTGCGGATGGATTGGTTACGAAAGAAGCGTAAGTAAGGGAGGAATTATGGTGGCTGATCCAAAATCACATAAATATCGCTTTTTATTTCTTATCACTATTCTAATGATTGTTTTTCTTCTTGTTGGCTTGTACTTCGGTATCCGTATTGGTGCCGGATATTATGATTTCTATCGTCCTGATTCTCCGTATTATCAAAATGCCGTTTCTCAGATGTCCCATGATAGCTATAATAATGGTTGGGACGATGGATTCGATGATGGCTATGCTCAGAATCAGGAAGCATCATATAACAAAGGCTATAAGGCGGGATACGAAGCTTGCCGGGTGGAAAACGAAAGTATTCGCAATGAATATGATGCTGGCTATTCGGTAGGTTATGATGAAGGCTGGGATCATGGTTATGACGCTGGTTACCCGGACGGCGCAGCAGATAATTATCAAGAAGCCTATGACGAAGGCTATGAACATGGCTATGATGACTGTTTTGACGCTGTAAACTAAGTTTTCATTGCAGAAAGGATATACCCATTATGATTCACCGTACAACTTGCAATAATTGTGGTTCACTTTTGGAGTATGATAGCACATCTACTCATGAAGGACTTCGGGATCTTGAAGATATTTTATGCCCGGTTTGCGGGAAAAAAGTTGCTACCGTTTTTACAAATCTTATTCCTATCGCAACGTTAGTTAAGGCGGAGGACATTAAATGAAAAGAACACTTATTTCCCTTGCACTAATTGTTCTGCTAATGGTTTCTATCCCTGTTTCTGCATTTGCATCTGCTGAATTTAATCGCAGCATTTTTAATGGGAGAGATGATCTCAGCCTTACTGCAGATGATATGACTGGAATAACCTATGTTCGTTCCTCAGGATGGGCAGATGGTAAAACTATTGTCACATCCTCCGCAAGTGCTGTTATCTTAGTCAGCCCCTTTATCAGTCTAACAGATCCCGCCGATTTTTACGTTTTGGAATTTGATTATCATGGATACCATTGGGCAGACCTCAACTCGATTCTCATTAAAATCGGTGATAACCGCTACATATTCTCTAACTGTAATCATTCCTATTCGCTCGGAAGCGATGGGACCGTCTTTGAAAACATCAGTTTTGATTTGACAAATCAAATGCTTTCTTTCATGGATGATTTGATTCAGCATCAAAATGATGAGATTAAAATAAGGCTCCAGGGAACAACGCAAAGCTTCGACTTTACTCTCACTGATGAAATGAAAAACGAAATTCTCACTTTGTACGATGTTTATGTCAATGGTGGCGGTATACGCAAATCCAACCTTGACGGCATAAGCCTTGTTGAAAAAACAGTTGTTACCAAAAACGGCTATCCGCTCAAATGAACTGTTTTCATTTTGGAATCAGTCCCACAAACAAAAATAACCCCGCCAGTGGGGCAAACACCAGCGGGGCAAAACAATCCCCCCGCCGGGCTCAGCCGGTGGGGGTGGGTATAAGATTTAAGATTTCATTTGATAACTCGGCGGCAGAACCAGCGGCGGAGCTCCAAAAGCAGAGGACATTTGCGAAATAATCAGCGAGACACGGCTCATAAGGCCCTGATTCTCTTGAATGTAAAAGCCAAGGTGTTCATGTACCTCTTTATCAATTTCTTCATCTGAAACATCGTTCAAGGTATCCACTTTTTGAAGAATGTGCTCTACTACATAAGAAACAGTAACAGAAAAGCTGCATTCCGGCAAAAAACCAGCCTTACGGGTACAGATCACGCGCAAGCAATCACTCGCTCTTTCCCATGTAACAGAATCTTCTACAATGAGCTCAGCCTTTTCCATTGGATCATTTAACAGTTCTAATGTTTTCCATTCCATGTGGAGTGGTGCAATTCGGCATGTTCCATCAAAAAGATCTTTCAGCATACCTTCACCCTCCCGTTCTTGTTCATATAATTCCACGCCTCTGTTCTCGTCGCATCAAACCCGCTCGTTTTCACCGTCTGAACCGGCTGCGTAAATTGCTTTGTAACTTCTGGCGGCAGCACCATCACAGCTGTTTTCTGGTGATCCGGTTCCAAATACTCCGCCAACGCACTCTCCACGATTTGATTCAGCGAGGTTTTCTCCTCTTGTGCTTTTTGTGCGGCTCTTCTATGCAGTTCCGGCGCAACGCGAACATTGAATGTTCCGCTGAATGCCTTCTGCGGTGCCTTGCCAACTTCTTCGCAAAATTCCAGATAATCATCTACTGCCGCATGAAATTCTTCTTCCAGCTTTCCGGCATCTGCTGTATAGAAGTCTACAAGATCATCAATTCCAAGGATTTTGCCATAAAAAACTTTGTCATCAACTGAAAATTCCGGCCTTGCCGAATACCCTTTATAGCGCAATACACTATTCATATGTGACCATGCTCCCTTAAAAACGTTACCACGCTCTCAACGGCTCCTTTTACCATCTCATCACCCGGATGCGGTTTATGCAGCATCATCGATGCACCGGTTTCTTTGTTGTAAAAGCGAACACGAGAGCCAGAAGTTGCGCCTTTATTGGATTCCACATATCCAAATGAGGCCATTATTTTCTTGAGGTCTGAATATCGGAAGTCTGCCGGAGTGGGCTTTTGGCAAAGCTTCCTTATCAGTGTCTCCACTTTACTCATATTCTATTCAGCCCACCTTCTTTCTGTAACTAAATATTAGTTACAGCATCATTGTAGACTATTCTCTACCTCATTGTCAAGGTCTAACGGCAAAAAAGAATCCCCGGCAGCTCTGTACGATAGAGCCGCCGGGGCCAGATGGGGAATCTGTCTGTCGGAGAATAATCATAGGATAAGAAAACACCTGCTGAGCAATTTCATTGTACCATGATCCTGCTCAGCGCACAAGGAGCAATCATGGCAAGAAAAAAGAAAGTATCTCCCGGGAACCGTCTGGTTGCCTACTATCGTTACAGCGGCGGTTCCCAGCAGACCGAGCAGAGCATCGAGGGCCAGCGCCGGGACTGCGAAGCCTACGCCCGGCAGCATGGCTTGACAATCGTGCATGAATACATTGACCGGCACATTTCGGGCCGTGGTGTTGAATCCAGGCTGGCTTTTCAGCAGATGATCGCAGATAGTAGCAAGCATCTGTTCGATCTCGTGATTTGCTGGAAAACCGACCGCTTCGCCCGCAATCGCTATGATAGCGCGGTCTACAAAAAGAAACTGCGGGATAACGGAGTTCGCATTCTTTATGCAGCCGAAAGCTCTGTGGAAGGGCCCGAGGGCATTATTCTGGAAGGTCTGATGGAATCTCTGGCCGAATACTATTCCGCAGAACTGGCTCAAAAGATGCGGCGTGGTATGCGGGAATCCGCATTGAAAGGAAGAGCCATCAATCCCAGCCGCCCCCTGGGGCTTACTACGGATGAACACAAGCGATTTATTATCGACGAGAAAAACGCCCCGACCATTCGATTCATCTTTGAGCACTATGCGGCCGGAGAAAGCAGCGCTTTCATCGTGGAGCAGCTGAACGCTGCCGGGCTCCGTACCAGTAAGGGCAACGCCTTTAACAAATGCAGCATTCCTCGTATCATCCAGAATGAAGCCTATCATGGTGTCTATATCTGCAAGGCCTACGATGTCCGCATTGATGGTGCAATTCCCGCCATCATCGACGATGATCTATGGAAGAGGGCTCAGAAAATGCTCACACTCAATAAGCAGCACCGCGCACCACACAGTTCCCATGCCGACTATCTGCTCTCTGGCAAGCTTTTCTGCGGCTGCTGCCACAGTCTGATGCGGGGCATCTCCGGCCACAACTGCCGTAACGATGTTTACTATTACTATGCTTGCGGGAATAAAGCTGATGGCGGTACCTGCAAAAAGAAAAACATCCCAAAAGATGTTGCTGAGAATCTTGTGGTCAATGCCATCTGTGAAAATGTTCTTCGTCCAGATACCCTCGAAGATTTGGCCGACGCTATTGCTGCTGCACAGCAGGCAGATGTCAACCAGCCCGATCCAGAGCGTGCAATGTTAGAGCAAGGCCTGGCCGATGTGCGTCGAAAAATCAACAATATCATTGAATCCATTGAAAACGGTACTGCCAGCTCTCGTCTGTCCGCCCGCCTTGCTGACCTGGAGCAGCAGGAAAGCACTCTCAACTATCAGTTGGAATCCCTGAAAGAAATTCATCCACCCGTTCTGGATCGTGAGCGTATCCTTTTCCTGTTGGAGCAGTTCCTTATCTCTCCCAATGAACGTACCGAGGATTATAACCGCAGGATCATTGATACCTTTGTAAATCGCATCGAGATCACAGACACGGAAATGCTTATTTATTTTAATCTTTCTGAAGCGTCTGCTTCCGAAAAACAAAAAAATTCCCAGCCGAACAGTTGTTCGACTGGGAATCATCTGGTCCGAGTGGCGAGAATCGAACTCACGGCCTCTTGAACCCCATTCAAGCGCGCTACCAAAACTGCGCTACACCCGGATATCGTCCTCTGCCTCCCTACCGAAGCATTGGCGACAAAATGTATTATACGCATCTTTCCGGATTTTGTCAACACTTTTCTGCATCTTTTTCTGATTTTTTCAAGAAAAGTATGATTTTCGTCGTATGAGCGCCGCTTTACTTTTTTGCTTTTGCACCAGTTTCCGCTTCCGCGGCCCGCAACTGCCTGTCCTTTTCCAACAGGGGCTTGAGGTACTGGCCGGTAAAGCTGCCGGGCACCTCGGCCACCTGCTCGGGCGTACCCTCGGCAATCACCAGGCCGCCGGCGCTGCCGCCTTCAGGGCCAAGGTCAATGATGTGATCCGCACACTTGATGAGATCCAGGTTGTGCTCGATGACAATGACCGTGTTGCCCGCATCCACCAGCTTCTGCAGCACCTCGATCAGGCGATGCACGTCCGCAATGTGCAGGCCGGTGGTGGGCTCATCGAGGATATACACCGTCTTGCCGGTGCTGCGTCGGGCTAGCTCATTGGCCAGTTTGACACGCTGGGCTTCGCCGCCGGACAGGGTGGTGGCGCTCTGACCCAGGGTCACATAGCCAAGGCCCACATCCAGCAGGGTCTGCAATTTGCGGGCGATCTTGGGCTGGTTGGCAAAGAACACCACCGCCTCCTCCACGGTCATGTTCAGCACGTCGGAGATGGTCTTTTCCTTATACTTTACCTCCAGCGTCTCGCGGTTATAGCGCGCACCCTTGCACACCTCGCAGGGGACATAGACGTCCGGCAGGAAGTGCATCTCGATCTGCAGGATGCCGTTGCCCTCACAAGCCTCACAGCGGCCGCCCTTGACGTTGAAGCTGAACCGGCCCGGGCCATAGCCGCGCATCTTTGCATCCTGGGTCTCGGCAAAGACGGCGCGGATATCGTTGAACACACCGGTATAGGTGGCTGGGTTGGAGCGGGGCGTGCGGCCGATGGGCTGCTGGTCGATGCCAATGACCTTATCCACGAACTCAAGACCCTCCACCCCGTCGCACTTGCCCGCACGGCTGCGGGCACCGTTCAGCTCACAGGCCAGCGTCTTGTACAGGATCTCATTGATCAGGCTGGACTTGCCGGAACCGGAAATGCCGGTCACACAGACGAACTCCCCCAGCGGGAACCGGACATCAATGTTGCGCAGGTTGTTTTCCCGGGCACCTTTCACGGTCAGGAAGTTTCCATTGCCGGTGCGGCGGGTCTGGGGCACAGCAATGCGCTTGCGGCCGGAAAGGTAATCGCCGGTGATGCTTCGCTTGGCCTTACAGATATCCTTCACGGAGCCCGCCGCCACGATCTCGCCGCCGTGAACGCCCGCGCCGGGGCCCACATCCACGATATAGTCCGCGCTGCGCATGGTATCCTCGTCGTGCTCAACCACGATGACGGTATTACCGAGGTCCCGCAGGTTCTTCAGGGTCGCAATGAGCTTGTCGTTGTCACGCTGGTGCAGGCCGATGCTGGGCTCGTCCAGCACATAGAGCACGCCGGACAGCGCACTGCCAATCTGGGTGGTGAGGCGGATGCGCTGGCTCTCGCCGCCGGAC
>OLQN01002434.1_pt1 | contig 12540 bp, 10 predicted proteins | sample 1673181 | NCBI WGS metagenome assembly OLQN01 (sample SAMEA3136763, study PRJEB25190) | human gut metagenome | biome: human gut; feature: human-associated habitat; material: faeces | place: Austria | collected 2013
CCCGCTGCGATATGGCCGAGGCCGTCGCGCAGGCATTCCGCTTCAGCAAGCTGGTGCTGGCAACTCCCACCTACAACGGCGACGTCTTCCCGTTCACCAAGACCTTCATCGAGCATCTGACCGAGCGCAACTACCAGAACCGTACCGTCGCCCTGATGGAGAATGGTTCCTGGGCGCCCACCGCTGCCCGCGTCATGCGCAAGATGTTCGAGGCCAGCAAGAACCTGACCATCCTGGACGAGACCGTCACCGTCAAGGGCTCGCTGGATGATGCTTCCACCGCCCAGCTCCACGCCCTGGCCGATGCCCTGAGCAAGTGATTTTCCTGTAAAATAGCATCCGTGCCCCCAGCCGTTTTGCCGCGGCCGGGGGCTTTTTGCATGTAAATGCACATAACAGCGCGGCAAATTCCAGGCTGCAAATTTGTGTCAGCAGGGGGTTGACAAAACGGATGCAATGCTTTATAATAATCAGCGTTGACCAACCGAATATGGATGATTAGCTCAGCTGGTTAGAGCGCTGCGTTCACATCGCAGAGGTCGAGGGTTCGAGTCCCCCATCCTCCACCACAAACCTGACGGCAAATATGCTGTCAGGTTTTTTTATTATAAAAAATTATTTTTCATGTACGAAAATATACGCGCTGCCCGCTATTCTGACGATTTCTACCAGGCTTCGACACGCAAAAGAGAACATATCTTGCAATAATATATTTATTTCGTACATTTTATGCTATCAACGTATAAAAGCGTGTGCGGTATGTGCATTGATTCTCACGCCGCTATCTCCTATAGTTTTAGTAAGGAACTATTTCCCGGGGAATGGCCGCATAACTGTCATCCCCGCATCAAACAATAGGGGAGAACCGCTACGATGAAATCTGTCCAAGAGGCTCCTTTGGCCCACTATGTGCGCGAATACTCGGCACTGCCCGGGCTGCAGCAGGCCCACCGCGTGGAGTACACCCTGCGCCGCAGCGATACCATGCTCTGCTTCAGCGCCCGCCGCAGCAGCGAGGCCGCGCCCGTCAGCTACTACACCGCCGCCCTGGAGGAAGTCCCGGCCTGCCGGCTGCTGTGCTATCTGTACGAGAACTCCATCGGGCCGGAGCAGCTGCGCGATGTTTTATCGGATTTCTGCGGCAGGACGTTGTAACTATGAGCAGACTACTATGGAATGACCGGGGCACCCCGGACAGGAAAAAGGGAAGGGATACCATGGGATTTACAGGCTCATTTGCACCTGTCACTACACTGTTTGCGGTGCAGTCCCATTTGGACCGCAGCAGCATACATCTTTTTGCCCAGACGCACCCGGAGGTCCGTGCGCTGGCAGTAGTCTCCACCGGGCGGGAGGTTCTGCAGCTATTGCAGAACGGGCTGAACCCGCAGGTCATCGTGCTGGATATGCAGCTGCGCGACCCCGGCATCCAGACTCTTATCTACGGGATACGCGCCATGCAGCTGGTGCCCAAACCCCGGCTGCTGCTCTCGGCACCCACGCCGGAACAGACCTCTGCCGAAGATGCCTTGTTGACATTTCGCGGCCAAGAGGTTATTCTTAGACCATACGAGATGCGCACGCTGTTTGAGCGTGTCTACCTGCTGGGCGCTGGCGACGAAGCCGCGCAGCTCTACCGTGTGCGGAACCACTGCCGCCGCATCCTGCGGGACATGCAGGCCAACCCGGTGCTGAGCGGCTGTACATACCTGGAGCGGATGATCCTTTTTGCCTGGTCGGATGAACGGGATTTGCCCATCGGCATCCTGTACCAGATGGCCGCCAAGGACCAGCCGGTGGACGAGCGTGCCATCACTGCAGCCATCGGTCGGCTCTCCCATGCAATGCAAAAGCAGAGCACACCGCTGTATCAGCAGCTTTGTGTGCGCTTTGGCCTGCCGCAGGACGCTGTACTGTCCAACGGCAAACTGCTGAAAGGCATGCTGGAGTATATCCGGGAACTGGAAACATATTAAAGAAAGGGGCGTAACCGCATGCTGCAGGACGATGAATCGTTGGCTTTGGCGCTGCGCGGCGGTTTGCGCGGCCGTTTCCAGGGCACCTTCAACCAACTGGAAAACGCTGTCGAAGTCCTGGACGACTACATGCTCCAACACCTGAACCCTGCCGAGTACGCCGACCTGCGCACCATGATGCGAGAGATCAACTGGCAGCTGGCCTACCTGCGCCGCCTGGGTGACCACGCCGCCGATGCTGCCGCGGCCCCCGTATTGCAGATGCTGCGTGTGCCCGCCCCCCTGGAACTGCTGAGCCAGCTGCACGAGACAGTCGAACTGTTTAACGAGTTGACGGTGGGCGGCACCCGCGTGGTCCACGCCCGGTTGGAGGCCGCCCCCGGCCTGGACGTTTTCCCCACGATGGGAGACCCCGCCCTGCTGGATGGGCTGCTGGTCAACCTGTTTACCAACTCCATTCAGGCCGTGCCGGAACCGGACGCCGTGGAAATCACCCTTACCTGCACGCAGAACCAGCTTTTGTACCGCGATAACGGGCCCGGCCTGCCGCAGGATGCCCGCCGCCTACTGTTGGAGGGCGTCTGGACCTCAGAGCTGCTGGCTAAAGGCGGCCTGGGCCTGCCGCTGATCCGAGCCTACTGTACCGCCATGGGCTGGCAGATCAGCCAGCCGGAAGGGGAGCGCGGCCTGCTGTTCACCCTGCCCACCTGCCAGGCCGAAGACCTGGGCACGCTGCATCTGTCTGCTCCGGACACAGTCAGCACCCGGCGTCGCCGCCGCTTGTACGAGAGCGAACTCCGCCTTTGCCTTTCCGCCCCGGAGGAGCCTTCCGACACTTAATATCTTACCGGTTTCATTGCAACAAATCCTGCGTATTTTCTGCCTGCCGTTTCTGCGGCCGGGGCAGAAGATGCGCTTTTTTTATTTCATGGCTTTACTTTACGGCCAAATTATTGTAAAATAGTACCCAAATAAAACAATGGTTTACTGTGCCTGTGTGCGGTAAACGCAAGAGGTGTGTATTATGGCAATTCAGTATAAACGTATCCTGCTGAAAGTCAGCGGCGAGGCTCTCTCCGGTCCCAAGGGCACCGGCTTTGATGAGGAGACCATCGCTTCCATCTGCGCCGGCATCAAGGCCGCCCACGACCTGGGCGCCCAGATCGGCATCGTGGTCGGCGGCGGCAACTTCTGGCGCGGCCGTTCCAGCGGTAAGATGGACCGCATGGACGCTGACAAGATCGGCATGCTGGCTACCGTGATGAACGCGCTGGCCGTCAAGGATGCCCTGCGCCAGCAGGGTGTGCCCGCCGTGGTCATGACCAGTTCCTTCATGCCCCAGGTGGCCGAGGTGTTCACCAGCGACAAGGCCATCGCCGCGCTGGAATCCGGTAAGATCGTCGTCTTCGGCGGCGGCACCGGCAACCCCATCTTCTCCACCGATACCGCCAGCGCCCTGCGTGCATTGGAGATCGGTGCAGACGCCATGTTCAAGGCCACCATGGTGGACGGCGTCTATGACAAGGACCCCCACAAGTACGCCGACGCTGTGCGCTACGACACGCTGACCTTCACCCGCGTGCTGGATGAGCGCCTGGCCGTCATGGACTCTACCGCCGCCACCCTCTGCCGCGACAACGGCCTGCCTATCCTGGTCTTCGACCTGGGCGAGCCAGCCAACATTGCCAAGGCCCTGCAGGGCGAGGTCGTCGGCACGCTGGTCAAAGAGTAAGCCGGAATTTTTACAAGGTAAGCAGAAAAATTCATAATATCCCCCTATACTAATACAGGAATAAGGAGAATTACCTATGAGCAGTACTACCAAACCCTATGAAGAAAAAATGAGTGCCAGCGTCAACCATCTGGTCCACGAGCTGGCCGCCATCCGCGCCGGCCGCGCCAACCCCGCCATCCTGGACAAAGTCGCCGTGGACTACTACGGCAGCCCCACGCCCATCAACCAGATCGCCGCTGTGGCTGTGGCCGAGGCCCGCATCCTGACCATCACTCCCTGGGACCGTCAGATGCTCAAGCCCATCTCCAAGGCCCTCCAGACCAGCGACATCGGCATTAACCCCATCGATGACGGCCAGGTCATCCGCCTGGTCTTTCCCGCACCCACCGAGGAGCGCCGCAAGCAGCTGACCAAGGAGGTCCAGAAGCAGGGCGAGGAGGCCAAGGTCGCCGTCCGTAACGTCCGCCGCGATGCCATGGATAAGTTCAAGGCCATGAAGAAGGCCGGTGAGCTGACCGAGGATGACCAGAAGAGGCTGGAAGAAGAGACCCAAAAGCTGACCGACAAGTACGTCAAACAGATCGACGAGACCTGCGCCGCCAAAAACAAAGAAATCATGGAAGTCTGATCCTCACGCATCAGTCCTCCAACCATGCCTGTGCGGGTATGCCTGATGGTATGCCCGCATAGGCTGTTATTAAATCTATCCGTGAAAGGGAACACCGTATGAAGACCCGCGTTATCACCGCTGTTGTTGGCCTGGCTGTTTTGGCCGTTGTGCTGGCATTTTTTGATACCATTGTTTTTGATTTTGTCCTCAGCGCCATCTGCCTGCTGGCCATCCACGAGGTGTTCAGCGCTATGGGCTTTGGCAAAAAGCAATGGTATCTGTACGCCGCGGCTGTGCCGTTTACGCTGCTGGTCATGCTTACCAGCAGCCAGTCTGTCCGTGCCCTGATCCTGCCGTTCTGCTTTTTGCTGGTGCTGTTCCTCAATGTGTGCCAGATTGCCCACGTGCAGACGTTGGATTTCGGCAAGCTTTCTGGCTATGTGTACTTCTCCGGGGTCATCGTGTTCTGCTTCTACTCGCTGATCCACCTCAAGCGCTGCCTGCCCTTCGCGCAGTATCGCTATGATGCCATCTACTTTATCCTGCTGATCCTCTGCTTCGCCTGGGGCGGTGACACGGCCGCTTACTTTGCAGGCCGGGCCTTCGGCAAGCACAAGCTGGCCCCCATCGTCAGTCCCCACAAAACGGTGGAGGGTGCCATCGGCGGCATCTTTGGCAGCGTGCTGGCGGGCGTGGTGCTCACACTGGTCTACTCGTTCCTGTCGGCCAGCCACAACGTCATCACCATTCAGGTGCAGCCCCGCCACTATGCCATCCTGGTGGTCATGGGCGCTATCGCCTCGGTGCTGGGCATCCTGGGCGATCTGTTCGCCTCGTCGGTCAAGCGTCAGGTCGGCATCAAGGATTACGGCACCATCTTTCCGGGGCACGGCGGCATCCTGGACCGCTTTGACAGTGTGATGTTCATTGCTCCGTTCGTTTCCATCGCAGTGCGCTATTTCTTCTATGTTCTGTAAAAAAGGACGTGTCAACATGAATAAAACCATTACGCTGCTGGGTTCTACCGGCTCCATCGGCACCCAGAGCCTGGACGTAGCCCGCATGCACGGCTATTCCGTGTTTGGTCTGGCCGCCAATTCCAGCGTGGATAAACTGCTGGAGCAGATCAACGAGTTCCACCCCAAATACGTAGCCGTGGTAAACCCCGATGCTTATGCAAAGCTTTCTGCCGCGCTGGCCGGTCAGGCCGATGCCCCCAAGCTGCTGCAGGGTGCCGAGGGCCTGCGCGAGCTGGCCGCCATGGACGGCCCCGACGTGGTGCTGAACGCTGTCGTCGGCATCGCGGGTCTGCCTGCCTCGCTGGCTGCCATTGAGAGCGGCCACGACCTGGCCCTCGCCAATAAAGAGAGCCTTGTTACCGGCGGCCACCTGGTCACCGATGCCGTCAAAAAATACGGCGTCAAACTGCTGCCTGTGGACAGTGAACACAGCGCCATATTCCAGTGCCTGCAGGACGCCCCCAGCGCCAAAACGCTGGAGAAGATTCTGCTCACGGCCTCCGGCGGTCCCTTCTTCGGCATGAAGACCGAGGAGCTGCGCACCAAGACCAAGTCCGATGCCCTCAAGCATCCCAACTGGAACATGGGTGCCAAGATCACCATCGACTCCGCCACCCTGATGAACAAGGGCCTGGAGCTGATTGAAGCCGCCTGGCTGTTCGGCCTGCCCGAGGATAAAATTCAGATCGTTGTCCAGCGGGAGAGCATCATCCATTCGGCCGTGCAGTTTGCCGACCATTCCATCATTGCCCAGCTGGGCGTGCCGGATATGCGTATCCCCATCCAGTACGCGCTGACCTGGCCCGACCGCCTGCCCAGCCCCGTGCCGGAGCTGGACTTCACCGCGCTGACCAAGCTCAGCATCGCCCAGGCGGACGATGAGACCTTCCGCTGCCTGGCCGCCTGCAAAAAGGCCATCCGCAAGGGCGGCTTGGCCCCCTGCGCCGCCAACGGTGCCAACGAGGCCGCCGTGGCCCACTTCCTGCGGGATGAGATGGGCTTTTTGGACATCGGCCGTCTGGTTGAGGGCATCGTTGACAGCGACAGCTTCGGCGGCGACTATACTTTGTCTGACGTTTATGAATGTGACCGTATGGCGCGTGCCTATGTGGAAGCGCACATTTGATTTTGTGAGGTGTCTATGACTGCATTGCTGACCGGGCTGGTAACACTGCTCGTGTTTGGGTCGGTCATTTTGGTACATGAACTGGGGCATTTTCTTGCCGCCCGCCACTGCGGCATCCATGTCGAGGAATTTTCCATCGGTTTCGGCCCCAAAATTTTTCAGCGCAGAAGGGGAAGTACCACCTATACCCTACGCCTGTTCCCGCTGGGCGGCTACAACCTGTTCAGCCCCCTGCCGGAGGACAACGAGGACGCGGACGCAGAGGAAACCGCCGCGCCTGCGCCGCAGCCCGCCCCCAAGCAGCCGCGCAGGCGCAGCCTGTTTCCGGTCGTTGTGCAGGACCAGCCCTTTGAGGAAGCCACCGCCTGGCAGCGTTTTATCGTAACGCTGAGCGGTGCGATGATGAACTTTGTGCTGGGCTTTGTGGTGTTGCTGGTGCTGGTTATTACAAGCGGTAAGCTGGGCAGCACCACCGTGGCCCAGTTTACCGACAACGCCCAAAGCTGCGCCGACGGCCTGCGGGAAGGGGACACCATTCTGAAAGTAGACGGCCAGGTCTGCCGCACCATCGGTGACCTTTCCGGCTGTTTTGACGGCACCACCCAAACCCACGATTTCACCGTCCTGCGGAATGGCCAGGTCGTGCACCTGCCGGGTGTTACGGTAGGTCCTTCTACCGATGCCGACGGCAACACCATCGCTATTGATTTCCGTGTAGCAGCGCTCTCCAAAACGCCGCGGCATGTGTTACAGCGCACGGGCACGCTGTTCCGCTATTACAGCACCGCCATCCTGGGCGGCTTCTGGCAGCTCGCCACCGGGCAGGTGGGGGTCGAGGAGCTTTCCGGCCCCATCGGCACCGCCACCACCATTGGCCAGGCCATGCAGTACGGCTGGCAGGATGTGTTCTCGCTGCTCGCGCTTATCACCATCAATATCGGCATCTTTAACCTGCTGCCCATCCCGGCACTGGACGGCTGCAAGCTGATCTTCCTGCTCATTGAAGCTATTTTCGGCCGCGCCGCGCCGCAAAAATTGCAGATGGTGGTCAACACCGCCGGTATGGCGCTGCTTTTGTGGCTGATGGTGCTGGTGACCATGCAGGACCTCACCCGATTCTTGTAAGGAGAAAAAAGATGACACGTCAACTGAAAAGAGAAGTCAAAATCGGCAATATTAAAATTGGCGGTACCAACCCCATCGCCGTACAGACGATGCTGAACGTCCCTGTCAAGGATATTGCGGGCAACGTAGCCCAGGCCAAGCGCGTAGCCGCTGCTGGCTGCCAGATCGTCCGCGTCACAGTGCCCAGTCCGTCGGACGCCGCCGTAGTGGCCGCCATTAAAGAGGCCGTCGACATCCCCGTCGTGGCCGACATCCATTTTGACTACCGCGCCGCGCTGGCCGCGCTGGATGCCGGTGCGGACAAAATTCGCATCAACCCCGGCAACATCGGCGACGACGACCGCGTCAAGGCTGTGGCCGATGCCTGCAACCAGAAGGGCGTGCCCATCCGTATCGGCGTCAATGGCGGCAGCCTTGAAAAGCACATCCTGGCCAAGTATGGTGCCCCCGTGCCCGAGGCCATGGTCGAGAGCGCTCTCTACCATGTACGCCTGCTGGAAAAGCACGACTTCCATAACATCGTCATCTCCATCAAGTCCAGCAATGTGCCTCGCATGATGGCCGCGTACCGCCTGCTGGCCAGCCAGACCGATTACCCGCTGCATGTCGGCGTCACCGAGGCCGGCGGCAACCGTATGGGTCTCATCAAGTCTGGCATGGGCATTGGCGGTCTGCTGCTGGAAGGTCTGGGCGATACCCTGCGCGTCAGCCTGACCGACGAGCCAGAGAACGAAGTTTACGCCGGTTACGATATTCTGCGCGCTGTCGGCTACGCCGTGGCCGGACCGGAGATCATCAGCTGCCCCACCTGCGGCCGCACCCAGTACCCGATGATCGAGATCGCCAACGAGGTCGAAAAGCGCCTGCGGGATGAAGGCTTCAAAAAGCCGCTGAAAATTGCCATCATGGGCTGTGTCGTCAATGGCCCCGGCGAAGCCTCCGATGCCGACATCGGCATTGCAGGCGGCAAGGACGAAGCCCTGCTCTTCATCCGCGGCGAAAAAGTCCGCATGCTGAAAGGCGACATCGTCGGCCAGCTGCTAGATGAGATCCATAAAATGTAACCACATGCTTGGCCTCCTCTGTGGGGGAGGCTTCAAAGAGTACGAGGTACACAATTGAAACCCTTTGTTACCCAGGTATGGCCGCAGTTTACGGCCGATCAACAATTCTGCGATGCCTTCGGCAGCGTCATTGTAGACTGTGTCGAGCTACATCGCACCACCCGCCAGGTGATCCTCCGCCTGCGCAGCTCTGAACCCTTGGATCAGGCGCTGTGCGGGCGTCTTTGTGCTTCCCTGCAGGAGGTGTTCGCCGGGTACGAGCTGCATCTGCAAAACTACTTTGCCTACCCCAACATCACGCCCGAAGCCGTGTGCCTGATGATCGAGGAACTGAAAGAAAAAGGCATGCCGGTCAACGGTTTTCTTGATAAAAGCCAGCCTGTCGTCTTCGGCAGCGACGGCATCACGGTGCGCGTCAACGCAGGCCGCGCCATCCTCGAAAGCGTCGAACTGCCCCGTGTCCTGGCCGAGCTGATCCAGGAGCGTACCGGCAGCCTGCCCATCATCCGCCTGGCGGATACCGGCAAGGCCCGCACCGATGAGGAACTGGAGCAATATTTGCAGGAAAAGACCCCCGTTGTCAAGTTTGAGGCCAAGGAGACCCCGCCCGACTTCACAATCGAGGGCCTGGCCCTTACGGACAAGCCTGTCAAGCTGTTCTACGGCAAAAACTTCAAACCTACCGAGACACGCCGCCTCAATGACCTGGGCGACGGCGGCAAGGTCACCATCTGGGGCGATGTTTTCGCCACCGAGGTCAAGGGCAGCCGCCGCAAAATTTATTTCACTTCCATCACCGACTATTCTGGCTCCGTCAACCTCAAAGTGCTGGGGGACGAGGACGCCGACATGTCCAAGTGGGAGAACCTCAAGCCCGGCACGACCCTCATCGTGCGCGGCAACTATATGTACGATAAGTACGAGCATGACTATGTCGTGCTTCCTTACGATGTTCTGCAGGTCGAGCGCCAGCAGCGCCAGGATACCGCCCCCGAGGGCCACAAGCGCGTGGAGCTGCACCTGCACACCAAGTCCAGTTCGATGGACGCCTTCAATGATCCCGGCAACATCGTGCGCCTGGCTCACCGCATGGGTCACCGTGCTATTGCCATCACTGACCACGGCGTCTGCCAGGGCTACCCCGAAGCCATGCTGGCCACCGATGCCATCCACGAGACCGACCCCAACTTCAAGCTGATCTACGGCTGTGAGGCTTACTTCGTGGACGACATGATCCCCGCCGTCTACGGCAATGCCCAGATGGAACTGCCCGGCACCTTCGTCGTGTTTGACACCGAGACCACGGGCCTCGATTCCAACGTCGAACGCCTGACCGAGATCGGCGCCGTCTATGTCGAGAACGGCAAGATCAACGAGGAAAAGAAGTTCTGCACTTTCGTCAACCCCGGCAAGCCCATCCCGCAAAAGGTGGTGGACCTGACCGGCATCAACGATGCCATGGTCGCTGATGCCCCCAGCCCCGAAGAAGCTATTCGCGCCTTTAAGGAGTTCTGTGGCAATAACATTCTCGTTGCCCACAATGCCCACAGCTTTGATATGCTCTTCATCCGCAAAGCGGGGGAGAAGGCCGGTGTCAGCTGGGATGAAAACACCTACATCGACACCCTGCCTATGGGTCAGGCGTTGTTCCCGGGCCTGCGCAACTACAAACTGGACACCATCAACAAGCATCTGGAGATCCCGCCTTTCAACCACCACCGCGCGGTCGATGACGCCATGGCGCTGGCCCGCATCTTCGAGGTCATGCTGTCTGATCTGGAAGAAAAGGACATCCACACCGTTGAGGCCATCAACACCGGCCTTGGCGGCAACAAAGAGGTGCTTAAGAAAAAGTACTACCACCTGATCATTCTCGTGCAGAACCAGGTGGGTCTGAAAAACCTGTACCGCATCGTCAGCGCGGCTCACACCCAGTATTTCTTTAAAAAGCCGCGCGTGCCCCGCAGTTTGTTGAACAAATACCGCGAGGGCCTGCTGCTTTCACCCGCCTGCGAAGCTGGCGAGCTGTACCGCGCCATCGTGGCCGGCCAGCCCTACGAGCAGCTGCTGCGCATTGCTGACTATTACGACTATCTCGAAGTCCAGCCGCTTGGCAACAACGAGTTCATGGTCCGCAACGGCCAAGTGGAGTCCATCGACACGATCAAGGACTTCAACCGCACTGTCATCAAACTGGGCGAGGACCTGCACAAGCCCGTCGTCGCCACCGGCGACTCCCACTTCCAGGAGCCGGAGGACTGGATCTACCGCGCTGTCCTGCAGGCGGGCAACGGCTTCAAGGATGCCGACAACCAGGCCCCGCTGTACTACCGCACCACCCCGGACATGCTGGACGATTTCAGCTACCTGCCTGAGGATAAAGCCTATGAGATCGTGGTGACCAACCCCAACAAGATCGCCGCCACCATCGATAACAACCTGCGCGCCATCCCCAAAGGCACCTACCCGCCCAGCATCCCCGGCGCCGAGGAAGAACTGCGTACCGACACCTGGAGCCACGCAGCCCGCGACTATGGCACACCCATACCCGATGTGCTGCAAAAGCGCCTGAAGAAGGAGCTGGATTCCATCTGCGGCCACGGCTACGCCGTTTTGTACGTCATCGCCGTGCGTCTGGTGGCCTACTCCAACGCGGGCGGTTACCAGGTCGGCAGCCGTGGTTCCGTTGGATCTTCCGCCGTAGCGCACTTTTCCGGCATTTCCGAGGTCAACTCGATGCCGCCGCACTATCTGTGCCCCAACTGCAAGCACAGTGAGTGGATCGACGACGGCATCCACTTCGACGGCTTCGACCTGCCCGATAAGGATTGCCCGGTCTGCGGCAAGCCGATGCTCGTCGACGGCCATGACATTCCCTTCGAGACGTTCCTGGGCTTCTATGGCGACAAAGAGCCTGATATCGACCTGAACTTTTCCGGCATGTACCAATCCCACGTTCATCGTTATACCGAGGAATTGTTTGGAAAGGAAAACGTCTTTAAGGCCGGCACGGTATCCGGTCTGCAGGATAAGACTGCCTTCGGTTACGTCAAAAAGTATCTCGAAGAGCGCAGCAAGACCGTCAACCGTGCCGAGGAAAACCGCCTGGTCATCGGCTGCACCGGCGTCAAGCGCACCACCGGCCAGCACCCCGGCGGCATGGTCGTCGTGCCGGATACCTTCGACATCTACGATTTCTGCGCCATCCAGCACCCCGCCGACGACGTCAAAGGCGGTCTGCTGACCACCCACTTTGAATTTAAGTACCTGCACGATACGCTGCTCAAGCTGGACGAGCTGGGCCACGATGTGCCTACCTTCTACAAGTTCTTCGAGGAATACTCCGGCATCCCCATCGACTCGGTGCCGATGAACGACCCCAAGGTCTACAGCCTGCTCACCAGCCCTGAAGCCCTCGGCGTGACCGAGGAACAGATCGGCTCCAAGACCGGCACCTTCGGCATCCCCGAAATGGGCACCAACTTCGTGCGCCAGATGCTGCTGGATGCCCAGCCCAAAAACTTTTCTGAGCTGATCCAGATCTCTGGCCTGTCCCACGGCACCGACGTCTGGACCGGCAACGCCGATGAACTCATCCGTTCCGGTACCTGCACGATTGCCGAAGTCATCGGCTGCCGTGACAGTATCATGCTGTACCTGCTGCGCAAAGGCCTGGAACCGAAGATGGCCTTCGACATCATGGAGGCCGTGCGTAAAGGCAAGGTCGCCAAGGGTGGCTTCAAGCCCGGCTGGGAGGAAGCCATGAAGGAACACGATGTGCCCGATTGGTACATCGAATCCTGCCGCAAGATCAAATATATGTTTCCCAAGGCCCACGCGGTGGCCTACCTGATGGCGCACCGTGCCGGATGAGATTACCGTCGG
>OLQN01002435.1_pt1 | contig 12540 bp, 11 predicted proteins | sample 1673181 | NCBI WGS metagenome assembly OLQN01 (sample SAMEA3136763, study PRJEB25190) | human gut metagenome | biome: human gut; feature: human-associated habitat; material: faeces | place: Austria | collected 2013
AATCATTAAAAAAGTCAGTGTAACGTTCAGAATATTCACCCCCTTGAATTATTACACTTTCAGTATTTAACTCATTTAACTCTTTGATAAACTCGTCTACATTAGCATTATCTTTATAGATTAAATTGCCGTCACTATCAACTTTAGGTTGATCTTTATCATATTCAACGTATACCTTAGCTAGTTCAGTTCTATCTTCAATATAAGTTTCTAATTTTTCCTGTAGTTTTTTAAGAAACTTAGCACGCCCCCTATTAGCTTTCATTTTTTTTATTGGTAAATTTGATACCGTCTGTAATAATATTTCCAAGTCTTTATTCTGAATTTTTAATTCCATTCTTTATGCTCCTATTTTTTCTTCTAATCGTTTTAATCTAATATTTAACTCTTGAATTGCTTTAAGCCCTATATTACCAAGTCTAAAGTCATCTAGTGCTAACTTATCACCTTGAGAAAATACCAAGCTGCTATCCAACGCTTGAATGTCCTGAGCAATCAATCCGCATTTAGTGTAGTCTTTTTTATGCCCGAATTTATCCCTTTTCCAATCGAATTGTTTGAAGTTTAATTTTTCAATAAATTCTATTGCGTTATAATTACTATCCTCAATCCCTAATTTCAATCTTCTATCTGATGATGAAGAGTCAGGCGTGAACCACCAAGTTCCTGATAAACCCGTTCCGTCATCAACATATAATTGACCGCTACGTCCGTCCCAACCTATAAATGCAATTTTATAAATCCCATTAACAGGAGTGTCTTTATATCTATTAGAGATTATAGCGTGTCCTTGTACAGGATTGCCATTAAATTTATTGCAAATTGCAGCATAACCGTGCACTGTCAACAATGTATTATCGACGTTAGGATAAACCGTTTGTCCTGCGACAGAAAAATCTGGGTCGTGGTAAATAAATATCCCCTTAGGATAATTATCCCATGTATCACCTAAAATCTGAACCCCTGTTCCATAATTAGCAGTATAAGAAGCAGGAGTGTTAATTTGGAGTCCTCTATCTACTGGTTGCATATAACCATACTCACCTATTTTTATCTTAGTAGTACCTGTAAGTGTTGACCCGGTAATTGTAACCCCCTCAATAGTTCCACCATATATCCTATCTCCGCTTAAATACCCAGTGGTAATTTGAGTAGCACTGATGTCAACGGCTTGTAATTTATTGATAAATGCACTATTGGCAAACAACTCTTTAACCAATAGATTATTTACTAACAATTTATTAATCATTGCTTCATCAACTTTTAAAGCGTCAGCGGCAATGCTTTCAGCCGTCATATGAATAGCTTGTATTGATCCGGCGGATATATGCCCAGCTTCTATTGACCCTGTTGATATATGCTTAGAGTTTATAGTTCCGTCAACAATTAACTCTGCTGACCTTTTTTGGCGAATTTCTAAATTTTTACAAGCTATTTTGTGGAAGTTGTTATTTCCTTCTTGATATATTCCTAATCTGTAATATTCAATATCTGAAATATCAGGGTTAACCCTTAAATCAACTCCTCGTTTACTTGATATATAAGTTGAATTTTTTGAAGCAATTTTTTTAAAAAAGTATTCTGCATTTTGACCGTTTCTCTTTATTTCAATTATAAAGTTAAGGTCATAAGTTAAGTTACCTTGCCAGATAAATTCTCCTATTATTCTAAATTCATTTTTATTTAATAGGTTATCTTCTTTTATTTTAGAGGTTAGCCATAGTGAACGTTGCTCTAATCCAATTTCATTTCGCTTATCAACTTCAACCAAATTCTCATTACTTGGAGTAATTATAAATTTATCAGTTATCGCTTGGATACTGTCAGGACTTATTCTTAGCATACTAGCTAACGACTTACCGTTGAATTGTCTTCCTGACCCAAAATCAATACCGTCATCAGTTATTCTCATCTGTGAGTATTTAACTAAGTCATTAGGATTAATGCTGCCAACTTTATTTAACGTTTCAGTTGCTGTTTGCTTCCAAGTATTTAATGCGTTTATTTGGTTAGTACTATCTTCAGGAGCTGGAGACCACGAACTAGGTATTACAGTTCCATATCCAAGATAAGGTTCAGCTATTTTGCAATGCCCATTTTTATCAATTGCCACGAAAAAGAAATTATTCTTCGTGAAATCAAAATCGCTTTCTGCTATAAATTTAATCTCTTTAATTACCCATTGATTTTTTGGCATATTATCGGATAAATTAAAAGATTTTAAAGTAGAGTTATTTTTATGATTTTTTAATCTTAACTTAACTCCTGCGTCGTCATTTACATCACTAAAAATATAGATTGGTAATCTAATTACTAACTTATCTCCTTTTTTAACTGACGATATGCTACTTTTAACGTTAATTCCTTTCCATGTATAATTAGCTGCCCCTGCCACTTGCCATTCAATAGAATTATGCCCGTTATAATCATTTTGATTAATTTTTAAAGTAGCACTTGTATTTTCTATTGAATTTGAGTCTGGGAAATGCGTATTTAAAAGTAAGTTACGGTTACTATAGCTTATATTATCAATAGCACTTGATATTTCCCTAGTAACGCCCTTGCTGGTTTCTTCTAGCTTATTAGTAAGATTTTGAGCTGTTACATATCCTTTACCGTCAATTACTTTTAATACTTCTGTTCTTTCTCGTTTTAAAGCTTCTACAGTGTTAGTTTCAACCCAGGACTTCATCGTTTGAGTTCTTTCACCGTCTTTATTTACATAATCTTCTAACTTGACTATTTTGTTTGATAAGCCATCAGCGGTTACTTTAAATTCTGATTTAACAGCATTAATGCTATCGTTGGTATCTTTTTTTATCTTCTCAAACTCTCTAGTAACTTCGCCGTTTAGCTCTGTTACTTTATTAAATGCAGTTTCGCCTTTTTCTTTGGCGGAAGCTATTCCTTTTTCAAGTTCGATTATTTTATTGTGATTATCAGTTTTTAATGTTTCAAGTTGATGTTTAGTTTCGTTTAGGTTTTTGTTGAATTCAGTAGTTGCTCGTTGAATGTCGTTTTTTAACGGCTCTATAGAAGTTTCTACCGTTTTTATAATTTTTTCTTTTATAACCTCTGATTTTGCTATATTTTTTTCTATCTTATCGCCTATAGTATTTTCAATTGCTTTAGCTTTTTTATCAAATAACTTACTAGCATTAGCCGATTGCTCTTGCACCTTTTCATCAAAGTTATTTCTTATATAATCGAAGTATGCTTTTGTGTTGGCTTCTACTCCACTCATGCTGCTTGAAATTTCCGATCCTAAGTGTGTTTCTTTTTCACCTAAGATAAACTCTTTCCATTTTTTATTCATAGGATCGTAATGCGTTTCAATTATTCTAATGCGTTCATCTATGCCATATTTGAGATACTTAAGGATAACAGTATCACCTCTATTGATGTTTTCTGATAATTGCTCATAACTTACTTTAATAGAATTCTTAGGTTTATCAATATTATTTTCTGCAAATTGTTTGAATGCCCATTCTTCCAATTCTTCCGCTGTTCTTAAATCATTATTTGACATTGAAATTTCGTTAATAAATGGATAATCATTTATTAACGGGCTATCAACTATAAGAGTTATCGACATTTCATCATCTAAAGCTGATATTTCATCTTTTTGTTTTTTCTTTAATTCTTCAATTTCCGTTTTTTTTCTATCTGCTATTGCCTGACTTTCAGCCTTTCGTTGGTTCGCTCTTGCTTCTCTTTCTTGGTATTTTTTATTAACTTCATTAACAATTTGTTCATAACTTTTATATGAAGTTCCACTTCTTTTTACAGATCTATTAGCCTTAGCCAATTCTTGGGAATATCTCCTATCAATTTCTTCTTGAATTTGTTCTGCTCTTTTTTGAGAATTTCTTATTTTAGAATATTCTTTTTGAGAATTTCTTAGTGCTTCCATTTCTCTACGATGTTTTTCTTTTAAATTATCCTTGTCTTCTTTATCTCCGACTTTAAAAGTTGAACTAGCATGAATTCTAGTTATTATTTCATCTGCATTACTAGAATTTACAAATTCACTTATATTTTTAGCTGTTGTTAATACTTCTTCAGTGTCTTTACCTAATTTATTTAATAAACTTATTTGATTATCGTGTAAATCAATATCCGCTGAATAAGTATCGGCTATTTCACCTAATATCTTAAACGAATTTTTTAATTCTTTATCTTTATAATCTTTAAAGGTGCTATATGAATTTATTTTTTTTATATCAGAATAATAAATTAAATCTTTTTCTTTTGATATAAAACTTACAGCCCATTCATCTAAAATTGCCTGACAATTAGCATTTAATTTACTAAAATTGTTAAGCAATCGTTTGTTATAATCATAAGCTTGTTGATAACATGTTACAATTATGCATTTTTCATGCTCTGAAACATCAATATCCTTAATTCTAAATGTGTTAGTTCTGTCGAACTCATCACCTTTAACAATCATTCCTTTTTGAATGAAACTGTATATATCATTATCTACAGTAGGATATTTAAATGTTAATTTATAAGAAACATTCAAAACCCAATGAATATCCGCTTCATAGGCATTATTTAACACTATTCCGTTGTAAGTAAAATCTTTTTCAAATTTATCATATAACCATAACATTAAATAAACGCCCCCCATCTACATTCAATTTCTACCTTTGATATTCCATTACCTAAGGCTATTCCGTGTGTTCCTGGTTCTATTTCAAAAAAAGATCCTAGCATAACACTATTTAATAAATCTCCATCTTTATCAAATACATTTTGTTCACCTTGTTTACATTCAATAACTATTTTTTCTATTAGGTTTTTAAATCTAACAACTTGCTTTCCTATAGTAAGACTAGTTTGATTATGAGATGATCCATATATTGTTATTTTAGGATACATAACTACACTAGTTTCGTTGTGGATAGTGCCGTTACTATCATAAGTTTTGATATCTTTTTCCAAATTATAAGAAAAGGGGTTACATGTAAATGTTACATCAATTTCATAATCATCAACTTCTCCTAACCTAGATTTTATAGCCGATACTGTCAGCACCTCGTAATATCTGTTAGGATTATCAGAAGCAGTTAATTTACCGCTCCCCTCTAACCATACTAATAATTCATTCAATTGGAATAATTTAACATCGTATATAAGTAATTTATAAGTTTTTTCAACAACATCATATGAAGTTGAACTCCTAACTACTCCGCCAGACATCTCATCAGTTGTAAAAATTTTATCTTTTCTTTTTCCTTTATTAATTCCATCATTTTCTATTACATATATATCAAAAGGAAAATCAGCGGTAGACTTATCTTTGAATATTAATTTATTATAATGTAACGACATTGCTACCACCTCCAAAATTCATATTTTTAAATTCTTTCATTTTTCTAACTAATCTAGTTTCGACTTCTGAAGCTAATGTATTTATATCCTCCTTGTTACTAATGTTGTTACCTGTTATATTGATAGTTACATTAATTTCAGGCGATTGATTATTAGTATATTCTGATAACTTACCACTTATCCCTTGTATCTTTTCACGAGTTGATAACGGTGTTATATTAACGCCTCGTTTTGTTACTTGAAATAATTCTGGGCCAGCCTCCCCTACAATACCGGTATACCTTGGCGGTAAATTTTGAGAAGTTCCTATTTGTCCACCGTTTGCAAACATATCTACATTTCCACCGTATGCGTAAAAATCAATTTTTCCACCTTGAGCGAATAATCCTAATTTTTGTAATAAAGATATAGGACCACTTGCAGCAACATTAATTACTGATCGCCAAAATGTAGGGATACTTCTAATAGAATTATTAGCATTATTAGCTTTATAACTTACATTATCTTCTGCTTCTAAATGTTTAGTACCTGGATTTGTTGCTGAATAATTATTCAATGCACTTGTCGCCTGATTAGTAAAAGGTGTTGTATTCCCTTGGGTCATAATACTTTTAGTGCTAGGATTTGTATTGTTATAGTTATTCAACGTATTAGTAGCTTCTTGGGTAAATGATGTAGTATTCCCAGTTGCGTTCAATATTTTATCAACAGGATTAGTACCATTGAATACATTTAATTTATTTTGTGCATTGCTGATAGGTTGACTAGCTTGATCTGTAGCAGTTAAATTTTTATCAGTTACATTTGTATTGTTATAATTTAATATTTTCGAAAAAACATTATCAATAACATTACTTTGGTCATTGAACATTATTGATTTAGGAGGCAAACTAACTTGATTAAATACCTCTACTTTTTTATTAATATTATCTAAAGGTAAACTAGCTTTATCAACTATTTCAACATTTTTCGGCTTAATACCTTTTTTGTCCAACCACTCAAGATCTTCTTTTGTCATTTTAATAGTTCGACCTTGGTCTTCCGCTATTTTAATTGCTTTTAAAATATCAGGAAACGCCAAGGCTCTTTCATAATCGCTTTTAAAATTAAAAATTAAATCTTGACCTTCATAGCTAATTCCTATACTTTTTATATCACTATGAGCAGTCCAATTTTTTAATATCTCATCAACTTCTTTGACCTTTTCTTCCATCGATCCTAAGTTTTTAATATACTCTTCTTTTTGGCTAGTAATTAATCCGATGTGTTTCAAGGCAGCAATTTTAGCTGTTAATGCTGTTTCTTCCAAAGCTTCTTGCATTGCCTTTTGTGCCGTCTTACTATCAGTTGCTGCTTCAGTAGCACTTTTACCTAATTTTTTATATAGAGCTTCTAATTCAGCCATTTCTTGAGTTGTTAAACTTCTATTCTCCTTACCTGCTCTTGTTAAAATTTCTTTAATTCTATTTTGAGTTTCTCTTACATTTTTTATTTGCTCGTCAAAACTTTGTTTAACTACTTCTGATTGTTTTTTGTATTCCGCTTCTTCGATTAACCCATTAGCTTTTAATTGATTTAATCTGTCTTGTTCCGCTTTTCTACGTTTTTCAAAACTTTCAACAGAAGTTAATGCTACATCATTTATTGCTTTAATTTGAGTTAAAGCATAATCAGAAGTTATTTTTTTATTTTCTAAATAAGTTGATTGAATATTAGATAAAGAGTTGCCTATCATTATTCCAAAATTTTTAAACTTGCTTTCTATCTCATTGACATCATCATCACTCAAACTTAAATTCTCTTTAAGTTTTTTTCTAAACACTCCGTCTTTTTCATACCAAGCACCTTTTTTGAAATTTTCATCCAAGTTTTCCATAATAGATGTGTTAGCTTCTCTTATTTTTTTAGTTTCTTCTACAATAGATTGCGTATTTTTCTCAACCGATCCTTTCAATCTATCAATAGCATTCCCTGAACTTTCAGCACCTTTTCTAACTTCATCATACCACTCTTTATATTTCCCGTTTGTTTGTTCAACTGCCGCCTCATGATTACGACTGTCTTTAGTCATTTCCCGATATATTAAATACCCTATTCCTGCAAATGCTGCTCCTATTAATGCTGCTCCTGCAATATATGGATTTACAAAAGCCGAAGCCATTCCCCCTGCTCTTGTTGCTTGAGTCCCTACTCCTGCTATTTCGGTGCTTAATTTTGCAATATCTTTAACAGCTTTACCTGTTGTTATTTTCCCTATCCATTTTATAAGACTACTTATACTCTTAATTCCACTGCCGATTCCATTCGTCAATCTTCCTGTAATTGATAAAAACGGTCCCATTCCTAATACTGCAACCTGTATAGCTGGTGGCAATTTACTAAACCATACCATCATATCACCTACTGTTTTTACCAAAGGTTTCGAATGTTGCAATACTTCTACAAGTTTAGGTAACAATTGAGAACCTAACTCAATAGCCATCTTTTGAATTTCGTTTTTAGCGATTTGCAACTTACTAGCTGTTGTTTGATATCGGATATTAGCCTCATTAGTTAGGGCTGTGTTCTCTTCCCAACCTTTATTAGCAATATCTAACGCTCTACCAAGCCCACTATCGCCACCCAAGGCTCCTGTTAATCGTTTGATTGCGTCAGCCTCACGAATCCCTGTTATTCCTAGGCTAGCTAATACTTCGTTAACATTTCCGCCATTATCTTTTACTTTTTTAAGCCCAGATAATAATAGTTCTAATGCTTTTACCGGTCTATCATTAAAGGCTTTAGCAAATTCAGTTGTGCTTACTCCTGCTGCTTTAGCAAAAGCACTTAATTCTTTACCGCCACCCATTACTGCATTTTGCATTTTAGTCATACTTTGGGTCATGGCACTACCACCTGCTTCGGCTTCAATACCTACAGAACTCATAGCAGCAGCCAAGCCTAATACATCAGCTTCTGCCATATTAGTTTGTTTTCCCATACCTGAAAGCCTTTGGGACATAGCAACAATATCTCGCTCATTAGTAGCAAAATTATTTCCTAATGCAACTACTGTTGATCCAAGGTTTTGAATTTTATTTTGAGCAGTACCCATTACGTTCATAAATTGAGATAATGAGGTTGCTGCTTCTTCTCCGCTTAAATTAGTTGTTGCTCCTAAGTCAGCTATTGTTTTAGTAAAATCAACTATATTTTCTTTTTTAATACCTAATTGTCCTGCAATCTCGCCGATTTTAGCTAATTCATTTGCACTTACCGGTATCTGTGTTGATAAATCTAGTAAACTTTGACGTATTTTGTTTAATTCTTCTGGAGTACCATTTACTGTTTTTACTACACCAGCAAAATCACTTTCAAAATTAATGGCACTCTTACCAGCTAATAGCATTCCTGCTGATATTCCAGCTGTTGCTTTTGTTATTCCATCGCCCACCCTTGTCATACCTTGCCCAAAGTTTTGAACTTTAGTTCCTGTATTTTCAAAATTTTTGGCAACATCAGCTAATCGCCCGCCACTATTTCTAAATGATGCATGTGTACTTTCTACAGCATTTCTTAATTTAAAATAACTAGTTTCAGCATTAGCAATTTTAGTAGGTAAAGTTGTTAATTCTTTCTCTTGACTATTTAAAGTCGAATTTAGTCCTTTAATTTGACTTTCTAAAGTTTTAGCTTCTTTTTCAGTTTCTTTGTATACTTTACCGCTAGCCGTCACAGTTTCTTTATATTTTTTAACAGCTTCACTATTCTTACCATAAGTCTCTTCTAGATGTTTTAAATGTTGTCGTTGACTTTGTAAGATAGCACCATTTGTTTTTAATACTGATTGTTTTTGTTTTAAACTATTAGATAGTTTATCTATTTCTTTTGGAATTTGGCTCGTAGATTGTTTTAATGAATCATATTTATTTTTTAAGTTATTGACATTAGTTGCGGACTGATTCATTTGAGATGTTAAGCCTTGAATTTTAATCTTATAAGAATCGTAGGCTCTACCACCATTACCCAAAGCTGCTATATTCCTTTTAGTTTCAGCTTGTAATCTTTTTAAAGCATTTTCACCTTGCTTTATTGCAGAAGTAAAAGTACCTACCCCATCAGCAGTTAATACTACGCCAATCTTATCCAAGTATTCCGCCATCTTTTACCTCCTTAAAGTATATTACTGAAATTTGTTGTTATAACTTCTTCTGATTCAGATTGATCAGTTTGATTATAATTTTCATTTATATATTTATTATGCATATATATTATATAATCCAAATTATACTCATATAAAAATTCATCCAAATTCATTCCAAACCAAGTTTTACATCTATAATACAACTCATCCCAATCTATTTCTTCTTGTGTTTTTTCTTCTTGCTCACTAGTTGAACTGTTTTTTTCTCTTCTAGGAGCTCGCTTACCTGTGTATTTAAAATATTCTTTCCCAATTCACTATCACTTGTTATCCCTAACATCGTAAGTAATATTTCGGTAATATCTCCATACACTGCTTTTTGATATTCCAAAGAAAAAATTTCTAATTCAGATTCAGTTACATTTTCCAAAATTTCATTTACAGTTGTTATATAGCCGTTAGCTTTTAAAATTGAAGCTAAAAATTTAGCGTTACTAATGAATGGTTCTTCTGCGTACTTTTCTTGCCATTGCCCTTGTTTAATTCCATAATCAGCTTCTAAATGAATCCAAACTGCTAAATTAGCTTTTAAATTTATAGGTTTACCTAAAATATTTGTTTCAAATGTTTTTATATTTTTTACAAAAATACTCATTGTTAAAATCTCCTTTTTGAAAAGGGCTAGTCTTTGCTAGCCCTTAATATTATGCTTCCGGTACTACTGTGTCATCAGGTGTTCCGCTATCTTTCAAACATGCTTTTAATGTTTCAGCGTTGTAAAACCCTAATGTAAGTAATTTTTCCCTGTCGTATTTAGTCGTTTCTCGTAAGTCAATTTTACTAAATACAGATTTTCGTTTTTCTGATGAAACTGGATAAGCTTTGATGGTTACTTGAGTAATATTTTCTTTTTTCTCATCTGTTTCAGTTTCAGCATTAAAGTCAGGGTTTTCAATTTGGCAAACTGGGAAATTATATATAATTTCTTGACCATCTTCATCTGTTACTGGGAATGCCCATCTAAATTGTTTATATTTCGGGCTATCCCCTTGAACATACGCTCCATTAGCTAATTTCACCATTCCACTTACTTCTTCTAAAAAGCCATCTGGAAACCAACCAATGTCAACCGTCATCTCTACACTTGAATATTTAACAATATCTCTTGCTTTTACATTAGAAAGATATACTGTTTTATTTTTTGTTTGACCTTTAAATGCTATTTTGTCAATAGCATATACTTCGAAAACTTTTTCCTCATAAGTTAAACCACTTGAACTAAGTGCTTCTGTTTTAACTTTTTGTAAATAACCAGCACCTACACCAGTTAATAATGCTTTAGTTACTGTTTCTTTTGTTACTGCCATTTAATTTCTCCTTTACTTTAATAAGTTTTCTTTTATTTTTTTAGAAAAACTTTTTTTGTGTTTTATTGCAGCAGGGCGAATATGAGGCTTTGGAGCAATGTATTTTCTAGTACCTTTTTTATATTTACGCTTTCTTTTACCTCTACGTTCTCTTCCTGATGATTTAGAAAAACCCGCATGAAATCCTATTTCATGAAAATATAAATGTAAATTTGGTCTGCTTGCCCAACCCACGATACTCTCATAAGGGTTATGTTTGGTTGTTATACCTGCAATACCTTTTCCTGTTACTTTTAATCCTTTACTTTTTGCTATATTTTGTGCATCTATTTTTATTTCTTCCGCTTCTTTTTCTATGATTAAATTTACACCATTTGCATTATTTCTTATCTTTTCTAACCTAGTGATAGCTTTATCAAATCCAAATTCTTTACTCACGAATAAATCTCCATAAAATACATGAACTGCGTATCCTTTGTTTCTGGATCTACATCAATCACCTCTTGCCAAGAACTTGTATTTAATGTTGTATTTTCTATAGTTTCTTGAAGTTTTATAAGTATTTCAGAATTATCAAGATCATGTGGTTTAAAATCATAAAAATTCAATTGATATGTATGACGCTTTATTTTTTTCTGGTTAGAAAGCCTACTTTCATTAGTATGTACATGAAAGTAAACTAATTTAGGAAATGCCTCATTATCACTGAATCCATAAGAAAGTGGAATGTTCAACCCTAAAGATTGAATAGTGTTAAAAATCATTTTTTTAGTTGTCATTTTTTAATCACCTCAACTAAAGATAATTCAGTTTCATTTTTCGTATGGTTGTGATATACCCTTGAAATAGTATAAATTTTATTTTTAATAACGATAAATAAATCACTTAGAATATAATCATCTATTCTTGGAAATAATCGAATAGCTATTCTCCTAGATACTTCTGTATCAACTTGTAGAGCTTGATATTGTTCTATAGATGTTATTCCTAACTTTCTAAACCAAAAACTTTTTATTTCTTTTTCAATTTTAGTAGTTAGTTTAGTGTTAAATTCATCTTTTTCAAATTCATACTTTACAAACTTTACTATTCCATCATTATATGTCTGATTAATTTTTTCTTGTTTTTTTCCTAAATTTATCATTATGTTTCCCCTAATGTTAAAGCAAGATTAATAATCTGTGTTCTGAAATTCTTATCGAAATATTCTAAACTATCATTGTAGGCATATCTAACTCTCTCAAAAACAAGTTCTTGTGCTAAAAGATTAGTTTCTACATCAAAATTACCGCACTGAATTTTTAATGAAAAAATAGACGAAGAAAGCAACTGTTTAAGTTGCTCATCTTCATCACCATGTAAAATATGTAATCTATCTTTTAATTTCTTTAATAAATCATTCATAGATTATTCTTCCGCTTCTTCTAGTTGTTCTTCAGATGTTTCTTCTTCTGGGTCAATATTTCTTACTTTTTGAACGAATTTTTTATCATGATCCGATAAGTTTTTTTCAATTTCTTCAAGTCTATCTTTAGAAAAATCTACAATAGCCCCCGCTTTATATTCTTCATCAGTGTATTTATTCAAAAAGTTATTTAAAATTTTAACTTTAACCATTTATTATACCTCCTTATGCTCGTGGTGTAATATTTAAATCATAGATTTGTGCAGCATAATTATCTGTAGGTTTGCCGTTAGCATACATTTTAG
>OLQN01002443.1_pt1 | contig 12526 bp, 10 predicted proteins | sample 1673181 | NCBI WGS metagenome assembly OLQN01 (sample SAMEA3136763, study PRJEB25190) | human gut metagenome | biome: human gut; feature: human-associated habitat; material: faeces | place: Austria | collected 2013
CAGATCTTTCTGGTCAGTCTGCCGCTGGCGCTTTCCAACCTGCTGCAGGTGCTGTTCAACATGTCGGACGTGGCCGTGGTAGGCCGGTTTGCAGGCTCTACAGCGCTGGGCGCGGTGGGTTCCACCAGCATCCTCGTCAGCCTGTTCACCGGCTTCCTGATCGGCCTGAGCGGCGGCATCAACGTGCTGGTGGCCCGCTTCTACGGTGCACGGCACGAGCACGATGTGGAAAAGACTGTCCACTCCGCCGCCATCGTCAGCCTGATCGCGGGTGTGGTGCTGCTGTTCGTCGGCCTGTTGGGTTCCCCCTTCATGCTGCGGCTGCTGAACACCAAGGACGACCTGCTGCCCGGTGCCATCCTGTACCTGCGGGTGTACTTCCTTGGTATGCCCGCTCTGGCCTTGTACAACTTCGGCAACGCTGTGTTCAGCGCCATCGGCGACACCAAAAAGCCGCTGATGTACCTGTCCATTGCGGGCGCACTGAACATTGCACTGAACCTGTTCTTTGTCATCGTGTGCCAGTTAAGCGTCATGGGCGTGGCGCTGGCCAGTGCCATTTCGCAGTGCGTCTCTGCCGGGCTGATCCTGCACGCTTTGACCAAAGTGCATGACTGCTACGTGCTGGACACCAAAAAGCTGCATCTGGACCCCGCCACAACAAAGAGCATTCTGGGCCTTGGTCTTCCGTCCGGTTTCCAGAATGCCATTTTCGCCATTGCAAACCTGTTCATTCAGGCAGGGGTCAACTCCTTCGACTCTCTCATGGTCAAGGGCAACAGCGCCGCCGCCAATGCCGATGCCATGATCTACGACTGCATGGCCGCATTCTATATGGCCTGTGCAAGCTTTATGAGCCAGAACTACGGCGCTGGCAAGCCGGACCGCGTAAAGAAGAGTTATTTCATCAGTCTGGCCTACTCCTTTGGTGTGGGCCTGATCCTGGGCGGAAGCCTGTTCCTCTTTGGCCGCACCTTCCTTGCCCTGTTCACCACCGAGAGCGCCGTCATTGATGCCGGCATGAAGCGCGTGGGCGTGATGGGCTTTGCCTACTGCATCTCCGCCTTTATGGATTGCACCATCGCCGCTTCCCGCGGACTTGGCAAGACTGTGGTGCCCACCATTATTGTGGTAATGGGTTCCTGCGTGTTCCGGGTGATCTGGGTATACACCATCTTCGCGCACTTTCACACCATTCCCTCGCTGTACGCACTGTACCCCTGCAGCTGGGCGCTGACCGCCCTTGCCGAGATCGTGTACTTCGCACACTGCTATAAGGAATCGATGAGGATTTTTGAGCAGCCAAAAGCTGCCGCATAAAGCACAAAAGCTCCTGTCTGAATGGGCAGGAGCTTTTGTGCTACTGAACTTTTACTTCACCGGCCAGAACGCGCTTGTAATCCTCATAGTTGCGGGCCAGCAGGGCAGGGGTGTCCAGACCATATGGGCACTTGGCCTTGCACCGGTTGCAGTGCAGGCAGCCCTCGATCTTTTTCATCTTGGCCTGACCTGCGGGGCTGAGATGCTCTGCCGAGGGCGAACGCCGCAGCAGCAGGCTCATGCGGGCGCAGTTGTTGATCTCGATGCCTGCCGGGCAGGGCATACAATAGCCGCAGCCGCGGCAGAACTCGCCGCACAGCTCGGTACGATCCCCCTCAATGACGGCACGGATGTCGTCGGTCATGCGCGGCGGGTTGTCGATATAGGAGAGGAACTCGTCCAGTTCCCTTTCACGCTGCACGCCCCAGATGGGCAGAACTCCATCGAACTGCGCCTCAAAGGCATAGGCTGCGGCGCTGTTGGTGATCAGTCCACCGGACAGGCCCTTCATGGCGATAAAGCCCATATTTGCCGCCTTGCACTTGTTCACCAATTCCAGCTCCTGCTCACCGGAGATATAGCTGAACGGGAACTGCAGCGTCTCGTACAAACCGCTGTCAATGGCCTCGTGGGCCACCTTCAGGCGGTGGTTGGTGATGCCGATATGCCCGGATCATGCCTTTGGCTTTGGCCTCCTGCATAGCCTCGTAGAGGCCGGAGCCGTCGCCGGGCTTCGGGCAGAATGCGGGATTGTGGAACTGGTACAGGTCAATGTAATCGGTGCGCAGATTGGTGAGTGAGGTGTGCAGATCCTTCCAAAAGTCCTCTGCGTTCTGCGCTGCCGTTTTGGTGGCGATATACACTTCCGTGCGGATGCCGTCAAAGGCTTCGCCCAGCTTCACCTCGCTGTCGGTGTAGGCGCGGGCGGTATCAAAAAAGCGGATGCCTGCCTTGTAAGCCTTGCGGGCCAGATAGACGGCATCTTCCTGCGAGATGCGCTGGATGGGCAGTGCGCCGAAGCCATTTTTGTTCACCGTGATGCCGGTGCTGCCAAGGGTGACCATATCCATAGCTGTTTCCTCCACTCGTGGGTGTAAAGACTCTCCTTTTTCATTATAAAACGAACGATTCTGCTGTGCAAGAAGTTAGGCAAAGCAAAAGGGCCTTTCCCGAAGGAAAAGCCCTCTTTGCTTACTTTTTACTGATAATCGTGGTTCAGGAACATCGCCTTGATGACCACCACCTCGTCGTATTCCTCCTGTTCCACCTGCACGTCTGCGTTCAGGGACTTCAGGCGGTTTTCCACGGCAGTCAAAGCCTCCGGCACGGTGACGGCGCGGCCCTCTTCGATGGCATCGGCCATCTGCTTGAGCACGATGGGATGTGCGTAATGGCTGGGCACCGGAAAGGCACCGTTCGGGTAGTGCTTCACGTATTCTGCCATAGCAGCTTCGGCCTTCTCGGCCCGCTTCATGATGGCGCTGTGGTTGTTGTGGGCAGTGGGCAGCATGTTGTAGCTGGAGAACAGGAAGATGGCTGCAAAGCCGAACAGCGCAAAGTAGATGCCATAGCCGCCGGTATGGGTGGTGACGGCATACAGGCCATAGGCCGCAGAGACGATGCCCATGATAAAGATGGCAAGCGCCACATAGCGGTACACCGGCTTGCTCTGCAGCTGGGCACGCTTGCGGCGCTCGGCTGCACTGAGCTCATCGGCGATTTCCGGCTTTGCTTCCAGATATTCCTTTGCCCTGCGCAGCACGGTGATGCTGTGACGGGCTTCGTCGGTCAGTTCGCTTTCCGGCAGCTTGCGGGAGGCCTTTTCGGCTTCCTTCTTCTGCAGCATCTGCTCACCGGCTGCGCTGAGCAGATGGATCTGCGGCTGCTCTTTGGCCAGCACCTCCAGCAGCTTGTCCACATCCCGCTCGTCCTTGAAGTTGCACTGCTTCTGCTTGCCGCCATCGTACTCCACCACAAGGTAGGCCATGGAGGCAAACATGCCCTTGCCGGTAAAGCCGCCGGAGCTCATAGCCACCCGCTTGAACACGCGGCTGATGCTGCCGTAGGGCAGATAATAGCGGCGGTCGATGTAAAAGCTGTTGAGGTACAGCGCCTTTTTGCCAACGCCGCAGGGGCCGATCTTTTTGCAGGACTTTCTGTCCTCCACCAGCTCCTGATTATCAAGCTTTGCCATACCCAGCTGTGCAGGTTTGAAGATCATGGAAGTTCCCTTCTTTACTGTTAGTTTCCGGTCCAGCCGCAGATGCTGCAGCCATTCCAAATAAAATCACCGGTTCTATTTTCGCACTGCAGCCCTCAAAATGCAACCCCTTCTGCTGCTAAGATTTGCACAAAAGGTTTGTCTGTTATGTCAAAACACCCCCGTCACTGCGGGGTGCAGCGGCGGGGGTGTCAGAGTTTAAGGCTTATGCGGTGCGGCAGACATCCTTATGCCTTCTGAGAAGCGGTGTGCTTCTTGGTAGCATAGATGAAGAGTGCCAGCATTGCGATTGCAAAGATGATGCCGATGGGGTATGCAACGGCAGTGTTGTAAGCGACCAGCTTGCCGTCTGCGTAAGTATTGATCATCTTGCCCAGGCACTCAGGTGCCAGCACGAAGTAGGTGCAGGACACAGCGCTCATGAAGGTAGCGGGCACAGCGGTGATCCAGTAGTTCTTCTTCTCCTTGAACAGGTACATGGATGCAGCCCACAGAACGATCATGGCCAGCGTCTGGTTGGTCCAGCTGAAGTAGCGCCAGATCACGGTGTAGTTGATGAAGCCCATTGCGTTGCCGATGCCAAGGAAAGCACCAACGCCCAGAACCGGGATGCAGAGCTTCAGGCGGTTTGCGTAGCTGTCCTGATCGATCTTGAGCCAGTCGGCCAGGGTCAGACGAGCGGAACGGAACGCGGTATCGCCGGAGGTGACGGGGCAGATGACAACGCCGATCATTGCCAGAGCAATGCCAACGCCGCCCATGGTCTTTGCACACACGTCGTAGATGGCAGCAGACTGACCAGCAGCCAGAGCCTCGGCCAGACCAGCCATCTTGCCGTCGGTGATGGTGTACAGTGCGCAGCCGGCAGCGGCCCAGATCAGAGCGATGACGCCCTCGCAGACCATTGCGCCGTAGAACACGAAGTGGCCCTGCTTTTCACTCTTCATGCAGCGAGCCATCAGGGGCGACTGGGTGGAGTGGAAGCCGGAGATTGCACCGCAGGCCACCGTGATGAACATGAAGCTCCAGATGGGAGTGCCCGACGGATGCATGCTGCCAAAGTGATCCCAGATCTCCGGGATGGTGTAGGCGGGATTGGTGAAGATGCCGAAGATGACACCGATGGCCATGATGATCAGGCAGATGCCAAAGATGGGGTAGATCTTGCCAATGACGGCATCAATGGAGATAAAGGTTGCAATAAAGTAGTACACCAGAATAATGATGAGCCAGAACAGCAGCGAGGTGAGCACGCCGGAAGCGCCGCTCTGACTGCACAGCTCCACGATCAGGCCTGCGGGACCCACCGCGAACACAGTACCCACCATGATGAGCAGCACCACCGAGAACACACGCATGACGTTCTGCATCACAGGGCCTAAGTACTTGCCGGTGATCTCGGCGATGGAAGCGCCGTCGTTGCGCTCGCTCATCATGCCGGAGAAGTAGTCGTGCACGCCGCCTGCAAAGATGGTGCCGAAGGTGATCCACAGGAACACCACAGGCCCCCACAATGCGCCCTGCATGGCACCAAAGATGGGGCCAAGGCCGGCGATGTTCAGCAGCTGAACGAGGAACAGCTTCCACTGGGGCATCACAACGTAGTCCACACCGTCATTGATGCGCACAGCAGGCGTTTCGCGGTCGTCCGGGCCGAAGGTGTTGTCCACAATCTTACCATAGACAAAGTAGCCCACGATCAGGATCGCCAGACAGAGTAAGAAACTGATCATACCAGAAACCTCCTTTTTCTTTGTGCCGGAATTATGGAAGCATTTTCCATATTTTCCATTCATCCCGGCCAGCTTTCTGGGTCTATGTTAACATATTTTTCATAAAAGTGATAATATGCTTCTGGTATGGGGGCATATCAAAGACCATATAGCTGCAAAGTTTTTTAGCCGATGTTTCGTTTCTTTTTCGCTCGATTTATCAACAAAAAGACAGCCGCAGCGCATAAAGCGCTGCGGCTGTCGGCCAAATTCCTTTGCTTTCCGGTTTTTCCGCATTCCGATGTTTTGCCAGTTCTTAACCGGTTTCGGCGGTCATTTCACGGTCAGCGCCGCCTGCTTGTGCAGCAGCTGCACAAAGGTCTGCTCTTCCGGGCGCAGGGTCCCCCTGTCCGGATAGACCAGAACATCCTTCATGCGCTGGCGCTGGGCCGGGCATTTCCTGAGCACCAGATGGTATTGTTCCAGCGCCCGCTTTGGCATGGGCGAAGCCCACATATAGGCATTGGGCAGGTTCTGCAGGATGGAAAACTGGCTGCACCGCTCATACACATGGATGCGGCGGTTCGGGTTCGTATGCCAGCGCAGGCCGCTGTCCTCACCGCCGGGCAGCTGGAAATCACCGTGCAGGACTTCCATATAGCTGTTCAGCTGGGTGATGTCGGTCACTTCGCACTTTGCCAGCGGGCCTTCACGGTTGGTCAGCAGCCGGTATTCAAACTCCATCACCGGCTCCCGGTGCAGGCCGTGACGGTCGCAGTAGCGGTGGTAATAATCCTCATCCTCCTCCGCGTAGCGCAGCAGGGCCAGATGATAGCCCCGCCGCAGTACATGGTCCAGCGCTTCCATGGAGCCGGATTCCCGGATATGCACCCGCAGCTGCTGGCTGTCTGCCATCTGCTGCAAAAAATCCACCGTCGCGTAGGAAGCGTAGGTGGCGTGGGGCAGCACCACCCGCAGCTCCGCACAGCTGCTCTGCCGGCTGCGGGCATCCAGATCCAGCCGGTCTACCTCGTCCAGCACCCGCTCTGCCTGCCGGATAAAATGCCGTCCCTGTTCGGTGGGGATCATGCCGGTGGACGAGCGCTCAAAGATGCGGATGCCATATTCCTCTTCCAGGTTCTTGAGCGCCTTGCTCACATTGGGCTGGGCCGCATACAGCTGCTTTGCCGCCGCGCTCACGGAGCCCCACTTGCGGATGGCCACCAGATAACGCAGTTCCGTAATATTCATGTGACTGCCCCCTGTTCCAAAAATCATTCCTATTTTATCAAGCCGGGCGGCCGGCTGTCAAGCCAAATGCGGTTGACGCGCCCCGCGCAGAGCTTTATAATAAAAATGCTGTATTTACAAAAAGGAGTTTAGCTGCTATGGAGACTACCTACCGCGTTCTGCGCATTGAAGAGCAGATGTATGGCTGCGAGGAGCTGCCCGCCGGTCAGCCGGTGCTGTGCGATGTCACGCTGGCCGATCCCGCCGGGGAGCGGCGCACCCTGCCCTACCCGGACAAAGAGCTCACCCGCCTAGGCATCGACGAGGGCAGCATGGTCGTCCTGACCGCAGACGGCACACTGAAAAAAGCATAAAATGCAGGAGGAACTTATGAAAAAGATCAAAACCTCGGCCCTGATCGGTCTGGGCGCACTGGGCATCCTGTTCGGCCGCAAAATGCCCGGCGTGCAGGTCATTGCCGATGAGGATCGCATCGCCCGCTACTCTGCCGAACCGGTCGTCTGCAACGGCGAAGCGTGCAGCTTTCGTTACGTCACCCCTGCCGAGGGCAAACCGGTAGACCTGCTTCTGGTGGCCGTCAAGGCTACGGTGCTGGAACAGGCCATTCAGGACATTGCAAAGTTCGTAGGGCCGGACACCGTGATCCTCAGCGTGCTGAACGGCATCACCAGCGAGGAGCACATTGACGCAGCCTATCCCGGCCACACCCTGTGGAGCGTTGCCATCGGCATGGACGCCACCCGCACCGGGCGCACGCTGGTGTTCAATCAGGCGGGCAAGATCCAGTTCGGTGAGCGCAGCGGCGAAATGACCGACCGTGTGCAGGCCGTGGCTGACTATCTGGACGAGTGCGGCATTGCCAACGAGCCCTGTGGGGATATCCTTTACAAGCAGTGGAACAAGCTGATGGTGAATGACGGCCTGAATCAGGCCGCAGCCGCCTTTGACCAGCCCTACGGCGGCCTGCGCCAGCCCGGCGAAGCACAGGACATGATGCGCGCGGCCATGCAGGAGGTCATCCGGCTGGCGAACCTTGAGGGCGTGCCCCTGCCGCCGGACAATGATGTGCAGTTCATCGATGCCATGATGCCCACCTTTAACCCCGAGGGCATGCCCAGCATGCGGCAGGATGTGCTGGCAAAGCGCCCCACCGAGGTGGAGGAGTTTGCCGGTGTGGTGCGCCAGCGGGCCAAGAAGTACGGGATGCCCACCCCTGCCAACGACTTTTTCTACACCCGCATCCGCGAGATCGAGGCGGGATACGACCAGTAAGGAGCCACCCATGCATACGCTTTATTTCACCCGCCACGGAGAGACCGTCTGGAACGTTGAAAACAAGATCTGCGGCATGACCGACAGCCCCCTCACCGAGCGGGGCCGCCAGCAGGCCCGGAAGCTGGGCGAAGCCGTCAAGGCCAGCGGGGTGCACATCGATGAGATCCTGTACTCTCCCCTGTCCCGCGCCGCCGACACCGCCATGGCCATTGCCGAGGCCACCGGCCTGCCCGCCCGGTGTGAGCCGCGCCTGCGGGAGCAGTGCTTTGGCAAATACGAGGGCACGCCCCGCAACGGCGGCGAGTTCCGCGTTTCCAAGACCCACTTTGCCGACCGCTACGACGGCGGCGAGAGCATGATGCAGCTGGCCCAGCGCATCTATAACCTGCTGGACGAGCTGAAGGCCGACACCGGCAAGACCTATCTGCTGGTGGCCCACAACGGCATCGCCCGGGTGGTGCAGTCCTATTTCTACGACATGACCAACGAGGAATACGCAGCTGCGGGCATCAAAAACTGCGAACTGGTGGAATACCATTTTGAATGATGTTCGCAAAACGATTTAAAATGCCCTCCGCTTCGCTCTGGGCATCTTTAGCGGAACGATTATTTTTATAGAAAGAAAGCCGGAAAATCTGCGGATTTTCCGGCTTTCGCTTTTCACGGGAGAGGACTGGGCGGCAAAGTTACTGGCTCGAGTACAAAGCTTACAAGCGCGCCTGCTCCCCTGCGGGGAGCTGCCGCAGCAGCGGCTGAGGGGCCTTGAAATCGGCGGAACACAAAAAATCCTTTAGCGGAGCGGCTTGGATTTTTTGTATGGAGCCCATCTTCTTTGGGGTTACTAGGGGCGTGCAGCCCCTAGTTCGTGCCTCCCGCGCCTCGAAAGTAGCGGGTGCTTTTCTGGTTCTCTTTTGGCACGCAAAAGAGAACGTACCCGGCGGCAACGCTTTTTGCAAAAGGTGTGAAACTCAATCCACGCGAAAACGCTCTGCGAGGGAAACACATCTTTCTGTCTGCATACCCCGCCAACTGAATAATTTCAACAAAAAATAGCTGGAAAAATTGGATGCAAATTCTAAAATCCGTTCCCCACAAAGATATAAAACTGTGATATAATCATAAATAAGATAGAATACAGTGGAAGTTAAGATAGAATACAGTGGAAGTCTGCCTGACTGTATGTCCGAGTAAAATCTGAGGAGGCGAATGCCCAATGGCACAGATCCGCTCCAAGCCCTTCGGTGTGACCAAACAGGGCGCAAATGTTACAGAGTACATCCTTTCCAACCCCGGCGGCCTGACGGTGAGCGTTCTGGACTACGGATGCATCATTAAAAACATCATCGTTCCGGCCAAGAACGGCCCGGTGGATGTCGTGCTGGGCCACGACACCATGGCAGATTATGAGGATGACTTCACGTCCTCCGGCAGCACCTGCTGCGGCGCGTTCGTGGGCCGCTATGCAAACCGCATCGAGAATGCCACCTTCAGCGTGGGCGGCAAGACCTATCAGCTGGAAGCAAACAACGGCCCCAACCACCTGCACGGCTGCTTCTCCCGTAAGCTGTACCGGGTGAAGGCCTTTGGCGACACCCTGCTGATGGAGGCCGAGAGCCCGGACGGCGAGGACGGCTTCCCCGGCAACCTGAAGCTGGCGGTGCGCTATACCCTCACCGAGGACAATACCTTCCGCATGGATTACCGCGTCTCTTCGGATGCGGATACCATCGTGAACCTCACGAACCACAGCTACTTCAACCTGAATGGTGAGGGCGATATTCTGGGCCAGAAGCTGCGCATCTATGCCTCCAACTATCTGGAAGGCAACAACCAGACCTGCCCCACCGGTGCCATTCTGCCGGTGGCAAACACCCCCATGGATTTTACCGAGGGAAAGCTCATTGGCCGGGATATCGATACCGGCTTTGCCCAGACCACCATGGTGGGCGGTGGCTACGACCACTGCTTTGTGATCGACCGCGCCCGCGGCTCCAGCCAGAGCATCTGCGCATGGGTCACCAGTGAAAAGACCGGCATCAGCATGAAGCTGTACACCACCCAGCCGGGCATCCAGTTGTACACCGGAAACTTTTTGCAGGACTGCCCCACCCCCGGCAAGGGCGGCGTGCCCATGCAGAAGTACGGCGGCTTTGCGCTGGAGACCCAGCACTACCCCTGCAGCCCTTCCCACCCGGAGTTCCCCACCACGGTGTTGCGGGCAGGCAAGGTGTTCCGCGCCACCACCACCCTGCGCTTTTTCACCGGCAAGCAGTGCGGAAAATTGTAAAAAATGATGCACCACACAAAAACGTCTGCTCCGGCAGACGTTTTTTGCGTGGCAGGAGGAGAACTCCCCCAGTCGCCTACGGCGACAACCCTCTCAGTCTGCTCCCGATGGTCGCAGCCAGCTCCCCCGAAGGGGGCGCTTTTTGGAATCTTCCGGTCAGCGCGAATAAAGCTCCCCCTGAGAGGAAAGACTTCCCCCGGCCGGGGGAAGATGTCGCGCAGCGACAAAAGGGGGAAGCTGGCACGGCGTAAGCCGTGACTGAGAGGGTTCTCCCGTCCCCATTTCTATGTTTTGCACAAACCGTGCCTTTTATCCATGACAAAATGACAAAAAACGTTTTCAAATCAAAATCTCAAAAACAAAGATGCAACAAAAATTCATCTAAATAGAAGACGCATCCCTTGATTCCGAGCCATAAAAGCGGTATTCTTTAGGCAAGGCCGGGGAATGCCGGCATCAACTGTAATGTAAATGAGTGAGAGAGGTACTAGGCTATGGCAATTTTGGTTTCCGGCGGCGCCGGTTATATCGGCAGCCACACCTGCATCGAACTGCTGAACGCTGGCTACGACGTTGTTGTGGCAGATAACTATTATAATGCATCTCCGGTGGTGCTGGACCGCATCAAGCAGATCACCGGCAAGGACTTCCGCTTTTACAAGGCAGATATGACCAAGCACGAGGATGTGGAGCACATCTTCTCTGAGTGCCCGGACATTACTGCTGTGATCCAGTTTGCAGCCTACAAGGCCGTGGGCGAGAGTGTTTCCAAGCCCATTGAATACTATTACAACAACCTCAACTGCACGCTGGTCATTCTGGACGTGATGCGCCATCACAACTGCCACAACTTCGTGTTCAGCTCTTCCGCAACCGTCTATGGCGACCCCGCCAGCGTGCCCATCACCGAGGACTTCCCCACCGGTGCCACCACCAACCCCTACGGCACGACCAAGGTGTTCACCGAGCGCATCCTGCAGGATGTGTGCAAGGCTGACCCCAGCCTGAACGTGGCCCTGCTGCGCTACTTCAACCCCATTGGTGCGCACAAGTCCGGCCTCATCGGCGAGGACCCCAACGGCATCCCCAATAACCTCATGCCCTATATCGCCAAGGTGGCCGTGGGCAAGCTGGAAAAGGTGCATGTCTTTGGCAACGACTATCCCACCCCGGACGGCACCGGCGTGCGCGACTACATCCACGTGGTGGATCTGGCCCGCGGCCATGTGTGCGCCATCAAGAAGCTGGAAACGAACTGCGGCCTGTTCATCTGCAATCTGGGCACTGGCAAGGGCTACAGCGTGCTGGATGTGATCCACGCTTTCTCCAAGGCCTGCGGTAAGGAGATCCCCTATGTGATCGACCCGCGCCGCCCCGGCGACATTGCCGAGTGCTATGCAGACCCCACCAAGGCAAAGAACGAGCTTGGCTGGGTGGCGGAATACGGCATCGAGGAAATGTGTGCCGACAGCTGGAACTGGCAGAAGAACAACCCCGATGGCTACCACACTGTGAAGTAACGTATCAAAACGGAGCACCGCATCTTCCCGCCTGAGAGGATGCGGTGCTTTTTTATGTGCAAACTCCTTCCGTCAAAACCTGACGGTTTTGCCAGATTCCCCTTTTTGTCATCTGCGGTGACATCTGTTCCTCTCTTTGTCACCTGCGGTGACATTTTTCCCCGGCGCGGGGAGAATCTGTCCCGGCCGGGGGAAGTCGTCCTCGGAGAGGGAGCCTCTGGTGAAACCGTGCACTTCGCAATTCAACCGGAAACTGTGCCGCCATGCCAAAAGCCGAACCCTCTCAGTCATCGCTGCGCGATGCCAGCTCCCCCGAGGGGGGAGCTTCTTGGCTTCTTCCGGTCAGCACAAATAAAGCTCCCCCTTCGGGGGAGCTGGCGAACAAAGTGAGTCTGAGAGGGTTCGATTTGCAGGCATCTCCCCTATTTTATCTATTGACAACCGCGCAAAGTTAGCCTATATTACTATTGTTAACACAAACTAACACACGTTGACAGTGGATAAAATGAGAAGGTCGATCTTATGACATTAAAAGAATTGCAGATCGGAAAAAGCGCTGTTGTGGATACCGTCGGCGGCAGCGGCGCACTGCGCCAGCATTTTCTGGATATGGGCCTGATCCCGGGGGCGGAAGTCACGCTGGTCAAGCTGGCACCCATGGGCGACCCCATGGAGCTGCGCATCCATGGCTATGAGCTGACCCTCCGGCTGGACGATGCCGCGCAGATCGGCATCACCCCCACCGAAAAGGCCCCGGCAATATCGGCGTTTCCGGCAGATGATAAAATGGTGGATCACCCCGGCCTTGGCGAGGGCGGCAAATACCACATCAAAAAGGGGGAGAATCCCCTGCCCGAGGACAGGACCCTCACCTTTGCGCTGGCTGGCAACCAGAACTGCGGTAAGACCACCCTGTTCAACCAGCTCACCGGTTCCAACC
>OLQN01002444.1_pt1 | contig 12523 bp, 10 predicted proteins | sample 1673181 | NCBI WGS metagenome assembly OLQN01 (sample SAMEA3136763, study PRJEB25190) | human gut metagenome | biome: human gut; feature: human-associated habitat; material: faeces | place: Austria | collected 2013
TCTGGAGTATGTAGATCCCCGTTTGGATAAATTCCTGAACCGGTTAGGGACGGCGAAGAGTGGGGTGAAAGCGCTTTTTAACTGGGAGGATCTGAATACCTGTCATTATACGATCCGTGATTTTCAGACCATGTGTTTCGAACATCTCGATACGCTGCTTCCTATGCTCGAGGAACTGGCTGCCGAAAAGAAATATACCTACCGGATGGTGGGAGGGACCAAACGGGCCTTGCAGCTGATGATTCTGGAATATCCTTTTGCGTTTTGGCAGTGGGGGAATAATTGTGCCGATATTCCCGATCAGGAAAGTGCCGATTGGGAGGAGATCTTCGAATATCTGGTGAAAGTGTCTTCCCCTGATTTTTTTGAAGATAAGTACATCGTCCGCATGCAACCGTTTTTTTATGCTGCTTTGACCGAGATCGGGATGTATGATTATAAAATAAAACCGTTCAAGAAATTCTTACCCGAAGACGATAAAGATATCGACTTTTCATTCACTATGCCTGAAGGTGTTGAAAAAAAGCCTTTTAATGACAAACAGATGAAGGCGATCAACGAATGGTTGCAGACGGATGCCGAGCGGATTTTGTTTGTATACGGCGGAAGTGATCCCTGGTATGCTACCGGCGTCGATTTGAAGAAAAACGGAAAATGCCGTAAATACGTAAGAGGGGATATGAGCCATGCTTGCCGGATTAAAGATTTCGATCCGGTATCGAAAGAAGATTTGCTCGATACGCTGAACGAATGGATGCAAGAAAAATGAAAAGTGAAGGTTTGGCCGGCCTGACGACGGTAAGTGTCGATTGGGAAGAGCCGGCTGTAATTATTCTCGACCAGACGCAATTGCCCAATCGGGAAGCATATCTCCGCTTATATACTCCGGAGGAGATTTGGGAAGCCATTTATCACCTGAAGGTGAGGGGGGCCCCGGCGATCGGAGTTGCTGCTGCCTATGGCATGGCGGTTTGTGCACAACAATTCGGGTGGCGAAGGCCCGGCCGAGCTCGCGGAGCGCATCGACAACATCAGCCACAGCATGTGCACGCTCGAAAACCCACTGTGGTACTCGCACCGCCGCGCCGCGCTCGCCAACAAAACACACGAAGGCCGCCTCCTCGCCCTCATCGTGCGTGACTAAACGGAGAATGCGAGCACATTCCGTGGAGAAGATGTGATGCAGTTCACGGACGGCCAGCCCTCACCCTACGGTGGTGCCTATGACTGAGAGAGATTTCGATACCCCCGTCGAGACGCCTACCGTCCAGCCGGCCCCCGCTCAGGGCGCCAAACCGGCGCAAACCGTGCCGGTGGTGGCCGTGGTGCTGGCCGCCGGCTTCGGTACGCGCTTCGACCCCGATAATCCCAAGCAGCTTGTCTCCGTGGGCGGCAAGCCCATCGTGTGCTGGAGCATTGATGCCTTTGAACATTGCGACCGCGTCAGCGACATCGTGGTGGTGGTCAATCCCAAGGTGCGCGGTGAAGTGGAAACGTTGGTTGGCGAGATGGGCTACACCAAGGTCCGCGTCATCATTGACGGCGGTGACGAGCGTGTGGACAGTACCGCCGCCGCGCTCGACATGCTGGCTACGGCTGGCATTCCGGACGATGCCAAGATTCTGATCCATGACGCCGTCCGTCCGTTCGTGGAACAGTCCGCCATCGACGGTTCGATTGATGCGCTCGACCAGTTCACGGCCGCAACCGTGGCCTACGCCTCAACCGACACCGTGCTGTTGACCGAGGATCTGGGCGATTTGAAAGTGGTCAAGTCGGTGCCGGACCGCCCGAACACCTTCCGCGCGCAGACCCCGCAATCCTTCCGCTTCGCGACGATTCGTCACGCTTACGATTTGGCTGCCGCCGACCCGGACTTCCATCCCACCGACGACACGCGCGTAGTGGTCGATTATCTGCCTGATGAACCCGTCGCCATTGTCTCCGGTGCGGAAACCAACCTGAAGATCACCACGCTGGAAGATATTCCCACAGCTGAGCGTATCGCCGAGGAGATTCTCGGTCGTGATCCCAAGGAAGAGGCCCGCGCCCGCATGCACGCCCTGCTGGCCCAAGCGGCCGGCCAGATGCATCGCTAGACTGGCATTATGCGTGAACTCAATGTTGTGATCTCCGGCTTCGACCACTATGACGGCGTGGAGGTCAATCCCGCCGTCGAAGTGCCCAAGGCCATCGCCGAGCAGGGACTGGGCGTCTCCTCTGCTCCGGACGATCCGTTGGAGCAGGTCGCCGTCACCGTTCATGCTGTCAGCATCCCGGTGAGCTTCGCCAAAGCCTGGCCCACGCTGAAAGAGACGATTGAGGCCACCAAGCCCAATATCGTCATCGCCACCGGGCTCAAGCACGCAGCCCGAGGCGTGATGCTTGAACGATGCGCCACCAACCTGATGGACGCGATCAAGCCAGACGCGGACAACGTGATCCCACGCCGCGAACCCATCGATCCCAATGGCCCGGCCGCCTATTGGACCCGCCTGCCGTTGCGCTCGATCCTGAATGATTTCACGGACGATTCGATTCCGGCCACCTTGAGTTCGGACGCAGGTACGTTCGTATGTAATTCGCTGTTCTACAACTTGCTCAACTGGACCGCCACCCAGGAGCAGGTGCTGGGCGGATTCGTCAGCTTCCCTCCGGTCGTTCCGGCGCATTCCAGCCAGCATGGTCTACCACTCGACCAGCAGATCGCCGCTGGCCGTGATGTGGTGCGCGAAGCCGTGCGCTACTATCTCAAGCCCTCCAGCTCCGACATCCTCATCGCCTAGCACGCTGTGCGCCACGCCGGAATAGAACATGGTTCGCACGCATTGTAACGATTGCGCGTCGCTCAACGCTCAGCGCTAGTGCGATGCGCTACAGTGCTTCAAGGATGTGCCAAGAGCTTTATGCGTGTGCGAAAGGAATAAACAGCGATGGTGGATCGTTTCCCGGTGGTGCTGCGAGGATATGACAAGGAGAAGGTTGATGCTGCCTTCGACGCTACTCAGGAGAGTATGAAGCGTGCGCAGCAGACGTTGGCCAGCATGCGTGAGCAGATTGCGGCGGATGACGACCGTATTCTGCAACTGCAGGCCCAACTTCAGGAAGAGAAGAACAAGAAGCCGGAAGGCAACAGCTTCGCTTCCTTGGGAGCGAACGCCCAGCAGATGCTTGCCTCCGCCGAACAGACGAGTACCGAACTGCTGGAACGCGCCAAGCAGGACGCGTCCTCCATCCGTACCACGGCTCAGGCTCAGGCCGAAACACTGATCAACAACGCCAAGCTGGATGCCCAGCATATTGTTGACGACGCCAATGCCAAGGCCGCCTCGATTCTGACGAACGCCAGCAATCAAGCCGAATCAGTGACCACCTCCGCCAACGAGGATGCCGCACAACTGCGCTCCGAAACTGCCAAGACCATCACCGAACAGCGTCAGACCGTCGAGCTTGAGCTCAGCAACGCGCGCGAAGAGCACACTAAGAAGATGGCTTCCGAACGCTCCACTCAAGAGCGCGAAATCGCCGACATGAAGGCGGAGGCGACCCAGCAGGTTGCCGCAATGCGCAAAAGCGCCAATGAGGAGATCACCAAGCTTAAGTCTGATTCCAACGATCAGATTGAGGCGGCGCTCGCCGAGGCCAACAAGAAGCTCGCCGACGTGCGCGAGCAAGTGTCCAAGATGATGACCGAAGCCCAGCGCAAGGCCAGCGAAATCATTGATGCGGCCAAAACCAAGGGTCAGGAAATCACTGATGAGGCCGAGGTCAAGCGCACCAGCACGATGAGCCAGGTCAACGCCGAGGTCGAGCAGATCCGTCACGACATCGCCGCTCAGCAGGATGAGGCCACGAAGAAGGTCAACGAACTGCTGCAGCACCTCGAAGAGCGTCGTGTGGCGGCCAAGCGGGAAGCCGATGAGTTGGTCGGTCAGGCCAAGAACACTCGCGACCAAGCCGATTCGTATGCCGCGTCCAAGCGCGAGGAGGCGGACATCCAGGCCGCCGCAATCGTACATAAGGCGGGCGAGGAAGCCGATGCGCAGATCGAGGAGCGTCGCGCCGCCGCCCAAAGCGAGCTTGACGGTCTGTCCAAGCGCATCGCCGATCTGCAGGAACGCGAGTCCGTCATCACCCAGCGTGTTTCGGAACTGCGTTCTATGTTCTCGCAGGCGTTCTCCGGATTCGCTTTCGGCGGTAATGCGGCGGCCTCTGGTCAGGATCAGGAAGCCGCTGCCGCGGCGGCATTGCCGGTGGTTGCGCCCGTCCCGGAAGTCAAGCCTGTACACAACGAGGCCGATGACCAGCCGGGTGAGTTGAGCGGAAACGAGTCGGCTGCCGACGATCACAATGAGACAGATGCGGCACCGGCTGATTCGGCTGATTCGGCTGATTCGGCTGATTCGGCTGCGCAGAATGAGCAGTCCGAATCGTCTGAGCCGTCCGAGCACCAGACACAGGGCGAACCGGAGGCCCCGACTCAGGAGAATCCGGCCGTATCTGAGCAGAACGGCGAATGACAGGCCTTCGATTAGACTACTAGCGGTAAGAATTACGGCACCTGCGCTTTCGAGCCAGGTGCCGTATTCGTTTGAATCTGCGCCACAAGCGCACCATCACAGAAGGAGTATGACATGAGTGAATTGACGCCTCTGACCGACGAAGCGTTGAATACCCTGCGCGGCGATTTCGCACAGAGCGGCACCAACCGTCTGGCCATGAACGCGGTGACCGCCGCCGGCATCGACAAGGTGGCTCGCAATTATGACCGCGCTCGTCTGATGCAGCGTCGTTTCTCCACCATCGTTGACAATGGCGAAGCCACCCATCAGGATCGCTCCGGCCGCTGCTGGCTGTTCAGCTCCCTGAACGTGGCCCGTTTCGTGGCCAAGAAGAACATGAACTTGAAGGAGTTCGAGTTCTCCCAGAACTACGCGATGTACTACGACAAGCTGGAGCGCGTCAACTACTTCCTTAAGGATGTGGCCGCTCTGGTGGCTGCCGGAGAGCCTTCCGACTCCCGCCTGATGCAGCACCTGCTCGCCGACGTGATGGGCGATGGCGGCCAGTGGACCATGGCCATGAACGTGTACAAGAAGTACGGCGCTGTGCCCAAGGACCTGTTCCCGGAGACCGAATCCTCCAAGAACACCGGTGAAATGAACATCCAGCTGCGCCACATGCTGCACACCGCCGTGGCGCACATGTACGCCGCTGACGGCGATGCCTCCAAGGTCGAGGCGATTATTGCCGACGCCACTGCTGCCGGCCACCGTATTCTGACCATCCACCTGGGCGAGCCGCCGGTTTCCTTCGACTGGGAATGGACCGACAAGGATGGCGAATTCCACCGCGACGGCGAGATTACGCCGGTTGAGTTCTGGAAGAAGTACGTGGGTCCGGCTGATCTTGAGGACTACGTGTGCCTGGTGGACGATCCGCGCACCGAGCACGCCAAGGGCAAGAAGATCGGCATCGAGCACCTCGGCAATGTGGTTGGCGGCGACGCCACCGAGTACCTCAACGTGCCAAACCAGTTCATGAAGGACTGCGTCAAGCAGATTCTCGTTGAGCAGGGCATTCCGGTATGGTTCGGTGCCGACTGCCACCCGTTCATGGACCGTGAGAACGGCGCTTGGGCCACCGACCTGTTCGAGTACGGCCGCGTGTACGACGTGGACTTCGATTTGGACAAGGAAGCCCGCGTGCGCTTCGGCGACTCCGCCATGAACCACGCCATGGCTTTCGCCGGCGTTGACGTGGCCGACGACGGCACCACCCGCCGCTGGCGCGTGGAGAACTCTTGGGGCGCCAAGATCGCCGACAAGGGCTACTTCACCATGTCCGACGACTGGTTCACCGAATACGTCTACGAGGTAGCCGTCCCGAAGGCCCTGTTGCCCGAGGAATACCAGAAGGCCCTCGAAGAGCCAGCCACCATGCTCCCCGCATGGGATCCGATGGGCGCTTTGGCCTGACTTCGTCAGCCTCCCGGAATCGGCCTGACGGCCAATGCTGTGTTTTCTCGCAGCCTGTCGGCTGCTAGGGTCTCTCCCTCTGTCAGCGCGAAGCCGCTGACAGAGGGAGAGACCGCGGTCGCAGGCCGCACAACAACACAGCATCGCCGCAGGCGAGTCCACACAGGCGAGTCCACCCAAAGTCCATAACTGCCGGCCCAACAAGCAGTCCCCGTAACAAACTGCTATAGTTGGGCTTTTGCGTCTATGGCGACATACCGACAGTACGTATACAAGGAAAGGAGTCGAGCAATGGCAGCACTACGTGGTCCGGATAGTTCCGAGGATGAACGTCGTTTGGGGGAGCAGGCCGTCTTTCCTGAGACCGTCGATGTCAACATTCGTCAGCTTGACCCCATTCCCGCGCCGCGTGCTTTCCTCAGGGAGCAGCCGCTCACCGATGAGATGAGCGAGCTCGTGCTCCACTCGCGGCAGGAAATCCGCGATGTGCTCAACGGCCGCGACGACCGACTGCTCGTCATCGTGGGCCCCTGCTCAATCCACGACCCGAAGGCCGCGCACGAGTACGCAGAAAAGCTGGCTGCCGTCAAGCGCGAGTTGGAAGACCGACTCGTGATCGTGATGCGCGTGTACTTCGAGAAGCCGCGCACCACCATCGGCTGGAAAGGCCTCATCAACGACCCCGATCTGGACGGTCGCTTCAATATTCGTAAGGGCATGTGGCTGGCCCGCAAGGTGCTCACCGACGTGCTGAGCCTCGGCCTGCCCGCCGCCACCGAATGGCTTGACCCCATCACCCCGCAGTACATCTGCGACGCGATCAGCTGGGGTGCCTTCGGCGCGCGTAACACCGAATCCCAAGTCCACCGCGAACTGGCCAGTGGCCTGTCCATGCCGGTGGGCTTCAAGAACTCCACCGACGGCTCCATCAAGGCCGCCGCCGATTCCTGTTTCGCGGCCGGCTTCGAGCATCACTTCCTGTCCATTAACTTGGACGGTCGCGTGATTTCCGCCGAAACCAAAGGCAACCCGGATTGCCATCTGGTTCTGCGCGGCTCCAGCCACGGCCCGAACTACGATGCCGAATCCGTGCGTCAAGCTCTGGAAGACCTCAAGGTTTCCAAAGCGTCCGGCCCGAGCCAGCATGGCCTCGTCATCGATGCCGCCCACGGCAACTGCGGCAAAGACGAAAACCGCGAAGCCGAAGTCATCGAAGAGATCGCTGAGCGCCTGGCGCACGGCGAACAAGGCATCACCGGCGTAATGATGGAAAGCTTCTTGGTCGGCGGTCACCAAAAGCCGGCCCCGCTCGACCAGTTGGTCTACGGTCAGTCCGTCACCGACTCTTGCGTGCCGTGGGAACGCACCAACGAACTGCTGCACACCCTAGCCGACGCCGTCACCGCTCGCCGCTCGGCTAAATAGCTTTGTCTTTGTAAAAATGCTCACTGAGACCCACTCAGTGAGCATTTTTTGCCAATAACGGTGGTCATGTCAGTTTGTTCCCGTGACACCTTATCCTTGGGAAGGATACTGACCCAAGGAGAGATGTTATGCAGCAGCAGGAGGAAGCAGCACATTCGCTGCATCCGTTGCAAGTCGGTCCGCAGCCGTTGAACACCCCAGAAGAGCTTCGCGCCATTCGTCAGGCGATGGGGGAGGGGAAGAACCCGCTCGTTGCCACTGATGTGCCGCGTTGGGAAGATCAGGTGGGTGTCAGTCGCATCATCAACCGCCGCGTATTGGAGTTGGAGCCGCTGCCCACGCCCGCGCAAGTGCTCGCTGAACTCCCGCTGACTGATCAGGCTCAGGAAATCGTCGCCTACTCGCGTGATGAGATTCGCGCGTGCCTGTACGGCCAAGACGACAGGCTGTTGGTCATCGTCGGCCCCTGTTCGGTTCATGACCCGAAGGCCGCGCTGGACTACGCGCGCCGATTGGCCAAGCTGAAAGATGAGCTCGGTGAACAGCTGCTCATCGTCATGCGCGTGTACTTCGAGAAGCCGCGCACTACCATTGGCTGGAAGGGCCTGATCAACGACCCGGATATTGATGGCAGCCACAATATTCGCAAGGGCCTGTTGCTTGCTCGCAAAACCTTGCTTGGTGTGCTGAAGGAAGGATTGGCGGCCGCCACGGAATTTCTGGAGCCCACCAGCCCGCAGTTCATCTCGGACGCGGTGAGTTGGGGCGCCATTGGTGCGCGCAACACGGAAAGCCAGATCCACCGCCAATTGGCCAGCGGGCTTTCCATGCCGGTCGGCTTTAAGAATGCCACTGACGGCTCGGTGAAGGCAGCGGTCAACGGTTGCTTCGCCGCTGCTCAGCAGCACACGTTCTTCGGCATTGACCATCTGGGGCGTGCCTGCGCAGTCGAGACCCTTGGCAACCCGGACTGCCATGTGGTGTTGCGCGGCTCGATTCACGGCCCGAACTACGATGCCGAATCCGTGGCCAAAGCCATGGAAGACGTACGCGCCGAAATGCCCGCCGAATCCGCAGCCTCGCATGGTCTGATTGTTGATTGCTCGCACGGTAACTCCGGCAAGGACGAACATCGTCAGGCCGAAGTCGTGCGCAATATTGCCAGCAGAATTGCAGCTGGCGAACGGGGTATTACCGGCATCATGATGGAAAGCTTTATTGAAGGAGGCAATCAGAAGGCCGCGCCGCTTGATCAGCTGGTCTATGGCAAGTCGATTACTGACAAGTGCATCAGCTGGGAAGAAACCGAGGCCTTGCTGCGCGAGCTTGCGGAAGCCGTAGCCACACGGCGTTGGCACTGAGTTGCGTCATCGGCTCTCTCGCGGGAGCAATGCAACGAAACGTCTCTACCACTCAGCCTGCCATTCGGCGGCCACCTCCCCTGACAAGGGGAGCCGAAAGTGTTGTGAAAGGAACTTACGTATGGGTATGAAAACTGTAGCTATTATTGGCGCATTGGATGAGGAAGTGGCGCTGATCGCCAAATCGCTCACGCATGTGACGCACACCGCCAAGGGCAGCCTTGACATCGTGTCCGGCACGGTCGACTCCTTCGGTTCTGACGTCATCAAGGTTGCCGCAACGGTAGGCGGCATGGGACTGGTCAATGCGGCCGCCACCACGCAGCTGCTGATTGACGAGATTGCCCCGGACGCCGTGATTTTCAGCGGCATCGCCGGCAACCTCAACACCCACCTGCACATCAACGACGTGGTGCTCGGCGGCACCCTGCGCTACCTCGACACTGACATGCGGCTCGTAGGCCAGTGGAAGCCCGGCACTGCGGACGCTCCGGTGGAGGAATTCCACTCTGATGACCGTCTGCTGGAAGTCGCCGACGAGGCGCTTGCCAATGCGGGCATTACCCACATCACCGGCATCATCGCCTCCGGCAACTACTTCGTGGACACGCCCCAAAAGGTCGAGGAGGTCATCCGACTCACCGGGGCTGACGCCGTGGAGATGGAAGGCGCCGCCGTGGCACAGGTCGCCGCCCGCAATAACGTGCCGGCACTGGTGATTCGTGCCCTTTCCGACAACGCCGACACCGATTACGAGGTATTCAAGGAGTTCGACATCTCCGAATACGCCGATACCGCCGCCCGTCTGGCTGTCGACATCGTCAAGCGCCTGTAACTGGTCACCTCCAAGTTCGGCGTTGCCGGTGTGGGCTGGTACATGGCCATCATGACTGCCCTCGCTCTGCTCGCTCTGTTCCTGATCAAGGAAAGCAAGGACAAGGACTACGAGCTGTAAATAGAGCTCCCCATATTATGCTCCCGCCAGCGGGAGCATTTTGTTATGTCGTCCCGCCAAAAATGAACAATAGACGAACTTACGTAGTTTAGGCATCTCACTACGCCTCGCACGTTTTACTCTGGAAATCATGGATATCTGGCAGATCGTCGTGATTGTGGTGCTCGCCGCGCTGATACTGGTGTGGGTTGCCGTCATCGCCTACAACAAAGGCCGCGTTTCAGGCCGGCTCGCCGCCGAACAGGACCTGTCCGGCGACGAGGATACGCATTCTCTATTCGGTGATGATGCGCCCGTGCGCCCCACCGAGCGTCGCCTGATTGAAGTCCTGCCCGAAGCCCTGATCGTCACCGACCGCAACGGTCTGGTCCAATATTCAAGCCCCGGCTCAGTGCCATTCGGCCTAGTCTCCGGCGACCGACTCAACTCGCGTGAAGTCGAGGACATCCTCACTCAGGCCGCCGCCGACGGTGGCATGCGTGAGCGTGAGGTTCAGCTGCCGGTCAATCGCAATTCCTATCCGTCCTCTAATGGCCGAGGACTGGAGGCCGGCCAGTCACGCCCGTCCAACACGCTGTATTTGCGTGTGCGCATTGGCGATATCGGCGATGACCTGTACGCCATCTTCATCAACGACATGTCCGAGCAGCGCCGTTTCGAGGCCGTCCGCCGTGACTTTGTGACCAACGTTTCGCACGAACTCAAGACTCCGGCCGGTGCCATCGCGCTACTGGCCGAAACCGTGACCGACGCCGCCGATGATCCGGACGCCGTACGGTATTTTTCCGGCCGTATCTCCAAGGAATCCGCGCGCCTGACCGAACTGGTGCATCATCTTATCGACTTGCAGAAAGCCCAAAGCCCGCAAAGCGTGATCGATGCGCGGCGCATTTCCGCGCTGGATGTGGCACGCGCCGCCATCGCCGCCAATCAGACCCAAGCCGACTCCCGCCATGTGGATATCCGACTGAGTGTCAACGGACAGTCAGTACCCACGAAGGTCGAGGAGCCGGCCGATGGCGAAGGTTCCTTGGAAGAATCAGGCAGCCCAGCCACGAACGGTCCGATGATCAAGGCCGACAAAGAGGCCATGCAAACCGCCGTCAAGAACCTCGTAGAGAACGCCATCCATTACTCGCCCGAACACACCACTGTGGCGGTCGGCGTGGGGGAGCGCGATGGCAAAGTCACCATTCGCGTGGTCGATCAGGGCATCGGCATCCCCGCCAAATCGCTGGACCGCATTTTCGAGCGATTCTACCGGGTCGACCCGGCCCGTTCGCGCGAGACCGGCGGTTCGGGACTCGGCTTGGCCATCACCAAGCATTGCGTGCAGGAGAACGGCGGTCGGATTTCGGTCTGGTCGCGTACGGGGGAGGGGTCGACGTTCACCATCGAGCTGCCGGCCGCCCCGGATGAGGATGACGACGAGGCCCGGTCGGACGAGTCGACACAAGCGTAGGGCCTTGGTTGGTGCCCGACATGGTGCCATTCCATTGCCACACAATCACACAGTGGGCGAGGTGCGCACACCGCGCGTAGCCCAATTACGCAATTACGTACTTTCGGGAAACAGCAGGCTAACGGAGAACAAATGGTTACGATAATGTCGGAAAACTTTGCGCCTATGCGCACGGGAACATACCCAAGAAAGGCTACTATGACACGCATTCTTATCGTCGAAGACGAGGAATCCTATCGCGAGCCGCTGGTATACCAGCTCACACGCGAGGGGTACGACGTGTCCGCCGCCGCCACTGGCGAGGAAGGTCTGGAACTGTTCACCAAGGGCGGCATCGATTTGGTGCTGCTTGATTTGATGCTGCCGGGCATTGACGGCACTGCACTGTGCCGCCGCATTCGTGAGCAGAGCCGTGTGCCGATTATTATGCTCACCGCCAAGAGCGCCGAAATCGATAAGGTCGTTGGCCTTGAGATTGGTGCGGACGATTATGTGACCAAGCCGTACTCTTTCCGTGAGCTGCTGGCACGTATTCGTGCCGTGATGCGTCGCAATCAGGCCACTGCCCAGGCTTCCGGCACTGTGGATGACGATATTCCGCTGGTGTGTGGCGATATCGCCATGCAGGTTGGCCAGCATCAGGTCACCGTACGCGGCGAAACCGTGTTCTTCCCGCTCAAGGAATTCGAACTGCTCGAATACCTCATGCAGAACAAGGGCCGTGTGATGACGCGTCACCAGCTGATCGACCGCATCTGGGGTTCGGATTATGTGGGCGACACCAAGACGCTCGACGTGCATGTCAAGCGCGTGCGCTCCAAGATCGAGGAAGATCCGGCGCACCCCAAGTATCTGACTACCGTGCGCGGTCTCGGATACAAGATCGATACTCCCGCGGAGTAAATGGAAGGCGGCCTTCGGGTCGCCTTTTTTGTTGTGGATTGGGGGGCTCGCCGCAGGCGAGCCCGCTCCAAAAACTACGTAGCCTCAACGTAGCCCACAAACATCCAAGTGTTCATCTTCTGTTTACTGATTTCGGTTTTGGGCCCTTGAAACCACCAATACGCTTGTAGTTGTCATGAATTGACCGGGCAGCGCTGAGCCGCCCGCGAATAGTTGATAGAGGGATTAAGTAATAATCATGCAGAAGAACATCCTCGTTCGCTCCATTGCCGCTCTGTCCGGCATTGTGATGCTCGCTTCCGTGGCCGCCTGCGGCGATAACACCGCCACCACGACCGACAACAGCTCCTCCTCCGATTCCACTTCCAAGTCCACCCCGATCTCCGGCAACTTCTCGGGCGCCGGCGCCTCCTCTCAGCAGGCCGCTGTTGAAGCTTGG
>OLQN01002455.1_pt1 | contig 12508 bp, 7 predicted proteins | sample 1673181 | NCBI WGS metagenome assembly OLQN01 (sample SAMEA3136763, study PRJEB25190) | human gut metagenome | biome: human gut; feature: human-associated habitat; material: faeces | place: Austria | collected 2013
AGTACATAGACGAAGGCATAACCGGTACCCAAATGAAGAAACGTCCATCATTTATGCGGATGATGGAGCACGCAAAGGAACATCGCTTTGACTTGATTGTCACACGTGAATTGTCGAGGTTTGCGCGTAACACGGTGGATGCGTTGAATGCTACGCGAGAACTGAAGCAATACGGCGTGGAAGTCTATTTTGTAAATGATGGCATCTGGACAATGGACGGTGATGGAGAAGTTCGCTTGACCATTATGGCGAGCATTGCCCAAGATGAAAGCCGCAAGACCAGTGAGCGCGTAAAAGCCGGACAGAAGATGAGCCGTGAGAAAGGTGTACTCTATGGCAGCGGTAATATTATCGGTTATGACCGTGTGGATGGAACTTATGTAATCAATGAGGAACAGGCGGCAACGGTGCGCAGAATCTTTAATCTGTACGCCGAGGGGCACGGAGAAACGACTGTTGCCAAAATGCTTATAGAAGAAAACCGCAAGGATGGCGGTGGTGGCCTGAGCTGGACGGCGAGCAAGGTATCACGGGTACTCCGCAAGCCCACTTACAAGGGCTATATGACCTATAATAAATCCCATATTGATGACTTTCTCAGCCATAACCGCATCAATCACAGCGAGGAGGACTTTGTTCTTGTAAAGGGAAACTTTGAGCCAATCGTCTCAGAGGAGCTATGGGAAACCTGCAATCAGATCCGCAGTAAGCGAGCTGCATTTGTCAAAGGAAAAGATGGTCGTGCCCATAAATTTGGTGTGTCCTTTCCGCAGAACAAATGGACGAAAATTCTGTTTTGCGATTGTGGGATGCGATTCCAAATCGAAGGCTACGATAAAACGGCCAACGGAGGGAAAAATATGCGGCTTATCTGTGCACGGTCGAAAATGTTCAAAAAGAAAGATGCCGCCAGAACACTGAACGGTATTCCTTGTCCGGCACCATACGCATCTGAATGGAAGCTGGAATTGATGGCAAGGGAAGTGTTCCGTACTGTTTGGAAAGAAAATGCCGAGGATATACTGGGTCTTTTGCGGACGTTGGATGCAAATCTGAACACTACCGGCACACCGAATGATGGAAACCAGCTGGAGAACAAGCTCTCTGCGCTGAATGAGGAATTGGACGATCTTGTCAGCCAGCGGGCAAGCCGAAGCATAACTATGGATGATTTCTTAAGCAAAAGTACGGAAATCAACAATGAGATTATAAATGTCGAAGGCTTACTGCAAAGTTCCATACAGGAACAGCGTCCTAAAGCAAGGTTAGATATGCACAGCATCGAGGCTGCACTCAGTGATGATGCCTCTTTTCCGGATGGTAAAATAGAGCCGGGCTTTCTGGACAGGTATACCAACCGGATTGTAAAAAGCAATAACCGCTACATTTGGATGTTGCAGTTGATGAATGTGCAGCAGATCATGCCTATCCAATCGGAAAGGCAGCCGATAGCGATGGTTACCTATAAAAGTGGCGTTCCCTATGATATTGAGCAAGAGCAAATCGGCAAGCAGGATAAAGAAAGTGCTGGACCCGATTGCGCGACAATATGTCGTCCACAGGATTTCTTTTTGAATATGAGCCGAACCAAAAGAAAGCGTAAGTTGGTGGAATGGCTGGAAAGCTGTCAAGAAAATCAGGTGAGCGTGCTGGATGAAAAGATGCCACTTTTGAGTTTTGCGGTTGACTTTGTGACAGCCTATGAGTATCAGAAAGCGCGGGGGATTAAGATCCACCCCGGTTTGTGGAAAGATATGCGTGTGGATATATTTCTGGTAAAAAAAGAAAATTGAAAAAGTTGTGGAAAAAATCCGATTCGCTGTTCTCTTATGTATTAGGAGGTTCCAAACCTCCGAAAAAGTGAATAGCGTCCTCTGCTGTACCGTATTGGGGAAGCAGCGCCATGACTGGATTCCACGAGCGTGCCAAGATGCGAGAAAACATATCGCATGGCTGCAAAGCGATGCGAGGCAAAGCGCCGGGAAGGGTTGCCTGTCTGGAATTTGCAGAGGGAGAGAAACGCACAGCTATAACGACAGATCGTGCCGTGGAGGAAAAACTTCCACGGCATTATTGTGCCGTTATGGAATGACGCTAGATTTGCTATTTGAATCAGTAAATGGTAATATTATAATACGGATGAGGAATAGACCGTGATGGCAACTATTCGGGAATTCCGAATGGTTCAAACAGATGATATCTGACAGATTCATCGAAGGGAAATTATCACAATTTGTGGCTTATTGCGCCTTTCAAGTTTTATCTGCATATATTTTTGAAGATTATATGCAGAAAGCAGGATTTCATGTGGCAAAATTTAATCATCGTCATAGCAGATGAGGTGTCTGCGATGATAGATCATGCTATGAAAGAAATCCATGCTGCGGTGCTTTTGTACTATTATAGGGAAATTTCCAACTTGCTATTTGTATCGATAAATGGTACTATATGACTATACTAATGTCATTTGAATGTTTAGAAATAAATGACTTCTGAAGGAGGTTTTGGCGAAATGGGAAGATTCGTGAATCCGGACAATAGTGCGTTTCAAGTTGCACTGAATTCAAAAATTTATGTGGATAAAACGGGTCTGCTGGAATATACCAACAGCGTTCTTGATACACCAGAAGCATACATCTGCAATAGCCGCCCCCGGAGATTTGGTAAGTCCTATACGGCTAATATGCTGGCAGCCTATTACAGCAAAGGCTGCGATTCAGAAAAGATGTTCGATGGGCTTACAATCGGCAAGAGTAGCGACTTCAAAAAGCATCTCAACAAGTATGATGTGATCCATATAGATGTACAATGGTTTTTGTCCAGCTGTGCAGACATCAAAAGTATTATATCCTACATTACGCAATCAGTTTTTGAGGAACTAAAAGAGTACTACCCTGAAGTTCTTCCTAACGAAGTGTTGACATTGGCGGATGCTTTGTCGCGCATCAGAAACTCGACCGGTCAGAAATTTATTGTGATTATTGATGAATGGGATATTCTGATCCGAGATGAAGCAACCAATAAGGCTGTTCAAGAAGAATATATCTATTTCCTGAGAGGCTTATTCAAAGGAACAGAGCCGACAAAATACATTCAGCTTGCATACCTCACCGGCATTCTGCCAATCAAAAAGGAAAAAACGCAGTCGGCCTTGAATAACTTCGATGAGTTTACCATGGTCAGTGCCAGCACGTTGGCACCTTTCATTGGCTTTACGGAAGAAGAAGTTAAGAATCTTTGCGAGGAGTACCACAAAGACTTTGACAAGGTAAAAAAGTGGTACGATGGTTACTTGTTGCGGGATTACCAAGTTTATAATCCCAGAGCTGTTGTCAGCGTTATGCTGAAGGGAGAGTTTAAGAGCTACTGGTCGGAAACGGCTTCCTATGAAGCAATCGTTCCTCTTATCAACATGAACTATGATGGGCTGAAAACGGCAATCATTGAAATGCTTTCCGGTGGGGAAGTTAAAGTAAACACGGCTACCTTCAAGAACGATACCGTTAATATCCAAAGCAAAGATGATGTTTTGACATATATGATCCATCTTGGCTACTTGGGATATGACCAGAACCGAAAAACAGCGTTTGTTCCGAATGAGGAAATCCGGCAGGAATTGACACTTGCGGTGGAAAGCAAGCATTGGAATGAGATGTTGCTGTTCCAGCAGGAGTCTGAGAAGTTGCTGGATGCGACATTGGATATGGATGGCGATGCAGTAGCCACTCAGGTTGAGAAAATCCATGATGACTATGTTTCTGCCATCCAGTACAACAATGAAAACTCCTTGAGCAGCGTCTTGGCGATTGCATACCTGAGCGCTATGCAATATTACTTTAAGCCGGTTCGAGAGCTGCCCACAGGCAGGGGCTTCGCAGACTTCGTTTTCATTCCAAAACCGGAGTACCGAAATGACTATCCGGCGCTTGTTGTGGAGTTGAAGTGGAACCAAACGGTGGAGACTGCGATGCAGCAGATTAAGGAAAAGAAATATCCGGATTCGCTGCGTGGCTATACAGGAAATCTTCTCTTGGTAGCTATCAACTATGACAAGAAAACGAAGAAACATCAGTGCCTTATTGAAAAAGTAGTATAAAGATCATGCCGTGGAAGGAACCTTCTTCCACGGCTTTTCTATACCATGATTGAGTCATTGACTTGTACATTTTGAAAATACTGAATGCAGTATTATACTGATGGGGAAGGAGGGAAAACCGATGCAATATGATAAAGCAGACCAGCAAAACTGCCCGCGCAGAGTCGTGTTCTATGGGCGCGTGTCCACGGAACTTGAGGCGCAAATATCAGCACTGAAAAATCAAATGAACTGGTATCTGGAGCTTGCAGAACATCATCCGAATTGGACGGTGGTTGGGCAATACGCCGATGAAGGAATCTCAGGTACTGGCATGAAAACCCGGCCTTCTTTTATGAAGATGCTGCGAGATGCCCGGAAAAAGAAGTTTGACCTAATCGTGACCCGCGAGGTTTCCCGTTTTGCCCGAAACACGGTGGATACTTTGGTTACGACCCGTGAGCTGAAACAGTACGGCGTTGAAGTGTACTTCGTCAATGATGACATCTGGACGATGCGTGGCGATGGAGAAGTTCGCCTGACCATTATGGCAAGCCTTGCGCAAGATGAAAGCCGTAAAATGAGTGAACGCACCAAGGCGGGCATTCAGACGTCACAGAAAAAAGGCACCTATGTTGCGGGACCGACACCGTTTGGATATAAGCGTGATAAAAAGGCTCATACGCTTGTGGTGCAGGAAAGTCAGGCAGAGACTGTCAGAAAAATTTTTGCTTGGTATGCTGATGGCATAAATGGCACCGAGATAGCCCAGACACTAACGCAAGAAGGCGCACCGAATAAATCCGGAATGCCACAATGGAGCGCGCGTCAGGTTCTCTCAATCACCAAGAATACGATTTATAAAGGGTATTTGACATACAACAAATCGCATATTGATGATTTCCTCAGCCATAAAAGCATCAAGAACAGCGAACAGGATTACATTCTGGTGAAAGGCAGTTTTGCGCCAATCATTTCAGAGGAACTATGGGATAAATGTCAGCGTCGCAGACATGCATGGCAGTCGTACAAAGACGGCAATATAACGCAGGCTTACTTGTATGGAAAGAGCGAACACGCCGACAAATGGGCTTGCCGCCTGTTTTGTGGCTGCGGAGCCAGAATGCGGGCGTTCCGCGCAGAGAAAGGCATTGTTCGATATATCTGTTATCAGCGGTCACTGAGGAATGTAGCCCCCAAATGCAGCGCCCCCAATGTGCAAGCATGGAAGCTCGAATTGATGGCGCGAGAAATCTACAAAAACGTTTGGCAGGATCACCGGCAGGATATTTTAGAAGAATACCAGCAGGAACAAGAAAACGGAGCTGCCGATAGTGAAAAGGTAGAGGAAGCACTCAGCTGGCAAGAGTCGTTCCCAAACGATGAAATCAGCCGGGAATTTCTGGACAGATTTGTGCCGAGAATCTTCTCCATCGATGGACAGAAATTCATCTGGGAACTAAATCTATTTCAAGAGTCATGCACTGTTCAATGCAATGTGCGCGGAATGTACAATTACCATTCGATTTCGGCGGAAAAAATCATGCCGGGAAAAACAAAAGCGAAGAAAGGGGATGGGGCCGTCAATAGGATACTTGAGGATGCAAACAGTACGCGCTTTTGGGTACATACCTATGATGACGACCCAATAAGCAGGCTGCAATCAAGAACCCGCGCCAGTAATTTGACCCGTTCTTGGTCGTTCACGCTGGATTATGATAAGGCACGTTCCTATCAAAATTCGCGTGGCTGCGTCCTTTGGCCGAAGCAATGGAAAGACCTCACCGTAGAGGTTGTTCTATAAAATACTTTGAGCCCCTGATTACTGTACTTAAGTAATCAGGGGCTTTTTGTATGCAAAAATGCCCGTTGGGTATATTTTCAGCAAAAAGTATACGATTTTTGGGTACATTCTTGTATATGGGTGAATAGCCCTCGCAGAGTGCCAAACTCTATGAAAAAATTTGTATCAATTCTGACGGCCACAGTCCTTGACAGTGGCCTTTTGTTTTTGAAATGATTTTTTCGTAGAATTTGCATTATGTTCAAGCATGTACTTGATTTTTGAGGCGTGGGTATGTATACTTTACCATAGTGCAGTATATTCGGCGGGAAAGGAGTATTGAAGCTTGAACACATCGAAGAAAGCCGAGAGGACGAAGGAAATCATCGGTATATGTCTTGACTGCTTTGTTGAAAAAGGGTTGACGGTAACGACCACCACAGATCTCTGCAATGCAAACAATCTGCAAAACGGTGGTATCTATTATTACTTCGATACAAAAGAAGAAATAGTTCTGGCGTGTGCCGAAGAAGCGATTTCCCGTATTGAACAGAGTGCGTTCAGCATTGTCTTTGAAGATGTTAAGGATGTTGCCAATATGATGGACCATCTCGGCACTCTTGCGGATGAACTGTCCCCGATTATGCGTTTTTTGGTCAGCATATGTGTGTCGCGGGAATACGGAAACAAAGTCAAGCCATACCTTGTACAGCTTGCAGGTCGTTACCCTTATTATACGAGAAAAATTGCAGAGATTCTCGGCTGCACCGCAGAAGAGGTAGAGCCGTATGTTCACCTGTCTATTCTGGCGCTGAACAACTATATGATTTTTAATGAGCGGGCGCTGTTCCTACCGCAGATAGAGGCTGCGAAAAAAGGACTGATGCAGCTTGCAAAAAGGAAGGGATGATACAGATTACGACAGTTTGCAAAGCAGATAAAAGTTGAGAAAACTTATAAGGAGGCAAACAAATGAAGAAAAGAATATGGAGTATTCTGCTGACGCTATGTCTGGCGTTTACACTTCTGCCCACGGCTGCGCTGGCAGAAGAGCCGGATGGCGGAAGCACCGTAGAAATGGAAGCGATTACGTCGATTACCGCTGCCGGCAATGGAAGCGGAAATTGGCTCAATGGCGCGAACTGGGATCCCGCGGACAGCTCCAATCACATGAAGGAAACCTCGGACGGCTCCGGTGTTTATGAGATCACCTACACGGGAGTCAATACAGGTGATGACTATAAGGTCAAATTTGCCGCAAATGACGCGTGGACCAATAACTGGGGTGTATCAGACGTTGACACCACGGATCTGTCCGGCGTTGCAATTTACAGAGGTGAGAATATTACTATTCCCGTGGCACAGGACAACTCCACGGTGAAGCTTGTCCTTGATCTTTCCAAGCTTGATCGCGCGACAGGTGCTGGCGCTACATACACCATCGAGGTCACGCCACCGGATGCTGCCGAAATGTCTTCTGCAGAAGTCCGCACACAGGAAGAACTGAATGCCGCACTGAGCAATGCAAGTATAACAGAAATTCATATCATTGAAGATATGACTTATAATGATGCACTGAACGCAACCAAGCCCGTTCAAGTGAATAAAGGTGTGACACTCACCATAAGCGCTTCCAATACAACGGTATCCGGTACGATCGTGAATAACGGTACAATTCAGGTAACAAGTGGACGGAAGTGCCTTTGGAAGGCAGAGACTACCGGCACTGGTAAGCTGATTGGCGGCACGGATTCGTGGGGGGACCCTTCCACCTATGTAGACTATGGATGCGTCCCGGAAGCAATGCTGGATGGCTGCCGCATCAATATTGTGAAGGATATTTCCCAAGCGGTCACAGCAACACTGCCTGAGAATATGCAGACCGGCGATACCATCAACGTTATATTCGACAATCTGATTGATGGTGTGAATCCTGCTGATGTCTTTAAATTTACATGGAAAGACGGCAGCAGCTTCCCAATATATGACAATGCCGCAACGCCGACATTAACGAAGCCCGGCGAACTAAAGCTGAGTCTCACCCCGAAAAAGCCCTATGTGATGTGCACATCTAACGGAACTATGGGCAGTCTGGACGCGCAAGGTACTGTGACGCAGAAGCTACTGGATACGATCTATGTCGACCAGACGAATGGGAATAATTCCAATCTGGGTGATACTGCGGCACAGCCTGTGAAAAGCATAGATAAAGCGATGGATAAGATCACCGACGGCGGAAAGATCGTTCTGCTGAGCGATTACATCGGTCGGATCGTTTTCAACAAGAGCGTTACGGTCAAGTGCGAAGATGGAAACGATTTTACGCTGACATCTTCATCTCCCAATTATGTGTCGGATGGCATCACCGTCACACTGGAAAAGCTGAATTTTTCGGATTCCATTTTCTGTAAAAACACGCAGGGCACCGGCTCGCTGATTTTCACGAACTGCACCGGCAGCCTTTCCATCGGTTCGGGTGATATTTCTAATATTACCATGGAAAATAGCCAGCTCAGCGGCAACATCAGTGCATCCAATTTGCTCACCATGAAGTCTTCTACATTCAGTGGTCAATTCCATACAGAGGATTTCACCGCCGAGGGTGACTGCACCATCAACTGCAAAAGGAATGCCCCCAGTCTCATCAGCGGCACGGTTACTGCAGGAACGCCGGTCAAGCTGGGTCCTTTTGAAAACGCCGAAGCCGGAGATAAGCTGTTAGAGGTTCCTGATTCGACAGCAGCAACCAGCTTTGCATTATCTGACACAAGCGGTGCGTATGGCGTTGTGTTCAGCCAACAGTATAACGGAAATTATCTGTGCCTGGCGCAGCGTATTACATCTGAAAATGGTAAGATTGCTGTTGGCAATGAGCCGCAAATCAATCATGTGCCAACTACTCCTGTCAGGGTCAGGTTGTCTGGATTTGGCTCTGAGATAAGTACCTTCGATGCGGCATGGAGCGGAAATGCCAATACAAGCTGGAGCGCTGACGAGACACCGAAACTGACCGTAACACTGAAAGCAGATGACGGCTATTTCTTCGATACCAGTTTTGATGTAACCAAGCTGCAGGTTTACTCCTGGACAGATATGACCACATTTCCCTCCTTCGCCGATGGAGCAAAGAATGACAAGGTTACTTGTAAAGTAGAGAACGGTCAGGGCGTCAGCAGCGACGGGAAGACCTTTACCTTTACAATTCAGTATCCCAAAATTGAGCGGTTAGAGCAGAAGCTCACAATGGACACCACAGACCGAACGGCTTCTTGCAAGGAAGTGCTGCAGCCCCGCCATGTCGGCAACCCACAGGGTACTTTGCGTTATGAGAGCAGCAATCCGCAAATCGCTTCGGTGGATTCGGCGACCGGTGTGATTACGGTAAATAAGCCGGGTACGGTGACAATTACGATTCGCGCAGCACAAACGGATGTTTATGCCGCTGCCGAAACAAGCTATAATCTTGTTGTCAGCCACAAGTATTCCGATACATTTAAGACAGATGGAAAAACCCATTGGAAAGAATGCGCCTGCGGCGAGAGAACCGAAATGGGCAATCACAACGGCGGAACAGCAACCTGCACCGAGAAGGCGACCTGCGAGATTTGCGGTGAGAAATATGGCGATCTGAAACCGCACAGCTATTCAACTGAGTGGTCAACGGATGAAACCAACCATTGGCACGAGTGTACCGAGTGCGGAGCAAAAACGGATGAAGCCGAGCATACGGACGCAGACAAGGATCACAAGTGTGATGTCTGTGAGAAGGTTTTGAGCGAGTGTGCCGACAACGACAAGGACCACAAGTGCGACCTTTGCGGAAAGACACTCAGTGAACACACCGGCGGCACAGCTACCTGCACCGAACAGGCAACCTGTGAGATTTGCGGTGAGAAATACGGCGATCTGAAACCGCACAGCTATTCAACTGAGTGGTCAACGGATGCAACCAAACATTGGCACAAGTGTACCGAGTGCGGAGCAAAAACGGATGAAGCCGAGCATACGGACGCAGACAAGGATCACAAGTGTGATGTCTGTGAGAAGGTTTTGAGCGAGTGTGCCGACAACGACAAGGACCACAAGTGCGACCTTTGCGGAAAGACACTCAGTGAACACACCGGCGGCACCGCCACCTGCAAGGATAAAGCAAAGTGCGAGATCTGCGGCGAAAGCTACGGCGAACTTGACAGCAATAACCACGTCCATTTGAAGCGCTTCCCGGCAACGGCGGCGACCAAGACTTCTGAGGGCAATATCGAATACTGGTATTGCGAAGGATGCGGCAAGTATTACAAGGACGCTGCGGCAACACAGGAAATCACCAAGGAGCAGACTGTAACGACGAAGTTGCCAAGTGATAACAACACAAGCGCTGGCGGTAGCACTGGCAATAACAATAAACCGAGCAGCAATGCAACTACTTTGCCTCAGACCGGTGATAACTTCAACATTGAATTGTGGGTTTCCCTGCTGCTTGTCAGCGGTGTTGGAGTAACCGCAACAACGGTTTACGGCAGAAAGAAGAAGCGCAGCGTAAAATAAAACCAAATGATTGACCCAAGGGGGCTATTGCAAAATAGCTCTCTGAAAAAAAATATGCACAAAAACCCGGAACCTTTTCAGAGCCAAAACGGCTCAAAAGGGTTTCCGGGTTTCTGTTTTTTCACTGTTTCTTTGTGCAAGTTGCTATCGCATTTTTATTTTGCAACAGCCCTGCAGACTTATTATGCTTTTTTACCATTCGTAATGATACAGGAGGTATCCGTAGCCCTCGGTCTCCCTCCTGAGGAGATGAATCCGTTTGTCAGCCCATATCGGCGGCAAGAGCCTGGTCGATGAGCTTTTGCAGCGTCTCCGCCTGCTTCTTTTCCGTGATAGCACCTACGATGGGCTCTCCCACGATATTGCCGTTGCGGTCAACCACGTAGGTGGTGGGATATGCAAAGATGTTGGCAGTGAACTTTCCCGCCTCTCCGTCGGAAGGAAAATACACATTCTGATAGGTGGCGCCCTTCTTGGTCAGCACGTCCTTCGCCTCGGAAATCGCAGCCTCGTCGCCGTCCAGCGTAAAGGTGTTGACGCCGATGAGTGCGCCGCCCTTCTCCGCCAGCTCGCGGTTCAGCGCGTCCAGATCGGCAAGCTCGCCCACGCAGGGATTACAGGTGGTGAACCAGAAATTCACTACGGTGACGGCGTTGCCGGAGAACAGATCGTCACTTTTCACCGGGTTCCCATCCAGATCCTTGCCCTCAAAGGCAGGGAATTTCTGCATACTGCCGTCATCAGGCGGCGTGGTCATGTCGCTGCCTGCGGGCACGCTCATGGCGTCATCTGTAGGCTGCTGTGCCGCCTCGGGGTACTTTTCCTCAATCAGGGTCAGCTGGTTTTCGATGTCGCGAATCTTCTCCGCTTCTCCCTGAAGCAGGTTCATCTCATCTGCCGTAAACTGATCCTTGGCGGATTCGATTGTACTGAGCAGGAAATCACCGTAGTTTTTGCCGTCCTCCTGTAGGGTCATGCCCTTGTCGGCTGCCATGAATACCTTTTCCCAAAGCTCTGTGTTCTCCGAGAGAATGTCATTTTCCTGCGCCATCAGATCGTTGTACATGGCAACCGCTTCCTCGGCATTCTTCGGTTCGCTGCTCGTTCCGTCCGTTTTGTCTCCGCCCGTTGCTCCGCAGGCTGCCAAAGACAGCGCTATCAGGGCGACAAGCAGCAGCGCCAGCAATCGGCTGGCAGTATTCGTTCTATTCATCTTCATCTGTTTTATTTCTCCTTGTTATCCTTGTTTTTTTGCGGCATTTCAGCCGCCTTTGTTTTATCTTTACCGTCTCCAAAGCCGTAGCGGAAGCTCACGGCCCCCGTCGGGCAGGCGCGTATGCACATCCCACAGCGGATGCATTCGGTATGATTGGGCGCCTTCGTCACGTCCACATCCATTTTGCAGGCTCTGGCACATTTTCCGCAGGATACGCACTTGTTTTTGTCTACCTTTATCTGAAAGAGGGACACCCGGTTGAACAGTGCGTAAAACGCCCCCAGGGGACAGAGCCACTTGCAGAAGGGACGGTAGAATACCACGCTCAGCACGATCACCGCCAGCAGGATACAGAATTTCCATGTAAACAGGCTTCCCAGCGCCGCCCGGATGCCGGAATTGGCAAGGGACAGAGGGATGGCACCCTCCAGCACGCCCTGTGGGCAGAGGTATTTACAAAAGAACGGATCACCCATGCCTACATCGTTCACAAGGAACGCCGGCAGCAGGAAGACCATCACCAGCAGTACAGCGTACTTGAGATAGGTCAGGGGCTTGAGTTTCTTTGTGGAGAGCTTCTTCGTCGGGATTTTATGCAGCAGTTCCTGAAACCAGCCGAAGGGACACAGAAAACCGCAGATAAAGCGTCCCAGCAGGACTCCCAGCAAAATGAGGAAACCTGTGATATAATAGGAAAAGCGGAACTTGGAAGACCCGACCACCGCCTGAAACGCACCGATGGGACAGGCACCGGAGGCCGCTGGGCAGGAGTAGCAGTTCAACCCCGGCACGCAGACGGTTTTCCCTGCGCCCTGATACAGGCCTCCTTTGAGGAAGTTCGGCAGGTGCAGGTTGGTCAATAAGGCTGCCCCCGCCTGTATCCAGCCCC
>OLQN01002458.1_pt1 | contig 12490 bp, 10 predicted proteins | sample 1673181 | NCBI WGS metagenome assembly OLQN01 (sample SAMEA3136763, study PRJEB25190) | human gut metagenome | biome: human gut; feature: human-associated habitat; material: faeces | place: Austria | collected 2013
AAGCCCCACTGGGGCTTGCATCGCTGATGCGACCCCGAACCCCTCCTTTGGATTCGCCCCGTCGCAAAAAGCACATTTTCGCGCCTGACGACACAAAAATGCACTTTTTTGCTCTAGAAGTATCCGCATCGTCGGCGCATGTCCGCCGATGCGGATGTTTTTGTATAATTCCAAGGAGTGCCGCCATGCCTGACTACAAGACCCTGCGGGGGACCTCGACCTTTACGTACGAGGAAAAGCGCAGCCGCTTTATCGCCACCGCCGCCTTTGCCGATACCGAGGAAAAGGCTCTGGCTGTGCTGAACGCCGTGCGCGCCGCCAACCGCACCGCGCGGCATAACGTCTACGCCTACGTGCTGCAAAACGGCCGCACCCGCTACTCCGACGACGGCGAACCCGCCAAGACGGCCGGCACCCCGGTGCTGGAGACCATCGGCCACGCGGGCGTGTCGGACGTGATCGTAGTCGTCACGCGGTATTTCGGTGGTATCCTGCTGGGCACCGGCGGCCTGGTGCGCGCTTACACGGCGGCGGCCGGCGGCGCACTGCAAAATGCAGAACTTGTCAGCATGCGGCTGGTGGTGGACTGCCGCCTGCGGGTGCCCTACGCCCAGTTCGAGCAGGCCCAGCGCATTATCGCTGCGGCCGGGGCCAAGCCGGAGGAGCCCGTGTTTGACGATGCCGTTACCCTGCTTTGGCGGATGCCTGCCGGGGAGGAAGGCCCCCTGTGTGCCAAGCTGACCGAACTGACCCGCGGCAGCGCCGAAGTCACCGTTTCGGCAGCGATGTACGCACCGTTTTGATTTTTGCTGCGGCTTTTCAGGGCCTGGATTCCTCTACGCCTTTTTGTAGGGGCCGATGCTCGTCATCGGCCCCTACAGCCTCATGCAAGGTGGTATTGTAGGGAGAGGGGCTTGCCCCCCTTCCGCAGAACCGACTTTGAATTTTTTCAAAAAATTCCGCATAAAAAAAGAGTATTTCGCCAAGTTTTATCGTATTTATATATAGAGGGAAAAATAAGGCAGAACTGCCCCCGTGTGCCGCAGCTGCAGAACGGCGCAAAAGCAGGGCTGCCATAAGCCGGAAAGGGGGCTGCTGACCATGACCATCCGCGAAGAGACCCAGGCGATCGAGCGCCAGACCCTGAGCCGCTACGCCACCCTGAGCCAATCCACCCGGGGCCGCCGCCGCCCGGAGGATGAGGACCCCATCCGCCCGTGCTACCAGCGGGACCGCGACCGCATTATCCACTGCAAGGCGTTCCGCCGCCTGAAGCAGAAGACCCAAGTCTTTCTTTCGCCCGAGGGGGACCATTACCGCACCCGGCTGACCCACACGCTGGAGGTCGCGCAGATCGCCCGCACCATCGCTCGCGCCCTGCGGCTGAACGAGGATCTGACCGAGGCCATCGCCCTGGGCCACGACCTGGGCCATACCCCCTTTGGCCACGCGGGGGAGCGCGCGCTGAACCGCCTGTGCCCCGGCGGCTTTACCCACTACCGCCAAAGCCTGCGGGTGGTGGATTTCCTGGAAAAAGACGGCAGAGGCCTCAACCTGACCTGGGAGGTGCGCAACGGCATCGTTACCCACACCACCGGCGCTTGGGCCCGCACGCCTGAGGGCTGCGTGGTGCGCCGCGCGGACCACATCGCCTTTTTGAACCACGACATCGAGGATGCCGTCACCGCCGGTGTGCTGGATCCCCGCCAGCTCCCGCCCGAAGCCGTGGCCGTGCTGGGCACAACCAAGTCCCAGCGTATCACCACGATGATAACGGACTTGATCGAGCACAGCCAGAACGGCCGCATCAACTTTTCGCCCGAAGTCGACGCCGCCTACGCCGTGCTGAAGGACTTCATGTACAGTACGGTCTACGTGGACAAGGAAGCCAAGCGCGAGGAAAAAAAGGTGGACAAGCTCGTGGCCGAGTTGTACGAGCGCCTGTGCGAGGAGCCGACCCTGATGCCCAACTTCTACCTGCAGATCGCCTACAACGAGGGCGTCGACCGCGCCGTGACCGATTACATCAGCGGCATGAGCGATGAATTCGCCACCCGGCTTTTTGAGGATCTGTTTGTCCCCCAAAAGTGGACGGTTTTATGATTTTGTTTTAAGAGGGCGGCTTTTGCCTGCCGCCGCAAGGTGGCGGCATCCGTCAACTGCTAACAAAAAATAAAGCAAAAAGGAGGTGCCCCACGCAGGTATGATCCCCCAGGAATACATCCAGGAAGTCGTTCGCCGCAACGATATTGAGGACATCGTAGGCCAATACGTCCAGCTCCGCCGCCGCGGGCGCACCCTCACCGGCCTTTGCCCGTTCCATAACGAAAAAACGCCTTCCTTCGTGGTTTACCCGGACACCCAGAGCTTTTACTGCTTCGGCTGCGGCGCGGCAGGGGACGTTATCAGCTTTGTGCGCAAGTACAATAACCTCGGCTATGTCGAGACCGTCAAACAGCTGGCCAGCCGTGCAGGCATGCCCCTGCCCGAGGAGGACGATAAGGAATCCCGCGCCCGGCAGCGCCTCTTAGAGATCAATCGCTGCGCCGCCCGCTACTTTTACGAGCAGCTCAACGCCCGCACGCCCGAAGCCGCCCTGGCCCGCCGCTACTGGCGGGAAAAGCGCGGCCTGTCCGACGCCGCCATCCGCCGCTTCGGTCTGGGCTACGCGCCCGAGGATTTCACCGGCCTGCTGCATTACCTGCGCCGCCTCGGCTTCTCCGAGGAAGAGCTGGAATACTCCGGCCTCGTCAAGCGCAGCGCCAAGGGCAATCTCTACGACATCTTCCGCCACCGCGTCATGGTGCCCATCATCGATGTGCGCGGGGCCATCATCGCCTTCGGCGGCCGTGTGCTGGACGACTCCAAACCCAAGTACATCAACAGCCCCGAGACGATGGTGTACAAAAAGTCCCGCACGCTGTTTGCCCTGAATGTGGCCAAAAAATCGCCAAATAAACGTTATATTTTGTGCGAGGGCTACATGGACGTCATCTCGATGCACGAGGCTGGGTTTGACACCGCCGTCTGCGCCTGCGGTACCGCCTTGACGCCCGAACAGGTCAAGCTGCTGACTGAATACGCCGACGAAGTGGTGCTGAGTTATGACTCCGATGAGGCGGGCCAGAAGGCCACCGCCCGCAGCCTGGCCATGTTCACCGACGCCGACATCAAGGTGCGGGTGCTGAGCTACCAGGGCGCTAAAGACCCGGACGAGTTCATCAAAAAATACGGCAAGGAGCGGTTCGCCATGCTGCTGGACGGCAGCGCTGACCCGACGGAGTTTCAGCTGAAAAAGGCTGCCGCCAACTATGACCTGCGGGATTCGGCCGGGCGGCTGAACTACCTCAAGGACGCCATCGACATCCTGGCCCGCAAGGGCGTTACCCCCACAGCGCGGGACGTCTACGCAGGCCGCCTGGCCGAGGAGACCGGCGTGGGTAAAAAGGCAATCTTGGAGCAGATGAACGATGTGCTGCGCAGCACCCAGCGCCGCGACCGCCGCAAAGAGCAGCGCGACCTGGCCGGGCAGGGCAATGCCGCCGACATCCGGGTGCCCTACAGCGCCGGGGGAGATGCCGCTTTGGGTGCCGCCAGTGCCGGGCGGCAACTCATCGCCGCGCTGCTGCAAAGCCCCGAAAAGATCCCCTATGTGCGCCAGCGTTTGAACATGGACGCCGTGGTCCTGCCCGAAATGCAGGAGGCCCTGCGGGCTATTTTCCGCTGTGCGGACGAGCAGCTGCCGGTGAACATCACCAGCCTGCAGCAGATGCTGGACGATAAGCCGATGGCCGAAGTCAACCGCGCCCAGGCCGTCAACGCCGGGCACCCCCTCCAGCAGGAGGACATTGACATGTACCTGGAACGGCTGGACAACGCCAAGCCCATCAGCCAGACCGTCAAAGGCACTACCGACGACCAGTTTTTAAGCGCCTTCTCGAAACTCCGCAAGGAAAAAGGCGCGGCCGACCCGCCCCAATCTGATTGAAGAATTTCTCTCAAACATCCGTGTTCATATAAAAAACCAAAGGAGAACGTACTTATGGCAGAAAAGAAAGATTCTATCCGCAGCTTGATCGAGACCGGCCGCCGTGCCGGCAAGCTGACCAACAGCGAGATCAGCGACGCGATGGAGGAGAGCGGTCACGTCCTGGATGTGGAGCAGATGGAAAAGCTCTACGAGGAACTGGAGAGCAACGGTATCGAGGTCATCGATGATGACCCCGTCAGCGATGTGGACGCCAGCCTGCTGAGCGGCACCACTGAGGAAGGCGCCGACGACTTCGACGACGCCCTGAATACCGACGGCATTACCATCGACGACCCCGTCAAGGTCTACCTGAAAGAGATCGGCCGCGTGCCCCTGCTGACCCCTGAGGAGGAGATCGACCTGGCCCTGAAAATTCAGGCCGGCGGCCCCGAGGGCGAGAAAGCCAAAAAGCGCCTGAGCGAAGCCAACCTGCGTCTGGTCGTTTCCATCGCCAAGCGTTACGTCGGCCGCGGCATGCAGTTCCTGGACCTGATCCAGGAGGGCAACCTGGGCCTGATCAAGGCTGTGGAAAAGTTCGACCACACCAAGGGCTTCAAGTTCTCTACCTACGCAACGTGGTGGATCCGTCAGGCTATCACCCGCGCCATTGCCGACCAGGCCCGCACCATCCGCATCCCGGTGCATATGGTCGAGACCATCAACAAGGTCAAGAAGGTCTCCAGCCAGCTGCTGCATGAGTACGGCCATGACCCCAGCGCCGAGGAAATTGCCGAGCGCCTGGAGATGCCTGTGGATAAGGTGCGCGAGATCATGCGTGTGGCCCAGGAGCCTGTCAGCTTGGAGACCCCCATCGGTGAGGAGGAGGACAGCCATCTGGGTGACTTCATCCCCGACGATGACGCCCCCGTGCCCGCCGAGGCCGCCAGCCAGACCCTGCTGAAGGAGCAGCTGGCCGACGTGCTCAAGACCCTGACCCCGCGTGAGGAAAAGGTCCTGCGCCTGCGCTTCGGCCTGGAGGATGGCCGCCCCCGCACGCTGGAAGAGGTCGGCAAGGAGTTCAACGTCACCCGTGAACGCATCCGCCAGATCGAAGCCAAGGCCCTGCGCAAGCTCCGCCACCCCAGCCGCAGCAAAAAACTGCGCGACTTCCTGGATTGATTTGACAGCATAATATAGCAAGAGCCGCTCCCTTCCATTGGAAGGGAGCGGCTCTTTTGTGTAGATGTTTTGGAACTTACAGTTCCTCGCCGTTGGTCTCGATCACTTTACGGTACCAATCGAAGCTGTCTTTTTTATACCGCTTGAAGCTGCCGTGGCCCTGGTCGTCACAATCGACGTAGATGAAACCGTAGCGCTTGGCCATCTCGCCGGTGGAGGCGGAGACCAGGTCGATGCAGCCCCACATGGTGTAGCCGAACAGGTCCACGCCGTCCTCCTCGACAGCCTGCTTCATGGCGCGGATGTGCCGCTGCAGGTAGTCGATGCGGTAGGGGTCGTGGATGCTGCCGTCAGCTTCCAGCGCGTCCCGGGCACCCAGGCCGTTCTCCACGATGATGATGGGTAGATCATACCGGCTCTCGATCTCGTTGAGGGTGTAGCGCAGGCCGTCCGGGTCGACCTGCCAGCCCCACTGGCTGGACTCCAGGTACGGGTTCTTCGCGCCGCCCAGCAGGTTGCCGGAGGCCTGAGCCGCATTGGGGTCGACCGTCACGCAGTTGGTCTGATAGTAGGAGAGGGAGAAGAAATCCACCGTGCCGCGGCGCAGGGTCTCGCGGTCCTCATCGGTGATCTCCAGATGGATGCCGTTTTTCTCCCAGAAGCTCTGGGCGTAGTAGGGGTAGGCACCGCGGCACTGCACATCGGCACAGTACCAGTTGAACTGCCGCCAGTTCTGCTGGAATTCCAGCATGTCCTTGGGGTTGCAGGTCAAGGGGTAGACGGGCATCATGGCGATCATGTTGCCGATCTTCGCCTCTGGATCCAGCTCATGCCCGGCCAGCACGGTGCGGGCGCTGGCTACAAGCTGGTGATGCAGCGCCTGATACCGCACCTGCACATCATCCACCTGATGCAGGAAATCCCGCGTGCCCTCGTTGCGGATGCCCAGGGACATGTAGTTGCCCAGGGGCAGGGTGCCGCAGTTGATCTCGTTGAAGGTCAGGTAGTACCGCACCTTGCCCTTGAAGTGGGCAATCACCGTACGGGCGTAACGCTCAAACAGCGCGATCACCTCGCGGGAGGCCCAGCCGTTGTACTTGTTGACCAGGTGCAGCGGCATCTCGTAGTGGGACAGGGTCACGATCGGCTCAATGCCGTGGGCTTTCAGCTCGTCAAAGACGTCATCGTAGAACTGCAGGCCGGCCGGGTTCGGCTCGGTCTCCTCGCCGGTGGGGAAGATGCGGCTCCACGCGATGGACATGCGGTAGGCTTTAAAGCCCATCTCGCCCATCAGGGCGATGTCCTCTTTATAATGGTGGTAAAAGTCGCTGGCGGTGCGGTTGGGGTAGGTCAAGCCCGGCTCGGTGTCAGGTGTGATCTGACGGGGAAAGGTATGCGTCCCGGCAGAAAGCATATCCGCCTCGCTGGGACCCTTTCCGCCCTCCTGCCAGCCGCCCTCGATCTGGTTGGCGGCGGTGGCACCGCCCCAGAGAAAGTCTTTGCAAAACGGCATAAAAAGCATCCTTTCGGGAGAAAATTACTTGTTGGCAGCTTCGGGCTTGTACAGGACCCAGGTGGCTGCGAAGGTGGCCACAGCGCCCACCAGCACGGAGATGACCATGAACAGCAGGTTGTTGGGCTTGTCAGCGCTGACGAACAGCGGCAGGGCGATGACAGAGGAAGCACCCGCAAAGGCATAGATAGCGGTCTTGAGCAGACCTGCCACGCAACCGCCGATGGCAGAACCGATCATGGCGCCGTACATGGGGGTCTTGTACTTCAGGTTGATGGCGTACATGGCAGGCTCGGTAACACCGGCCACAACAGCGGTGACAGCGGTGGAGAAGCCGGTGGACTTCAGGTTGGTGTCTTTGGTTTTGAGAGCGACAGCCAGTGCGGCAATGCCCTGATCGATGTTGGAGATGATCAGGGCGGGGAAGAAGATGGGCTCGTACAGGGGGGAAACGGTCAGCATCTGCATCAGGTAGGGAACAAAGGCACCGTGCATACCGGTCATGATAACGAACGGCATCACAGCGGCAAAGGCGGCCACACCGATGAAGCCCAGGGTGTTGTACAGCCACAGGACGAAGGTGCTCAGGTAGGTGCCCAGGAAAGAACCGATGGGGCCGAGGACGCAGTAGGCCAGGGGAATCATGACGATGATGGTCAGCAGCGGCTCCAGCACGGAACGCAGGATATCAGGGGAGTGCTTGGCAAAGAACTTCTCGATGGGGGCCATGACGGCGCAGCACAGGATGATGGGGAAGATGGTGCTGGAGTAGCTCACGCCATACACGGGGATGCCCAGGAAGTTGAAGGCGGTGCCGTCGCTGACGCCGCTGGCAAAGGACGGGTAGATCAGCAGGCCGCCGATGACCATGCCCAAGGCGGGGTTGGCACCAAACTTCTTGGCGGCGAATGCGCCGATCATGATGGGCAGGAAGTAGAAGCCAGCGTCACCGGCAAAGGTGAGCAGCTGGTATGTGCCGCTGTCGGCGGGCACGCCGGCCATGTCCATCAGGATCAGGATGACTTTGATCATGCCGCAGCCAATCAGAGCGGGGATAAGCGGGGTCAGCGAGCCGGAGATGCCGTCGAAGATTTTGTCGATGACAGCCTTGACACCCTTCTTCTGGGCTGGCTTTTCATCGTCCAGCTTCTCGTCCACGGATTTCTCCACGGCGAAGCCGTTCTTCTCGCAAATCAGGCGGTAGGCATCGTTGACAGCCTGGCCGATGATAATCTGGTACTGGCCGTTCTGCCACTGGGAGCCGAGAACACCGGGCAGTTTTTCGATTTCGTCTTTTTTAACGGCGGACTCGTCCTTCACGTTAAAACGCAGGCGGGTCACGCAGTGGGTAAAGAACTGGACATTGGCTTTGCCGCCGACAAGACCAACGATCTTGTCAGAAAGCTCCTGATATTTCTGTGCCATTATTGGTTCCTCTTTCTTGATTTTCAGTGTGTTTGGTATATCTGTACAAAGGGTGCGCGCTTCCCTTTATTACATGCGAGGTTAAGCCTGCTCGCGGGAGCAGAACCGTTCGATATGAAGCATGAGATAGGACATCTCTTCGCTTCCCAGGTTCTTGCCGGTCTTTTGCTGCAGGTAGGTGCGGACATCCTCCGCACACAGGTAAGTCTCTCTATACTCCTGTTTCAGATTGTTGAAGAGTTTGTCGTTGTTGTTTTCCAGTGTCTCGTTGTTGCGGATGCGGGCCAGCAGGTATTCCATGTGGGTGATAAAGCGGCTGGCGTTGAAGCCAGAACGGTCAATGGTGATGTTCTCCCGCTTTTCGATCAGGCCGATGACATCGCTGATCATCGTGCTGGCGTCGAGGAAATCGGCCTTCGGGGCCACGGAGTTCTCGGCGTTGATGAGATGCAGCGCAATGGCGGCGGCTTCTTCTTTGGGCAGGCGCACACCGAAGCGCTGGTTGATGCACGCCACAGCCTGGGTGGCAACCTTGTACTCTGCTTCGTGCAGGTAAGCCAGGTTGCCGACGTAGGGCGGCTTGATGTGGATGTTTTTCTTGTAGCGGTCGATGGCAAAGTTGATGTGGTCCGCCAGGGTGATGACCAGGTTGCGGTTGAAATCGGCATCGATGCTGTTGGCGGCCAGATCAACGAGCATACCCGAGACATCGAAGATCTCCTTGGGGATCTCTTTCAGCAGGCCCAGGTATTCGGGGCTGATGCCGTAGTAGGTGCGCTCAATGACCGAGAGGTCCGTCAGCTCGTATGGGATGGGCTTGAAGCCGATGCCCTTGCCAAAGGCGATGAGCTCACGCTGGTTGCCATCCAGGCACAGCGCCACGTTATTGTTGATCTTTTTGATGACTTTCATGGGCTCACCTTCCTTATATGGGGTAAAATGAACATGCGGGCAAAAAAATAAGACACGACCATACAGGTGCATTTTCTGCATCTGTCAATGGTCATGCCTCCCGAAGAGTAACAATCCGTTAACGTATGTTCATTTTTCATTCATATTCTACGATGTCCCCCAAAAAAAGTCAATCGGCGAACTCGCACAAAAAAATGAACGCATTCTTGTGCATATTGCTATTGCGTGACTTGGACAGCCTTATTTTGCCGTCCGGCAATACACCTCGATCGCCTTGCTGGCAAACTCGGCGGTACCGGGGCCGCCTGCGGCGTTGATGTTTTGGGTAAACGCGCCGCCTGCGGTGTACAGCCGGCCGAGCTGGCCCAAAATGGTTTTGGAGCAGGTGTAGTAATGCTCGCTGATAAAATCTTGCAGCTTCTTCACCTGGGCCTGCACGGCGGGGGCGGCAGGGTCCATGCTTTGCATCTTACCGAAAGCTGCAATGATTTCCATCAGCTGGCCGCCCATAGCGGAAACCTCTTTTTCCGTCTTGAGGGCGGTTTTTTGCTCAAACTCTTTGTACTCCGGCGTGGCGCCCCACTGCTGCTTGGCCAGGGCGGCGTAGTCCTTGATCTTCTGTGTATCAAATGCGGTAAAATCCATAATGGTTCCTCCTGTGGTTTGTGTCTTTTCCGCAAGGGCGATGAGATCCTCGATATGCTGTCGCTTCAGCTTCAGCAGTTCGATCTGCTGCTCCAGCGCCTTTTCTCGGTCGAAGGCAGAATTAGACAGGATCCGCTGAATGTCTTTCAGCGAAAATTCCAATTCCCGGAACAACAGGATTTGCTGCAAACGTTCCAGCGCTGTATCGTCATACAGTCGGTAGCCGCTGTCGGTATGCCCGGCGGCGGGCAGCAGGCCGATCTGGTCGTAATAGTGCAGCGCGCGTATACTCACGCCGGTCAGGCGGCTGACTTCGTTTACGGTCATCATGGGGGGACACCTCACTTTCCCTTGCGGTAAGTATAGCATACACTATGACGCAGCGTAAGGGTCAAGGTGAAAAATAGGGGAGGGTACGTGAAAAAAAATCATCTTGAAGTTTCATTTCATTTATGCTACACTTGTGGTCGTGTGAGAAACAACCCGGAAGGACGTAGGAAAAATGGAAAACGAAAAAAGAAGCAGCTTTTCCGGCAGGCTGGGCTTTGTGCTCTCGGCAGCCGGGGCGTCGGTGGGACTGGGCAATATCTGGCGGTTCCCCTACCTGGCGGCCAAATATGGCGGCGGAATCTTCCTTTTGATTTATATCGTGCTGGCGCTTACCTTTGGCTACACGATGATCATGGCCGAAACGGCCCTGGGCCGCATGACCGGCAAAAGCCCGGTGGGCGCTTACGCCAGCTTTGCCAAGCCGGGCAAGCGCGGCGGGTTCTTAGGCTTCGGCGGCTGGATCAACGCCATCATCCCGGTGCTGATCGTACCGTATTACTCGGTCATCGGCGGCTGGGTCATCCGGTATCTGGTGGGGTATCTCGCCGGCCAAAGCCAGGCGCTGGCGGCGGACGGCTTCTTCTCAGATTTCATTTCCAACGGTGCTGTAACAGAGATCTGCTTCCTGGCCTTTGCGCTGTTCACGCTGGGCATCATCTTTGCGGGTGTGCGCAACGGCGTCGAGCGTGTCTCCAAAGTAATGATGCCGGTGCTGGTGGTGCTGTCGGTCATTATCACTGCCTACTCGGTCACGCGGCCGGGAGCGCTGGCGGGCGTCAAGTATTTCCTGGTGCCGAACCCCGCCAACTTCAGCTGGATGACGGTGGTCACGGCGATGGGGCAGATGTTCTACTCGCTGTCCATCGCCATGGGCATCCTGGTCACTTTCGGTTCCTATATGAAAAAGGATGTCTCCATCGAGAACGCGACCCAGAACGTCGAGGTGTTCGACACGATCATCGCCGTCATGGCGGGCCTGATGATCATTCCGGCAGTGTTTGCCTTCTCCGATGGCGACCCGGACAACCTGCAGGCGGGGCCCGCGTTGATGTTCATTACGCTCCCTAAAGTTTTTGCCAGCATGGGCCTGGGCAGCGCGGTGGGCGTGCTGTTCTTTGTGCTGGTGCTGTTTGCAGCGGTCACCAGCTCCATCGCGCTGACCGAAAGCGCGGTCTCCACCTTCCAGGATGAGCTGGGCTGGAGCCGCCGCAAGGCCACAGTGCTGGTGGGTGTTATCATGGTAGGGCTGGGCACGCTGTCCAGCCTGGGCTACGGCCCGCTGGCCGGGGTGACGGTGCTGGGCATGCAGTTCCTCGATTTCTTCGACTTCCTTACCAACTCGGTGATGATGCCGATCGCGGCCATCGCTACCTGCCTGCTGGTGTCCCGCGTGGTAGGCGTTGAGCGCATCGAACACGAGGTCACCATCGAGGGCGGGAGCTTCCGCCGGAAGAAGGTCTTCAACTTTATGATCCGCTGGCTCTGCCCGGTGTTCGCGGCGATCATTCTGGCCAGTTCCGTGGCCAATGCGTTTGGGATCATTGCTATGTAAAACAGGGGACAGACTCCCCGTGCTCTATCCAACACAACATCTTGCGCCTCCTCTTTTGAGGGGGCGCTTTTCTTTCAGAGCGCGATTGTCAAGAGCAATCCTGCGCAAAAAGGTGTCCACATCCTTGTGAAAACTGCCCAAAAGCGGGGAATATAGCACCCGTTACGGATTTGTCAACCCCTGCAAAACAGTGCAAAATCGTCAATATGCCGAAATTTTGTTACACTCGCCCAGGCGTTCGATGGCCGAGAAAAACTTCGCAAAAAAGCCGAAAAAGCCTTGACAGCAAGCCTTTTACCATGTATACTGAAACAGTATCACAAAAATGGAATAGAGCGCCCTAAAGGGATTTTGCAAAAACGACAAAATTCAAAAGTTTGTGAAAAACGACGAATATACATCGCTTTCGCACAGCTCCTTTGGGTCAGCTTTTACCGACTTTGTCAATCTACGGAATAGGAGTGGTCGCGTTTTATGGTAAAGGTCAAGCCCGTACAAAACGGCAGAACGACCCGCATGAGCTTTTCCCACATCAACGAAGTGATTGGTATGCCCAATCTGATCGAGATCCAGAAAAACTCTTACAACTGGTTCCTGGAGGAAGGTCTGCACGAAGTCTTCCACGATATTGCCGCTATCGAGGACTATACCGGCAATCTCGTGCTGGAGTTTGTGGACTACCGCCTGGACAAAAACCCCAAGTACACCATTAAAGAATGTAAGGAACGGGACGCTACGTATGCAGCGCCCCTGTACGTCACTGCCCGTCTGTTCAATAAGCAGACCGGCGAGGTCAAGGAGCAGGAGATCTTCATGGGCGACTTCCCGCTCATGACCGATTCCGGCACCTTTATTTCCAATGGTGCCGAGCGTGCAATCGTTTCCCAGTTGGTTCGTTCTCCCGGCGTGTTCTACGGCTCCAGCAAGGACCGTACCGGCAAGGACCTGTTCACCGCCACCATGA
>OLQN01002461.1_pt1 | contig 12473 bp, 10 predicted proteins | sample 1673181 | NCBI WGS metagenome assembly OLQN01 (sample SAMEA3136763, study PRJEB25190) | human gut metagenome | biome: human gut; feature: human-associated habitat; material: faeces | place: Austria | collected 2013
TGTTTCTGTTATTGTCCTCTTTCCTTCTGTTGTCGTAGTTGTTTTTATCTTTTGCTTTGTTATTTTTTTACTTACATCTGTTTTCTTCTGAGCTTTTTCTGTTGTTGCATTTTCTTTTTTGGGGACGTTTGTATTTTTCTTATTATTGCCTGTACTACTATTTTCTCTTGTATTTTTCTTTTTATTTCTTCCAAGATGCTCATTCGCTTCTGGAATATCAATTTTTCCATCCTTGTAATCCTGATATGCCTGTTCTGCACCTGCTCTTGTTGGAGCATATCCATGTGCTGAAAGCCATGCTTTGGCTTCCTGTTTTTGTTGTTCAGTATACGCATACGTCTGTACAGAGCGACCTGCAAATGTCACTGTACCTAATACCAACATAAAAATCAATAGCAATTTCTTCATATCTACTCCCTCTTTCTTTCCAAATTTAATCACTATTTACAAGTATATTTTTCAATTTACAATTTCTTAAGATTTCCTAATAATTGTGCTTAATGCTTCAATTTATTTTATAGACTGATTTCTTAACGTCCCTGGGACCTTAAAGACAAAGAACTGTTCTGGTGATACCATTGATATCCTCCCAGGTGATAAAAAGAAAGGTACGGAAGATATTAAAATAAGGGTCATCGAAGTACTTCTTGATAATGGGGAAAAAGAATATCTTGCAACAAATCTTTTTGATCCTTCGATCACTCAGCCAATGTTTCAAGAACTTTATTTCTATCGCTGGCCGGTTGAAACAAAATATAAGGAATTAAAAAGTCGCCTCATGCTGGAAGAATTCACTGGTGCAACAACAGTCTCTATTTTCAAGAATTTTATATCAATCTGCTTTTTTCTAATCCTTCTTCGCTGGTTAAAAATCAAGCAGACAATGCAATCAAAATTTCTACAAAAAATACGAACAAATATCGTTATCAGTCAAACCGGTCATTTATCATTGGTCGTATGAAAACGATCTTTCCTAAGATCCTGTGCCAGATATTAGATCTGTCAGCAATTGATCGATTATATTCAGAATGCATTCATTGCAGATCACAGATTATTCCAGACCGATCCTTTCCTCGAAGAAAAAGTAAAACTTATGGTCGGAATCATTTCAAAAATCAAAAGGTTGCTTTTTAATTTTTATAATTTCTAAAAAGCTTTCATTGGAAGGCTTATTAAAGTGCGCCTTTTTTTATGGTTTTTCTTGTATTTTTTCATGATAAAATTAATATTTTTTATAGAACTTTTCAATGCTTCTTAAGTTGACGCTTGGTTGACCACATTGTCTACGGGACCTTAAATTTTTCGTTATTCATTTATCCTATTCTCTCAACACACCAATAATCCTCATTAATATCATTAGTATCTTTCACTAATAACTTTGCAGCAAAAAATACCTTTTCACTTGTATCAATTTCACAAGAGAATTTCCAAAGCAATTCCACATTTTCCCAACAAATTCTTTTTCCAGAACTTTCATCCTGCATATTAGGTGTCATAAACTCACAGTTTTGTTTTTCATTCTTCATTAGTGTTTGGAATTTAATTTTCCATCTCATAGGATACTCTACTTTTTTTCCATCTCTATACACATCAAACGAAATAGATGTAAAAGAATAAACCGAAATATCAGAAACATTCTTTATTGATAAATTAAGATCACAATAAACACCTCTATATCCATTCAATTTTATATCAAATTTTGGTAACATTTTGTTTACAATTTGTTTTTCATGATATTGTTTCTCAGCCATTGCTAATTCACGTCTTGCAATACTCAACTGTAATTGATTTATTTCATCGGTTTTCTTTTGTCCTTTATAAGTTTGGAAAACAGCAATCACACCTAGAATACTCGTTGCAAACAGTGACAAAAATTGTGTATAATAATTTAGGATATCTCCTTTTGACAATTCTATATCAAAGAAATCACAAGGAGTATTTAAATCGTATATCATATCTATCAAAAATGGCATACATACAAAAATTATGCTACTCAGTGCTATCAATAAAACTATGAGGAACACTTTAACGCACTTTTCAATCTTCACTTGTCATTTTGTTCCTTTCCATACTTTTTCTTAAATTTTAATGTACTACATCAATTCAACATTACACATATTCAATACTGACGCAATTACAGCATCCATATCGTAATATTTATATTCACCCAGTCTACCACCAAAGATAACATTAGTTTCTTTTTCTGCTAATTCTTTATATTTCTCATATAATTTACCATTTTTATCATCGTTTACCGGATAATATGGCTCATCTCCAAGTTTCCATTCAGAACTATACTCACGACTAATAACAGTCTTAGGTAAATCATTTCCATCTTCATCTTTACCAAATTCAAACCATTTATGCTCGATTATACGTGTCCATGGTGTCTCTGTATCTGTATAATTAACAGCAGCATTTCCCTGAAAATTAGGTTTATCCAAAATTTCTGTTTCAAATCGTACGGATCTATACTCTAATGCTCCCAATTTATAATCAAAATATGCATCTATAGCACCTGTATACACAATTTTATCCGCAATTTTACTATATCCTTCTTTATTTTCCAAATAATCTACACCTAACCGTACTTCAATTCCATCCAATATATTTTCTACCATTTTTGTATATCCACCAATTGGAATTCCCTGATATAATGCATTAAAATAATTATTATCAAATGTAAGGCGCACTGGTAATCTTTTAATAATAAAAGATGGTAATTCTTTACATGGTCTTCCCCATTGCTTTTCTGTGTAACCTTTAATCAACTTCTCGTAAATATCAGTTCCCACCAAACTAATAGCTTGTTCTTCTAAATTTGCTGGCTCCTTGATTCCTGCTTTTTTCTTCTGCTCCTCAATTTTTTCCTCTGCTTCTTCAGGTGTTACAACACCCCACATCTTATTAAATGTATACATATTAAATGGTAATGAATATAATTCACCTTTATAATTAGCTACTGGCGAATTTGTGAAACGATTGAATTCTGCAAATTGAGTAATATAATCCCAAACTTTTTTATTATTCGTATGGAAAATGTGTGCTCCATATTTATGTACGTGAATTCCTTCAATATCTTCTGTAAAAACATTTCCAGCAATATTAGGTCTTTTATCTATTACAAGAACTGATTTGCCCTTTTTCTTTGCCTCATGTGCAAAAATTGCTCCATATAAACCGGCTCCTACAATTAAATAATCATATTTTTTCATTTTTTGAAATCTCCCCTATAATAAAATTTTTTTATTTATTAAAAATATTATCAAAACAATCTTTTACAAATTTTTCCTTCAATAATAACAATACTATCCCATAAATTGCGAAGAAGCTACCCCCAGCAATTAATAATTTAAAAAAGATCATATTTACAAAACTGCTTAATTTTATTGATATCACACTTGCTAAAATCAATGCTATTATAACTTTCCAATACTGTATTTTAGATGCTATATTAAAGAACAATTTTTTTAAATAAAATATTTGAACTAATAAAACAACTAACTCTGCAACTAATGTTCCAAACGCAGCTCCTGCAGCTCCCATTTTAGGAATAAAAATAATATTAAGTATCAAATCTGCCATTGCACCTGCCACAACAGAATAAACCAGCTGCTTTTCTCTATTTAACGGTGTTAATACTTGAATTCCAAGTAAATTAGAAAGTCCTATTAGTAAAATAGTTGGTGCAATAATCTGCATAGCTAATGTAGCATCTATAAATCCTTTTCCTGATAAGAAAATCAAGCAATCTCGTGCATAAAAAATAGTAAACAACATCAATGGCAATGCTACCACTATAACAAAACTATATGCTTTTCTTATTAATGCATAAAATTCATCTTTTTTATTCACTGTTATATAATATGATAATCTCGGTAGTAAAACTGCTCCTAGTGATGTAACCAAACTCACTAATATAGTCTTTACTTTAACTGCCGCAGTATATAGTCCAACATCTACATCTGTCTTCATAAATCCCAACATTACATTATCTAAGTTAGTATAAATATTAACAGCAATTACTTGAGCAAATAATATCATAATTGGTTTCAAATGCTGTTTTATATTATAGTTTCCAACAGGTTTTAAAGATACATATTTTCTTAAATTAATAAAATTTAGAACATTGGAACCAGCTGATGCCAGTATTGATGTTACTCCATAAAAAACATAATCTTCTGAACTATGTATAAACATAAACATCAAAATCAAACTTATAAACTTCAAAAAAATAGATCTTTTAGCTATATAACCATATTGTTCCAATCCTTGATATAACCAATTAACACCCAATGGATCTAGCAAAATCGTTATTCCTACTACAAAAAATAATGTTTTATCTGACTGAAACCTTGGTATAAAATTAATAGCAACAATATAAGCTATTGCAACTAAAATCATCATAACCAAATGTATACTCAAAATTTCTTGCGTTGTTTTATTTAATTTCTCTTGATTATTTCTAACACCGGCTACCGCACGAATTCCATATGTCGGTATTCCTAAAGCAGCTACCATTGTAAAATAGCTAACTATAGATATCGCAAATGACACTTTTCCAGTTCCTGATGCTCCTAAGATTCGAGAAACATATGGGAATGTGATCAATGGAAATATAAAATTTGATGCCGTCAATATAAAATTCATTATAAAGTTAAATTTTACTGATTTAATTTGCATAACATTAATTTTCTCTTTCTATAATTTCCAATAATCAATTGCATACTTCATTGTACACTTGCATTAGCTGTTCATAATGTTCTTCTGGCGTAATAGTTCTTTTTATATTCTTTTTAAGTTCATATACTTTTTCTGTCGATAAATTTTCTAAAAATTTATATAACTTATCTATTTCATTGTCTGAATAAGGATCAAAAATATACCCATTTTTATTCGTAACAAAATCTGATATTCCGCCCATTTTTGTTCCTATTACAGGAATATGATTATTTAATAATTCCATAACTACCTGCGGTCCATTATCCTCCCAAATAGAAAGAACCATTCCCATATCAAACTGTTTTAAAATATTTGTCAATTCTGATTGCTTATATTTTCCATGATTAATAACATTTGCCTTTTTTAATTTATTATCATATTCTCCTGCATATCCATAAAAATGAAATTCTATATTTTCTAAATTTCTTAAATCCATAGCGATTTTAATAAACAAATCTGCTCCCTTATACTCTGTTAATCTTCCTAAAAATACTATTTTTATCTTATGACCATCCACATTATAATCAAACTTCTCAACATATTTCTCTGCTGATACATTTCCTATATGTAAAACTTTACTCTTTCCCAAAATACCTGATTCTTTATAAATTTGATCTACTCTATTTGATACAGGTAAAAGATAATCTGCATGATTTAATAGATCTGAAAATTTTTGATATCTAATCTTAGTAATATTTTGAGGTATGTGTGGAAATCTTATATTAAATATTTTATTTAGCTTTCTATAACCTGGTATTCTCTCTAAAAAACTTACACAATTCTTACATTTTTTTTCATCGTATTTTTTACACACTTGTCCGTTGGTATACATATATACTCTTGGACATATAAAACAATAATCGTGTAAACTAACTACATATTTATATTTTTTTACTACAGAATATATATCCCAATCTACATATTCCAACGCATGAATATGAATAATATCAAATTTTTCTTTTTCTAAATACTCTTCTATAAATTTTAATGCATGTTTATCTTTTAACTTTGAACATGTAAAAGGCCTAATTTTTGAATCATATGTTATATAATTAAATTCATATTTTTTTTCATCTTCCCTTCCGAGAACATGTACATCCATTCCATTTTTATATTGCATTTCTGCTATAGTTCTAACATAATTAGTTATCCCACCTTGTAGTGAAAGTGGCCATCCTGTACATATATGCAATACCTTCATCTTAAATCATCTCCCTTTAACTATATTTTACCCATCCATTTAATACTCTATTTTTTTGGCAACCATTCTAATTGTTTTTTGTTTTTTAAATCAGAATAAAAGAGTTCTATATTCTGTTCAATATCTTCCTTTTTTAATTTGTCATAATCAATTTTCATTAATTCATCAATAATTTCTTGAGTAAATCTATATTTTATAACTTTAGCAGGAACACCACATACAATTGCATATGGTGGAACATCAGAAATTACTACTGATCCTGCTGCTACTACAGCTCCTTGGCCAATTGTAACCCCTGAAAGAATCAATGCCCCATATCCAATCCAAACATCATCATTTACAATAATGTCTCCCTTAGATAATGCTTCAAATTTACTTATTTGAGCTATTTTTACTTTCATAGGAAAGGTCGTAATTGAATTTAATTGATGATCAGCATCTAATATAAAACTTACATTTTGACCTATCGAACAAAATGATCCTATTTTTAATTTTGAATTCTTATTAAATTTTGCAATATTTAATTCCCCATATGTTGCTCTTCCAACTGAAACCTCATTCATATCAAAAAAATTCATAGGAATAGTTTCATTATAAGAATTATTTTTTCTCCACTTTACTTTAAAAAAAATAAATTTAAATTTTTTCCACATTTCTTTAACTACAACATTATATATGGATTTTAATAAATTCATGATCTCATTACCCTTTTTATTGCTTTCAAATAAGCTTTCCCAGATTTTTTATCAGGCTCTAAATAAGCTCCTTCTCCCCATTCATTCCATGCCGTTAAAAATATATATTCCTTATTTTGAGCTTCTGAAATTTCAACAAGTTTTCTCATATACTTTTCAAATTTATCGGCACTTTGTCCTAATATAATCTTAGCCTTTTTACCTCTTCTAGGACTATCATCAAACCCAACAAAAGCTCCATAAAACATTTTTTTATCTTTACACTTTTTAGCAAATTTTATTATATCATTCCAAACTTTATCATATTTGTATATTCTAAGTTTTGGAATAAGTCTATTTCTCACATTTTGAAAACGCGAAATAAATAATTCTTTATTATTATTTACACTCAATGGTTCATATTTAAAAGAATATTCTGTTTTAACATTCTTATAATTATTTTTGGATATAAAACACATTCCAGAAAATCCATTTTCTTTTGCTAATATCTCCCAATAATCACACATTTTTTTAATAGTATCGAAATCATTATCTGGTTGAAATAGTCCAAACATTGGTTTGTTATCTTTTTTTATATATCTTTTATCATTAAAAAATGGCAATAAATAATCAAAATGCTTTTTCCAATCTTTTTCAGACCCATAGATTAATTCAGCTAACATTCCATTATCATTTTGACTGATTTCTGCATTTTCATTTTCATCAAATTCTGGTGCCCAATCATTTCCTCTTTTCACATTACTCCATGTACGCTTCCATGAACCATTATCCCATATAAACATAAAATTAATTTTTATATCTTTATTTTTTAAAATTATTTCTGCTGGTTTTTGTAGTAATTGTAAATCTGATGAAAACCAATAATGGTATATACCAAATCCATAAATTCCATTTTCCCTTGCCAATTCAGCTTGCCATTTTATCGCGTCTTTTTGATCTAAAGAATAATATCTATCTTCTTCAGGTTCCCTTGGTTGATCATGTCCATCAAATAATGCTTTTGATTTTTTTACTGCTACCCAATCTGTATATCCTTTACCCCAAAATTTATTATTTTCTGGTATTTCATGAAATTGTGGCAAATAGTTTGCTATAATTTTTACCTTGCTCATAATTTATTTTCTCCATCTTTCTTTTTAATACTATCTTGCTATTCAATACTAATAAAAATATCCAATAACTATTTGATGAAAATGTCTCATGTGCTATTGCAAAAGGTATAATTACACATGCTATCATAAAATAACTATTTGAAATTTTTATATTTTTCTTTCTAAACTGAAATGATATTATAAATACACTCCACAGAAAAAATCCAATTATTCCTAATTCTGCCGCAACCCTAGCTAATCCATTCAATGTCATTGCATAAAATAAATTACTCCATTTTTGTATAAATATCTTTCCTGTTCCAATTCCAGCTCCAAATAACATACTTTTTTTCCATGCATCCTGTAATACAAAAATCCAACTTCTAAAACGTACATAACCCGCTGAAGCATCCTTAGTATATACAAACAACTCACTTACTCTAGATATTAAATAATCACCTATTGGTGTAAATAATAATGTATATATACCTAAAATCACAATTATAGTACTTATAAATACTATCCTTTTTAATAATTTTTTATTATTAATTTTCCTTATCAAGAATAACCCTAATCCAACTGTTATAATTATATAACATGTTCCCGATAAAGTTAAAATCATTGCTATCACTTTTATTCCTAAGCGTACATATAGTTTTTTATCATTTTTCACCTTTTCTAATAATGCGACAATTTCTAGTAATATACTAATAGCTAACATTTGGCTAAAATACGATGGCTCTCTAAATATTGCATTTGATCTGTAAACAACCATTCCCATAAAATTAGTTGTATTGCTCCAGTTATATCCAGAAACCATATGACCCTCTATATAAAAATCTGTAAATGGTAATCCAATTATTCTTCCTATAAACTGATATATTCCATACACTGCCATAATTGTCATAACTTTATTAAAAAGATTTATATATCCTTCAAACTCTTGTTCTGATTCTTTTCTATATGATAATAAAAAAAGAATTATATAGAACATAGTTTGGATAAATGAATTTATATTAGAGAAATTATACAATCCCCAATTAAACAATACATAGATAGAAAATAAAACTAATATTATATTATTATTTATAGTAATTTTATTATTTCCACCAAATTTCACAAAACACATATAAATTATAAACAAACTTGCTACTATAATAAATGGTGTAACCGAAAAATCACCAATATTTATAATTGAATATGCATCAAACATCACTGCTATTATTAAAACTTTTAGCCACAACTGTATATTAATTTTTGTTATTTTCATTGCAAACTTCCTTCAATACTCTAATATACCGATCTCCAACAGATTTCCAAGTATAATTTTTCAAGAAAATATCATAACTTCTTTTCTTGATATTTTCTTGATATTCTTTCGAACTTAATACTTTTAGGCATAATTCCGCAAATTGCAAACTATCATCCGTTACTGGTATGCTTTCTCCATCACTATAAATAGTACCTTCAACACCTACTGATGTAGAAACTATTGCTTTATTAAATCCTATTGCTTCAAGTAATTTTACCTTTACTCCTCCGCCATTTAATAATGGTAAAACTACTAAATCTGCCAACTCATAATACTCGTCTACACTTTCCACACACCCTGTAACAATTATATCGTCTGTAGCTAATTCTTTAATTTTATCAACAGGATCTTTACCAACAATATAAAATTTTATATTGCCAATCTTCTTTTTCAAAATTGGAAAAACCTTATGAACAAACCACTGCACTGCCTCAATATTAGGTCCATATGACATTTTTCCTACATAAATAATGTTGGCAGTTTTTTTATCCAATGCTATTTTTTTATTTTCATTATGAATATCTGCACCCACTGGAATTAAACTAACTACTTCTTTTCTACATTGCCCTGCATCTATCATAGATTGCATATCTTTATCCGATACAAAAATTATCCTCTTAATATCTAGACAATTTAATATTTTTTGTTCATATTTTTTTAACCGATATGAATCTATATAATATGCTAATTTTTTTATCAAATTCTTTTGGCTGTTGGATATTGTCTGATAAACTTTCCATTCAATATTATGTTCATTTAAAACTATTGGTACTTTTGTTTCAATATTCAGCATTACGGAACACATATGAGGAAAATCTATATTAATAACATCAATTTTATTATTCTTTAAGCAATTTTTTATATCTTCTTCCATTTCAGGAATATTTCTTGAAGCCACTGTATATGGATATCTGTATAATTTCTTTATTGCATTCCACTTATCTTTTTTTCGATAATATGAATGAACTTCAACACAATATTCTTCTAATTTTTCTGCATATTTTAGCTCTTCCTCTGAATCATAAGGATAAAAAATATATACATTTTCCGTTTTAGCTACTTGCTCTAATCGCTTAAAAACACCTAATCTTCCTCCAGAATTTGCTGGTAAAATTGATTCTAATGTAATCCATAATATATTCATTTCTATTACTCCTTCATCAAAGTATTTTTTCAAATGAACTTCTTGCAGCTTCCCATGTCCACTTATTGATCACAAAATTTCTAGCAGAACAACTCATCTGTTTCCTTTTTTTACTGTCTTCTAAAATTTTACTTACTTCCATTGCAAACTCTTTCGGATCGTCCTTCACAATCCATTCTTTTTGTGATCTTGCATTTATATTTTCCGCTCCTATAGTTGTTGTAACAACAGGAATCCCCATTGCCATTGCCTCCAGATTCTTTGTTTTAATCCCACTACCAAACGTCATTGGACAAACAAAAACTTTACATTTTTCAAGATAATCTCTTACATCATCTACTCTTCCAGTAAAATGAACATATTTTGATTCAAGCTGTTTTAAATCTTCCGATGCTCCACCGCCTATAACCAAAAATTTAGCATCTGGTCTTTCTCTTATTATATCTGGAAAAATGTTAGCTACAAAATATCTAACTGCATTTTCATTATGTGCCACACTCATTGCTCCCAAGAATCCAATATATTCCTCATCTAAATTATTTTCTCTATATGAAAAATAATCAACATCTACACCAATAGGAACAGCACTGGCCTTTGAAATACTCAATTCTTTATTCATTTCGTCTGCTTCCTTTTGAGCAACAAAAATCGTTTTTTCACACTTTCTTGCAATTTCAACTTCATATTTTTTTAATAATGCAATTTCATTTTTTACAACATAAAGTTTCAAGGGTTTCCATAACATTATCTTTCGAATTAGTGTTGGTACAGTATTTAAAAAAGCCCCATATGGATTTATACCTGTAATATCATAATCTATCTGTCTTTGATACCTCAAGGAAATTCTATCATCCAAGTCAGCTATTCTTACAGCATTACAGTCTTTAATATATTCTGTACTTCGTACCATATCTCCAATTACAATATCTGGTTTTTCACTTTCAACCAAATCATCCACAATTTTTTTAACCTTTAAATCCCAATATAAAGATACTTGCATAGGCTTCTTTTTTAATATTAATGAATCTACTAAAATATTTTTCAACTTTGTAACAGCTGATGGTTTAGGTAATACAACTAACTTATCAATAAAATCCGGTTTTAATTTCGGATTATCACCTTTTTCAAGAAAAGCTGCAACAATAAGCTTATATCCTAATTCTTCTGTCAAGATTCTGCAATAATGATATAAAGATGTCTTGCGACCTGATGTCGCTGGAAATGGCAATCTTGGCATTATAAATAAAATTTTTTTCGATTTATTCATTATTATTTATCCCCAAAAAACTTATCCTCAAGCATCAAACACCAACAATGATAAATTGGCAGATGTAATTCCTGTACCATATAAGTCTCAGTCTCAGGAACTTTCACACAAACATCTGCAACCTCTGCTAAATCTCCACCTTTAGCACCAGTTAATCCAACTACTTTAATTCCTAATGCTCTAGCAACAACTGTTGCACTCATAACATTCTTACTATTTCCAGAAGTAGAAATTCCAAGGAATGTATCACCTTTTCTACCAAATCCAAATAATTGCTGTGCAAACACACCATATCCATCAACATCATTAATATAAGCTGTACTTAAAGCTTCATGGGCAACTAAAGGAATTGCCATTAAAGAGCATTCAAGATTCTCTGCTAAGTGTGCACCTCTCTCTGGATCAACCTCTTTTAACTTATCTGCAAATTCTTCACTAACTGGTCTTGGAGTTTTAAATCTCTTCATTAATTCTCCTGCAATATGTTCAGAATCTGCTGCTGATCCGCCATTTCCTGCTACTAAAAGTTTTCCATCATTTAAATATGTTTCTTCCATGATAAGGTATGCATCAATAATATCCTGTTTAATAGGCTCTAAAATAGGATATCTTTTCATTAATAAATCAATATGTTTGTATAATCTTTCTTCTAACATCTTAGTCTAACTCCCCTTCAACAAACTGTAATAAACTATTGACTGTTATATCTTGTTCAAAATCATCATTTCCAATATAAGCTGTTTTACATCCTGCATTTTTTCCAGCTAAAATATCGTTTTTACTGTCTCCAATCATATAAGAAGATGCTAAATCAATATTAAAATCATCTGCCGCTTGTAATAACATTCCAGGTTTTGGTTTTCTACATTCACATTCAATCTTATATTCTACTCTTTCACCCTCAAAGCCTTTATCTGGATGATGTGGACAATAATAAATTGCATCTAAATACGCACCATCATTTCCCAATAAAGTTTCCATTTTGTTATGAATGACTTCTAGTTCATCTAACGAAACTTCTCCTCTTGCAATCACCGGCTG
>OLQN01002467.1_pt1 | contig 12454 bp, 10 predicted proteins | sample 1673181 | NCBI WGS metagenome assembly OLQN01 (sample SAMEA3136763, study PRJEB25190) | human gut metagenome | biome: human gut; feature: human-associated habitat; material: faeces | place: Austria | collected 2013
ACGATGTTAAGCACATTGAGGTTAAGTAATCTTTCTTGAAGTGCTATGCAGCTTTTAAGATACATTCATTGCATCGAGAAAATAATTAAAACTGGGGGCTAGTCCTGATTATGGGACTAGCCCTTTTTTTAAAACGAATTTATCAATTCGCAAGACAGCTATAATTTTAGATAGTCCAAATTTGTTGCTTAATAGAATGTCCTCGTATGATAACCTTCTCTTAAAATATTATTTGAAATAGTCAAACAGAAAAATTGGGAAAGCATTGAGTACAGCTACTTTGCAATCTTCGGTATTCACATACTGTTCTACTTGTGAGTTGAATATTTTGTCTTGAAGTATGTCTTCTTTAGATGCAGGCATCGTATTCTTCCCCTTACATAGATAGTTCGCTTTTCCCACATTCATTTCCTTTAAATATTCCCAATTTTGCTTAACTTCCTCCATCTCTACTTCTGTTGGCTCTCGATGATCTTTCAGTAGGATGAAATCGAAACTGTCATACGCAGAAAAATCTGCAGATACACCTTTAAACTTACCACACTCAGAACGTGTTACAGAATACGTCCAATAGTTTGCATCGGGCAACTGCTTAGTATATCGTATAGACTCAACCATCGGATAGTCAATATATAGCCTACCAAACTCCGTTTCGTTGTTGAATGTTTCAAGCATTTCCTTTACCTGCCTGTTGATTTCTTCGAGAGATAAATTCCGGTTATGAAAGTCATAGTCGAAGAACAGATAGATTTCAGAAATGTCAGCAGATGCATCAATATCCTTGAGCGGATTGTCTGCTTGACCAGCAAATTTCTCCATCAGCAAAGACACAATATCTCCATCGCCATCATACTCCTGCAAATCTTTGTATAGCTGATAGATGTTGTTGTTATAGGAACATACTATCTGCTCATCTCTATTTGCAAAGTATAATCGCTGGATGGTGCGGAACAAATCCGGCTCCCGTTTTACTCCTTCAAAAACGAATAGTATCATACTTCGAATGCGTTACCTCTAAACATTTTTTCTATATTATGCCCGAATCTCAACTCTTTTTGAGTGCAGTCGCTTAACGGCTTGATTTTGTTGTCTTGCAAGATGAAATTGCAATCTGGGCGAAGCAAGTCATTGGTCATCAGATAGGTGTTGTGTGATGACGTAAAAGCCTGACATGGAAGGGAAAAGAGGGTTTTGCAAACCTCATAAGAGAGTCTGAAATGATAGAATGCATCAAATTCATCTATGAAAACGAACGATGCTTTTGTCATCTGTTTCAGCCAGTAATATAGCAGCATCAGAGATTGAGTACCCGTTGATGCAATCTTATCGAATGGAATGCGACCTAATCCAAATACGCAATACAACTCTTTATCATCATCCTTTGGCTCCTGAAACTCAAAACTTTGTCCGCTTACCCGATGGATGAATTCCTCAAAGTCCCGAGTCAGCTTATTCTTGATGATATACTCATCGAGATTTGCCGGAGCAGTAGCCAACCCCATAAACTCATTTTTTTCAACACTTCTGAACCATAACATTGAGTTTACGAATTGCTGCAGTTTCAGAAGATAATGTTCCTTGGCAAGAGGATAGGAAGTAAGCAGAAAGTTTACGATGGATACATTGTTGGCGTTATTGGCAAGGTTTGCCTTCACCGCAGAATCCATCGGGAACTCAACATCATCCAATGTCAAGACAGAATTCTTGTTGCAGAAAATAAGCTTGTTATTCACAACAAGTTCTTCTTCCTCCAGTTTTCCATCAGGTGATTTGCTATATGTATATAGTAACGTATTATCTCTAAACTTGAATGTATATTCAAATTTTACGGGGAAGTTCAACTTTCCCGTATATGTAAAGTTATCATAATAGTTCACCTTCTTCCACTTCTGTGAAAGATGATTGGTAATGTCGAAGATGGCCATTGCAAAGTTCGACTTGCCAGAACCATTAGGTCCATATACGATGCCATTCTTGATGATACCATCTTTAATGGCAAAAGTATTGAACGAATAGTTACTTGGTTTCGACAAATCCCATTCTATACGATTGGCAAATCCTCTATAGTTCGTTACGGCAAATTTTACTAGCATGCTTATAAATACTTTATTTTTAATTGATAACAATTTTGTTGGTGCAAAGCTAATACACACTTAAACAATGCAAACCATCTTTTATTATAATGTCAAGTGCAGCTAAGCAGTTGCAAAGATATACAAAATATCAATACGCCGTAATTTTTTTACGGATATTTAAGATAATAATCCTTGCAATACAATTTAAATGCTTTATCATTAAAAAAACTAATAGCTAAAGTTATATGGTGATTCCTCTCAATAGGGTGTACTGCAAACATTCTATTTACCATAAGCTTCCTGTCTGCCTTATCAAACATGATTTTTTCTTCAAGTGCTCTAACTACCTCAGTTGAAAGAGGTTTGTGTATGTACTTTCGTACACTATGTCTTTGTTTGATAGCTTCTTCTATAGTCATGATTTCTATAATGAATTGTGCATGCAAAGTTAAGAAAAAATGCTTAACAATGGCAAATAATCAAGAAAAATTCCATGAAATAATAATTTTTTATAAAAAGAATATTATATTGGACCTTTTCTTGCATAATCTAGAAATTATTGTTACCTTTGCACGAAAAGTACAATATAATACACTACTTGGTATGAAAATTCAAGAAGTAATGAAATTGCAGCGTAAGGCCTTGGGAATAACCCAGCAAGACCTTGCTGACATGTCTGAGGTAGCCATTTCTACCATCAAGCAAATAGAGAGCGGCAAAGGCAACCCATCCCTATCGACGGTTGAAAAAATCATGGATATCCTTGGCATGGAGGTTAAATATGAGATTCGTCAAACCATTTAAATATAGTAGGATATGAGAAAAGCTATCCTTTTTTGGACGGTAAGATGAAACTTACCTATTTGCGAATAGTCAAAGAAAGAATTCAAAGATTCAAACGTAAATCAGAATGAGCTCCATGAAGGGTAATCATTCCCGGACTATCAAGACATGAGTAGTTGATAAATCATTGGTTAACAATATAATAATATCCAATGAAACTTAACAAAATCCATCATGTAGCCGTGATTTGCTCCGACTATGAGAAATCCAAGCATTTCTATACAGATGTGCTCGGAATGAAGATAGTAAGTGAAAATTATCGTGAAGGACGTGACTCCTGGAAGGCAGACTGCTGGCTTGATGACTCGTATGTCATAGAGCTCTTCTCCTTCCCTAATCCACCTGCACGTCCTTCCTATCCGGAAGCTGCCGGTCTGCGCCATCTTGCTTTTGAGGTGGATGATCTTTCGGATACAATTGATGAACTTGACAGTAAAGGCATCGCTCATGAACCCATCCGTACAGATGAATATACTGGCAAGCGATTTGTATTCTTCAGTGACCCAGATGGTTTGCCGATAGAACTGTATGAAAAATAATAATTTAAATTAATACAATGAACATCAAGTCAATAGGTAGTAAAATCAAGGGAAATCCTAAGATGGTAGAGGGTACGGTATATTCCATGCTCATCATCTGTAGTATTTCCCATTTCTTGAATGATATGATTCAGTCGATTATCCCTTCCATCTATCCGATTGTGAAGGATAAGTTCGATTTCTCGTTTGCACAGATAGGTATCATCACGCTGGTCTTCCAGATGACGTCTTCCATCCTGCAACCTTTTACGGGGCTTTATGCTGACAAGCATCCCCGTCCCTATGCTCTTTCCCTCGGCATGTGCTTCACCTTGGTGGGCTTGCTCCTGCTGGCTTTTGCCGAGAATTATTTTCTGATTCTCCTGGCTGTGAGCGTCGTAGGTCTGGGCTCATCCGTGTTTCATCCCACAGCTTCAAGAGTGGCACAGATGGCATCGGGAGGCAAGAAGAGTCTGGCACAATCTATCTTTCAGGTGGGCGGCAATGGCGGATCGGCAGTAGGTCCGCTGCTGGCTGCCATCATCATCCTGCCTTTCGGACAGCATGCCATCTCCTGGTTTGCCCTTGCAGCCCTCCTCGCTGCCATCATCATGGTAAGATTGGGAGTCTGGTACAAGGCACGACTGGCTTACGTGGTGAACCATCCGCAGAAACAACCGCTTCTCAATACTCATATTTCTAAAAGGGTGAAGTATTGGGCACTGTTTATCCTCATCATGCTCGTGTTCTCCAAGTATTTCTATACGGCATGCATCACGAGCTACTTCACCTTCTTCCTGATGGATAAGTTCGGTGTCTCGGTACAGACTTCACAGCTGTGTCTCTTCGTGTTCCTTGCAGCCTTTGCCATAGGAACTGTGGCAGGAGGAATGCTGGGTGACAAGTTCGGCAGAAAGTATGTCATCTGGTTTTCCATTCTGGGAGCAGCACCTTTCGCCATCGCCATGCCTTTCGTCAACTTCACGTGGACCATCATCTTTACCTTCCTGTCAGGATTGATCATTGCCTCGGCTTTCTCTTCCATCGTGGTATATGCCACCGACCTGATGCCAGATAAAGTAGGACTGATAGCCGGCATTTTCTTCGGACTGATGTTTGGTTTGGGAGGTTTGGGCTCTGCTTTCTTCGGCTGGTTAGCAGACAAGACGAGCATCGAGTTTATCTTCCAGGTGAGTGCCTTCCTGCCATTGCTCGGCATCATAGCAGGATTCTTGCCGAATACACAGAAGAAAAGCGTTGAAGAAACGGATGAAAACGCAAAGTAAATGAAAAACTAAAATGATAAGAGAATATTAACAAATGGAACAAGAAGAAAAGAAACAGAAATCTCAAGCAGCAGAGAATCAGGCATCCTGCTCGTCTCTGCAGCCAGTTGCACCACATCCTTTTATTTCTGTCATACCGCTGGCAGTACTTATCACCCTCATCGTCCTGGTTGTTAAAATCTTCCCTGATGATGCCCTGGCTGGTGCCTCTCAGGTGGCCCTCATGATAGCCACAGCCGTTTGTGTAGCACTCGGTATGGGCATCTATAGGATGAAATGGAATATCTTTGAAGAGATGATCAAAAAGACCGTGGGCGATGCCGGAGTATCTATCCTGATCCTGCTGCTCATCGGAATGATGTCAGCTACCTGGATGATCAGTGGTGTGGTACCCACATTGATATATTATGGTGTACAGATCATGTCGCCAACCTTTTTCCTTCCCTGCGCATGCATCATCTCCAGCATCATTTCTGTGATGACGGGAACCTCATGGACCACTATTGCCACCATCGGTATTGCTCTGATGGGAATCGGAGATGCCCTGGGAATTCCAGCCCCCTACACCGCTGGAGCTATTATCTCCGGTGCCTATTTCGGGGATAAACTCTCGCCAATGAGCGATACCACCGTCCTTGCTTCGAGTATAGCCGGAGCGGATCTCTTCTCACATATCCGCTATATGCTCTATACTACCATACCAAGCATCCTGCTCTCGCTGGTACTCTATCTCATCATCGGATTCTGTTATGATTCCAAGCCAGTTGATATCAGCCAGTATCTCACCGGTCTGAGTCATGGTTTCAATATCTCCTTGTTTACGATGCTGGTTCCGGCTTTTACAGGATGGCTCATCTACCGCAAGACTCCATCTCTCATCACACTTCTTCTTTCAGCCCTTTCAGCATGCATCTGTGCCCTCATTCTCCAGCCGGAAGTACTTGTAGGGATAGCAGGTGAAGACAGCATCTCTGCCAAAAGCCTCTTTGAAGGAATCATGACCACCTGCTATACCCATACCCAGGTAGATTGCGGCATGGAGAACATCAATGATCTCGTAGCCACCCGAGGTATGGCTGGCATGCTCAATACCATCTGGCTCATCCTCTGTGCCATGTGTTTCGGTTCATGTATGGTAGCCAGCGGCATGCTCCACGCCATTACCCACATGCTCCTGAAAAGCATCCACAGCACCGTATCACTTGTCTGCAGCACCGTGACATCAGGCGTCTTGCTCAATCTCGTTATGGGTGACCAGTTCCTGAGCATTATTATGAATGCATCTATCTATAAGGATGAATATGCCGAACGAGGCTACCGTCCGGAACTCTTGAGCCGTAGTACAGAGGATAGCGCTACCGTAACGAGCGTATTGGTTCCATGGACAGCCTGCGGTATGACGCAGAGTACGGTTCTTGGTATCCCGACACTTGTCTATCTCCCCTTCTGCTTCTTCAACATCATCAGTCCTTTGATGAGTTGTCTGGTTGCCATCCTTGGCTTCGTACCCAACCCACAACCCAGGGAAAACAAAGCATCTGCAGCGCAAGAGTCTGATATCCATTAATATGAATAGGAGATTCATAGATTCCCAATGACGGCAAGCAGACGCCTATGAGAGGGCATCCTGTATTCATTGCCCAGCATGCTACAGGCTGCTGTTGCCGTGGTTGTTTCTTCAAATGGCATCATATACCTGCCGGAAGACAGCTGACAGGAGAAGAACAGCAGTATGCTGTAGCAGTACTGATGGCATGGATTGAAAAACAGGTTTAAAAAGCATGAAGTTTTATTTCATGTCCAAAACTCTTCTTCGCCAGTGGGTTGCATCTTGCCCCCGCACTTTGGGCAAGTATGCATATCCCACCTGTGAATCCTGTCAGAACCACATCTTAGACATAGCCTTCCTACAAGAGAACAATTTAATACCCAACTTGCGTTGGATATCTTGCCAATCTATACCATCATCGACATGATAAAGACTGTAAAATAACCCATAATATAATGAAAGAGAGTCCTTTAAAAAACCGGACTCTCTTTTAATACTGAGCTCCTTTAAACCAGTCCGTTTAAATCAATGGAATATTTGGTAGGCAGCTTCTGCTCCTTCTTGATAAACATCAGCATGTAAATAGGGAGATAAGTGATTTTTCCCACCTTCTTCACATTATCATTACACAGCACATAGGCTTTAGAAATCTGATAAGTTGTTGAGTTCACCACATTCGTAAGCGCTTTGTGACGCTCATAATCCTTGCCCGATTTAACCTCTATCGGCAACACCTCACCATTTTGCTCTATCACAAAATCCAGTTCACCCTGGCGCTTGTTGTTATAATAATACAACTGGAAACCGTGCGCCCAGAGCTCTTGTGCTACGGCATTCTCATATACCGAACCAAAGTTGATGGACGGTTCGTTATCCAAAATCTTCAGCTGAATGCCATCCGCATAAAGACTTGCCAAAAGACCAATATCTGCCATAAACAGCTTGAATAAGTTTCTGCTGCTCGACAAAATCAACGGCACAGTAGGCTCCTCAACATTATATACCGGCAAAGCTACACCGGCATCCTTCAACCACAAGAAACTGTTCTGATAACGTGCAAACTTGATGTTTTCATTCAGGTTCTTCAATATGAAACGCTTGTTCTTGGCATCAAGCTCAGCAGGAATCCTGTCAAAGATTTCCTGAATATACAATTTATGGTCAGGGTCATATTTCGCTATATCCTGCTTATAGAGACGTATGATAGCCTGCTGCTCTGCCATTACATCTTGCAGATTATTGGTAGCCAGATATTTATCAACAGCTGCAGGCATTCCACCTACTATAAGATAAAGGCGGAATACCTCCATCATCTTTTCATGGATGAATTCATCTACAGCAGTCCCTTCCGTAAAATGTTTCCTCAAAGCATCTATAATTCTATCATTGATACCAACTGCTGTAGCAAACTCCTCCAAATCAAGAGGATACATATCTTTCACATCCATATATCCCACTGGTGCAGAACGGAGATTCTTGATCTCCACGCCCAATAGGCTACCGCTTAAAACATAGCGATAGCTCCCCTCTTCCACCAGAAATTTGATGGCAGTTACGATTTCCGGGCATTCCTGCACTTCATCAAAGAACACAAGGGTACTGCCCTTGATTAAATCCTGGCTGGTCACAGTGGAGAGACGCAACAAGATGTCCTGACTATTCTTCGCCTTGCTGAAGACCTTTACCAAGCCTGGATTTTCGATGAAGTTGATTTCTATGAATCTTTCAAAATGTTCATGACCGAAACGACGGATAGAATATGTTTTTCCTATCTGTCTTGCTCCTGTCAACATCAAAGCTTTCTTATTCGCTTCGAAGAAATCAGCTAAATATCTGTCTATCTTACGTTTAATCATATCCTTGTCCCCTTTTCTAATATTAAACGGACGTATTTTGTCCGCTTTTCCATGGCAAATATACGATAATTTGTCCGTTTTTCCAAGGTATTTACGCATCTTTTTGTCCGTTTTTCCAAATTTTAACAGTTACTACCATACTTCTACCCCTATAGGTTCTTTACCAGTACGTTCCAGACAGCTTTTGCGAACCAAGTTCTCCAGTTTCTCCACCATTTTACGTTTGTTTTCCTTAGAAGTATTCCAACGGCGTAGAGCCTCTTCTCTTGTTAACTTTGTTGTATCCAAAGGCAGCCATCAATCATGTGCTTGATGTTGTGTGTGCGCAAACAGATTGCATAAATGTGCAAACGTTTGCACAAATAAATATAACCTTTTTGAAACATTTTCTTGCTTCGTATTGGATTTTCTCTTAAATTTGCAGCCGAAAAAAGATACCAACTGGCAAACGAAGGCTAAGTTTAATATAAACGAAACCAAATATAAAAGTAAAGATATGATGAAGCAAACATTCATAAAATCAGCAATGTTGCTGCTGCTGATCCTTTCAACGGCAGCGACGCGAGCGCAGGAGGTCGCTCTGAAGACCAACTTACTGGGATGGGCTTCTACATCTGCCAACGCCGGCATCGAAATCGGCACGGGCAAGAAAACAACCTTCCAACTCTTCGGCACCCTGAACCCCTGGAAGTTCTCGGGCGACAAGAAGATGAGATTCTGGAATGTCATGCCGGAATACAGATGGTACACCTGCCAGAAGTTTGGAGGCCATTTCTTCGGAATCCATGCCTTAGGCGGTGAATACAACATTAAAAACATAGACATGCCCTTCGGCATCCTGCCGAAAACTCTGGAGGGCAGGCACTATGAAGGCTGGTATGTAGGTGGAGGCCTTACCTACGGCTATCAGTGGTTGCTCAATAAGCACCTCAATTTCGAAGGCTCTATCGGTTTGGGATATGCCTACAGTCCTTACAAGCTTTACGGACGATGCGAAAAATGTCTCGACAAAGACCACCGCAACTATGTGGGCCCTACAAAAGCCGCACTATCTCTCATATACGTGTTCTAAGAATTTTATTTAACTGTTGTTTTAACTGACAATATAAACACGTAATAACTAGACAGAATACAAAAAAATTTAGGGAAATCATAATATGGATAAAATGAAGCTTTATGCGGTCATTTCGCCTCTCTGCATACTCTTTTCTCAGGGCATCATGCCTGCTCAGGCTCAACAGCTGGCAGGGGGGAAGATTCAGGTAGACAGCGTCTTGGCACGCAAGAACGGCAACCGGATGGACGTTGCCTTCCGTATGAATCTGAACGATTTGAAGATGAAATCAGAGCAGCAGATTGTTTTCACACCGGTAATGGAAGGAACTGATACTGTCGCTCTCAACCCTATCATCATCCAGGGTAGAAACCAGGCTGTAAGATACCGCCGGCTTGCCGACAGCAAGAAGAATCCGCAGGCACTGGTTTTTACCCGCAAGAACAAGACCAGTCAGCAGGTTTACTTCGCCCAGTCTGTTCCTTATCAGAAATGGATGAAGAAGTTCAAACTCTCGGTGAAAGAAGATCTCTGCGGATGCGGCAACCTGATAGAACAGGACAATACGCCGATTGCGGATATCGACCGTACACCGAAGATTACGAAGGATTTCTTCGTGCAGCCGAAGGCGGAAGCCAAGAAGGTGAGAGCCGAAAAGGGTGAAGCCTATCTCAGCTTTGTGGTTAACAAGAGTAATATTCTTGCCAACTTCCGTGAGAATGCTACTGAGCTGAAGAAGATTACTTCCACCATCGACCTGGTGAAGAACGACAAGAACGTTGAAATTACAGATATTGATATCCACGGATATGCGTCGCCTGATGGTTCGTATGCCAACAACAAGCGCCTTGCCAACGAGCGTGCAGCTGCCCTCCGCAAATATGTGAGCAGCCTCTACACCTTAAACAGCAAGCTCTTTACCTATCAGGCTACACCGGAAGACTGGGAAGGATTCAAGAAGAAGATTCAGGCTAGTCATCTGGCTGATAAGGAAGCAATTCTCGAGATAGCTAACTCCTCGCTGGCTCCCGACGATAAGGATCTGAAGATCAGAAAGCTCCATCCGGCTAGTTACCGCTACATCCTGGATTATATCTATCCTCGTCTCCGTCATAGCGACTATACGGTAACCTACACGGTTCGTCCGTTCAGCATCGAAGAGGCAAAGGAGATATTGAAGACCAAGCCTCAGCAGCTTTCTCTGCAGGAGATGTTCCTGGTGGCACAGACTTACGAGCCGGGGTCGCCAGAGTTTAACGAGGTATTCGACATCGCTGTCCGCCTCTTCCCAGATGATGAGGCTGCGAATCTCAATGCCGCCTGCACCGATTTGCAGAAAGGTGATCTTACTTCTGCCGAAAAGCATCTTGCCAAGGCAGGCAACTCGAAAGAGGCAGAACGTGTAAGAGATGTCTTCAAGCAGATAAAGGAATTGGAATAACAGAAAATTAGAGAATAACGATTATAAACAAGCTTAACTTTCAAAAATTATGAAGATTAAACATTTATTTGGCTTGGCTGTCATCGCAGCTATGACAGCAAGCTGTTCAAGCAATGAGGATCTGGGAACTGCAGGTCCTGGTACTGGTACTAACGAAGCAGGTGTTGGTTATGCAACTTTCACCATCAACTTGCCTTCGGTAAGTGGTTCTACTACTTCTGGTGCAAGAGGAACTCGTGCAGCAGATGCAGGTGGTGGTGTAGTGGCCCCAGGCTCAGAAGATGAGTATAAAGTTTCTGACGCAACTGCCCTTATCTTCCAGAAGTATGGTGCAGATGAAGGTTCTTACAAGTTTGTTGAGAGCGTAAATTTACCTGTTACGGGTGCTTGGGAAGATGCAGAAGAAGGTGTCACAAAATCAAAAAAGTTGGTAGCAAAGCTTACCAATGTGGATACTAAGAATACATATGGTGTTTTGGTTTTACTCAATAACAATACTGCTAGTGGTGTAAAGATTAAATTGCCTACTGCAGGTCTAAGTTATAAAGAGTGGAATGACAATATTCTGAGTCCTGATTTAACTGAGTTGGCTAAAACAGGCGAATTCTATATGGCTAATGCTCCGTTGAATAAAGCTGGCAAAGTAACAACTTTGGTTACAATTGATAAAGATAAAATTTATTCTTCAGAGGCAGAGGCTAAGACTAAAACTTCTGCAGATGTTTATGTAGAGCGTGGAGTAGCAAAGATGACAGTTGCTGACCCTGGAACAAAAACTGTTATGGACAAGGCAACATCAGCTCCTACAAATAGTCAAGTAACATTTAGCAATTGGGCTTTGGATATCACAAACAAGAAGACATTCGCTGTTCATTATATTGATGGCTTGAGCAAAGATTTCCCTGCTATTTGGACTACAGAAGATCGTTTCACAGGCATTAACAATCGAGTTTATTGGGGTAAGGATCCTAACTACGATAATGTGGCTCTCAAGAAAAATGATGATACTGGTGATGACTTAAGAGACAAAGAATTCAATTTTATCACTGCTACAAGTGAGATTAATAAAGACTTCACTACCACCACCACCACCAATCCGGTATATTGCTTAGAGAACACCTTCAACTTGGCTAACATGTATCAGGGTCAGACAACCCGTGTTATCTTCAAGGCAACATATACTCCTAAGGATGCTGATGGTAATAGCCTTGCCGAGGCGGCAGATGGAACTTTCTACACCATCGGTAATATGAAAACTATCCTGAAAAAAGCAGACTTAGAGGATGCAGTTAAAACTGCAGCAACTTCAGTTCTCCCAGGTTGTACAGTTGACTATACAAATCTCGAGACTGAAGGTTCACATGTGATTACCTTGGTAGATATTAAGGATGCTACTGGTGCAGATCTTGTTGCCACCGGTAAAGATTATAGTGGTAAGACAGGTACACAAATCATTGATGCTATTAATGATAAACTCGGCTTGAAAGCTGGTCGTCCAGAAGAGATGGTTGGTATCAATACATACGCAAAGGGTGTTACATACTATATCGCTCGTGTTAAGCACTTCGGCTCATTGACTGATTGGCATTCAGGTGAATCTTATGGAGACAACAACGCCCAGTATCTTGGCCGTTATGGTATGCTCCGTAACAACTGGTATGAATTGGAAGTTGGCAACGTCTATGGCCCTGGCTACCCTGGTGTACCTCCAGTAGACCCAAATCAGCCAGATGATGAGAATGAGAAGTATCTCAGCGTCAGCGTGAAGATACTTGACTGGGCTAAGCGTTCAGACAAGGTCGATTTGTAATCCATTACACATTATTATATAT
>OLQN01002470.1_pt1 | contig 12450 bp, 14 predicted proteins | sample 1673181 | NCBI WGS metagenome assembly OLQN01 (sample SAMEA3136763, study PRJEB25190) | human gut metagenome | biome: human gut; feature: human-associated habitat; material: faeces | place: Austria | collected 2013
GGTCTTCATCGGCGTGCGGAGAAGGTGTTTTATCGCTAAACAGTATGCTTTACCAATTGACATTAATAATGGACAGTTTGCATTCCAGGTAAAGTTAGTGTCTCATGCGAAAGGTATTCCCAGTCCCCACTTGAACAGGAATAACAATCTCCTAAGCATGGACACGCAAAGGAAAAAATAGACTGTGCTGCCTTCGGATCAGTTTTTTTGATTTTTTTCATACATAAGACTCCTTATAATATATTTGCAAATCGAAACAAACTATTCTGTCCGTTCGTTAAGCAACAAAATCGGCTCATATTTTAGATTTTTATTAACTAAAATAACAGATAGTATTGAATCTAAAACAATAAACATAAAAGAAATGCTTATATTCATAGGTAATAGATTCTCTTCATTTTCCATATCACTTACTCTAGCTGTTGTTTGATTCCATAAGCTATATTCTGTGCTGAATGTATGCTCCGTTTGTCCGGTTAAATCAAGTGTCTGCACTTTGTCGAAAAGCACCGTGCTCGCAGCCGTGCCCAAAATCACTGCCACAGCGCTCAAGACCACCACGCCCGAAACAAGCGACACGCGGCACTGATTTTTGCTCATGCCGAGGCTCCGCTCGATCGCCGTGCGCTTTTTCTGCTTCACGATGAAGAAATAGAGCAACAGCACCAAAATCGCCAGTGCCGAAAGCAGTCCCGCCGCGAATAAAATGATCGCCACGTACCGCATATTGAGTAACCCGCCGATGATCTGGCTGTACCCGTTGTCGTCAAACGTGATCTCCAAATTTTCCCGAACCTCCGCCGGAACATTTCGGTTATACGCTGCCATGTAGTCGTCGACCGTGCCGTTTGGGATTTGGAAGGAGGTGTTCGCCGCCGTCATCACACCGTAACCGGCAATGTTATTTTGGGCAGATGCTCCAACGGATGCCGCCGGAATAATCGCCATATCGTAGCCCATCTCAGCCGTTTTTGAGGTAAGTTCATAGGCGTTTATCGTGCGGTAAAGTCCTACGATTTCATAATCCTGCTGCCAAAACGGGGTATACGGCTCGCCGTTTACATCGATCAGGCTGGAAATATCTCGCGCCTCACCCGCAAATGAAAACACCAATGCGGGTGAGCTTTGATAGCTCGCATAGAGCAATGCAAGCGGTAAAGTATCGCCAACATGCAGACCGTTCAAATTTGCAAAATCTGCCGAGATAAGACACACAGCCGCACCGCTTTCAAACTCTTCCGCGGTGATCTCCCTGCCTGCTTCTACAAAGGAATCTTTTTCGTGAAAGGTCGGCAGCAATTTAAGGCTGTCCGTCGGCAAAACCGGGATAAGATCGTCCATTTGCAAAAGTGAAGAAGCAAAACTCTCCCAATATTTTCCACGCCCGTTTGCGCCGTAAAAATCCGCCGTCACTTCTTCCCACGTTTTCTTCACGCCGTTTACATTCTCTTCTGCAAATACCGCTTTGATCGGTTCACCCATCTCCGTATACTGCGAAGCGTAAACCAGATTGAGCGCGGTCATTTCCAGCGCGCTGCCGGAAGCGCCGCTCGGATCATTGAGATATTCCGCATGCATGTTCGGCGTCGGGTGCATAATGGAAATATATGTTTTTCCCGCTTCCATTTTTTCCGGCGATTCCGTATAGTGGTCACAAAACCAGAATGTATCGCTATCATGTAAGTTTCCAAACAAAATACGCTTAACTTTCACCTGTACCGGCTGCATCGGCACACAGTCTTCCAGCGGTTCAAATTCTGCCACAATCCACTCGTCTTCAAAACCGAGTTTCGTCACGGAATGCTGGCAATTCGGCAAAACCGAAGTATAATACGGTCTGCGTTCCGGCCCCGCAAGGTATTCCGCACCCGAAAAATCAAGCACACTTTCATCAATCAAAGAATCATATACCGGCGAAGAAAAGCTCATATAGCTTTTTGTGGAAGCGCTCCACAGCGGTGAGACCTGCACTGCGTTTTCCTTTTGCGTCACCGTTCCAATCGTCGTAAAAGCCGATTCTGCCACATCGATTTTATGCTGTGTGTTCAGCCACAATCCCGCCCCCAGTACCAAAAGCGCCGTGGCGGCGGTCATCAGGAGGAAGAATAGCATCGACTTCACCGGTGTTCGGAGAAATTGCTTTAACACGCTCATCATCAACTCCCTATATAGTAACTCTACTCGTCAAAAGCAGCATTTTCTGTCCCCATTTTAATCGAAACCGCTTTAGCTATTTCCTCTATAGTATTAAATCTATACTTTCTAATCTCTTGCGCGGTAAAATAGATATGGAATACCTCTTCAATTTGCATTAATAGTTCATACATTTGAATTGCGTTCATGCCTATTTTTTCACACGAAAGCGGGATTTTCTCTATTGCTTTTTCATTTGCAAATTTGATTTTCCAGTCTTCCGTAATCATTTTTTCTATTATTTTCTTTATCTCTTGATTTTTCATTTAAATTACTCCGTATGGTATATCAAAAAAGTTATTTAGATCTTTCTGATAAAAAGACTCGAACTGTCTAGAATCAGACAAAACATAAAATGGCAATTGATTACATTTATTAAGTAAAACCACTTCATCATACGCCTTGTTTTGATTAATATAAACCATCGGGACACCAACCGGGCTTGTTTTATCTATAATTTGATTAGATACATCTACTGCAATTAATGGATAGCCAAACTTTGACAAAAAATTGTCGTTAAGTGTGTTCCAAAAATCAGTATACGGTGTGCCAATATATGCACAATACACACATCCATCGCCTGGAACTGCTTGAGACATCAAATAGGCTGATAGACCAAAATCATATGGGTTATCTTCATCATATTTTATCATTGGCTCGGACAGTTTAATTACGATTATATCTGATTTATTTTCCTTAAATAGATCATAAACAATTTTGTTAATTCGATACGCTGCATCTTGAGGATTAGTTCCTTTCCAGAATCTTAGCGTTTTTATTGAAAATAACTCATTGTACGAATCTTCACTAATGCCCAAGACCCGTTTTCCATCCATTCTCATCCTATTAATTACATCTAAGAAAACATCATATCCACGACAGCCATGTATAGCTTCTCCAATATATATAACCGGTGCTGTAATTTTATGTATCTTTCTGTCTAATTGTATCTCATCGGCCGTATTTGTGTTAAACTCTCTAAAGTACAAACCTTTACTTACACACTCAGCGTTATATTTTTCACTATCTTCACAGCTTAACCTCAAAAAGCATAAAATTTCTTTTTGGCAAGCAATAGCAGTTTCTATTGCTTTTATCGCATATAAATATAAAGTTTTATTCTCCATAGATACATCGGAGATTAGTACCGTATCACAATCCGAAATTTTATCAATTGAATTGGTAATTTTATAGCCTTGATCATTTTGATTTCGAAAATGTCCTATATCCATGCCAAAATTTCCTATACCTTTTGGAGAAATCAATGCTGTTATTTCATAGTTACTTGTAAGATGATTTATCAAGGAGTACTCCGCATTAGTAAATGGAATTATGCATAGTCTCTTCATTTTGCATTCCTCTATTCGTTATTTTTCTCATATGAACTTCATTTTCATAAGCTAAAATTTTGTTCATTATCTTATTATAAGCAATTAACTTTGAATCTTTGCAGGCTATCTTTTTCCTTTTATCCGTCATCTTTCCACCATCATCAGTACGCTTTGCACATATACTGCAGAGTGAAAAAGCCCAGCACTTTTTGCAATCTTCCTCAGCAATTTTACCAACATTTAGAATATTATTAATTTTTTCAAAATCGAACCCCGTATCAAGAGAACCAATTCTCATACAACTATTTTCATTTACTCGCTCACATGGGTAAAATTCTCCAAAACAATTTACTAGCATTCTGAGTTTTCCCGGCAAACATGGTCCACTCGGTGCATTTATATTACCTAAGAGATTCATTTTAAATCGTTTATTTCCATCAATCATTGCATCTAAGTCCGTCTTTACCAACTTACTCTTCACCACTAATTCATTTTCTCGAAAGTGTGAAACAAGAGTCAAAAACATATCATATGTGTATTTTACGATGTATTCTTCCGTTGGCTTTAAGTATTGAGCGTCTTCTTCGATGAAAGTATAATTCAAATCTGCATTTTTAAGTTCTGGCTCATCAAACAGCTTAATAATTTCGCTATAATCTTGAGCCGGATCAACAACCATGCTAATAGATATCTTCTTGGACTTTTGAGATATCTTTGAATAAAATTTCCGTATGTTGTTTATCACTATATCATAAGATCCTCTACCATCTGGAAATTTGCGATTTGCATTTTGTATTTTTTCCGGTCCATCAATACTGATTAGTACATTAAATTCCTTTTCAATCAGATAATCTATCATACTATCCGTAAGTAATGTTGCATTAGTGGTGATAGAGTAATTTATAGGTTTGCCCTCAAATATTGTCTCAGCATAAGAAACAATTTTTACAATTAACGGATATGCAAGTAGAGGTTCTCCTCCGTAGAATCCAATAGAAATCAAATCCGAATCAATTGAATGTTCTCTATAAAAATCAAGTGCTCTTTGAGCTGTCTCAAATGACATTACACTTGATGAATGTGATCTCTGTCCTAAGTTTGAGTTTTCAGAATAAATACAATAGGAACAACGCAAATTACAGTTTTGCGTTACTTGGAGTGTTATTTTATCCATTCTTCTCATAATTAAGTCTTCAATTTGATTAGTCAGTGGATGCTCAATTTTATATATTTTAAACGGCTGTAAGTATCCACATTCTTCCAAGTTAATATACTCTTCTTTGATTTCTGCTGCTGTACTACTAATAATTTCTACATTCCCACTTAATACAGCAGAAATATAATCGTATAGTTCTTTATTAACAGCCACAACTTCGTTTCGGTTAGTTTCGTAAAAATAGAATCCCAAAGGTGTTTTTATTGGCAATATAGCTAAGTTTTTTCCCATACTCATTTCTTTTCCAAACCTCCGTCCTGCATTTTGTAGACGACGTCCGCCTGCGCCGCGATGCCCGGGTCGTGCGTGACGACGATCACGCAGTAATTTTCATCCTGCACGAGCTTTTTCAGCAGATCAATGACGACCTTGCCGTTCTCCGTATCGAGGTTGCCGGTCGGCTCATCCGCGAGGATGACTTTTGCGTCGGACGCCAGCGCCCGCGCGATGGCAACGCGCTGCTGCTGACCGCCGGAGAGCATCGCCGGCAGCTTTCTTGGGTCAACATCCTCAAGGCCGACCGAATTTAAAAGCTCCTTTGCGCGCACTTTTGCCTCTTTCGTCGGCTTTTTTGAAATTTGCATCGGGTACATGACGTTTTCGAGTATGTTTAATGTCGGGAACAGGTTGAAAGATTGGTAGATCACCGTCACATTTTCGCGCCGGTGCCGTTCGCTTCCGATCTCTTTCAGCGTTTTTCCGTTCGCGATGATCTCGCCCTCGCTCGGCGTACCGAGGCCCGCGAGCATCGAAAGCAGCGTCGTTTTGCCGCTGCCGGACTGCCCGATTATAGCATAGAATTTTCCCGCATCAAACGTGCAGGAGACATTTTTCAACGCCTGCACCTTCTGGTATTTGCTCTGGTAGGTATAGCTCACATTTTCCGCCGCTAAAACAGCCATATTCACGCCGCCTTTCGTTAATCGATTTTTGTCAAAAGCTCCAGTGCGTCAAACCGCAGGAGCAAAATGAGCGCCAGCAAAACGCCCACGCACGAGGACGCAAGGTACAGCCCGCAGATCGTCAGAATCTGCGCGAGCGCAAGCCCCGCCGTGCAAAGCAATATGGGCACCGCCACCGCGCAGCCGCACACATTTGCGATGAGCATACCGAAAAAGCACGCACACCCGCTTAAAATCTTCGGCCGCCCAAGCGAAAGCGAGATCGCCATGTCCCGCCGCGTGCTGCGCAGCAAAAGAAACGTCACCAGCGTGACAAGCACAATGACGAGCGCGAAAAACGGCGCTAAAAACCACCGCAGCACCTTCAAATTCTGCTCCAACTTCTCTGCCGTCTCAATGAAAAGCTGGTCGTCCACCACAAGCGTGTCGCCGTGGCGCTCATCAAGCGCGTTCGGGTCGGGCTTTGCAAAGCCTGCGCCGCGCATGGCATCTTTAAAATCGTTCAGTTTCATCGGGTCGCGCAGCGCACAGCGGAACGAGCTGTAATAAAACCGCAGGTTATTATCCTTAACGACCGTTTGCAGCCACGGCACAGAGACGATCATGCTGCACGGCACCGAGCTGCCCGAGGCGCTGTCCGCATACACGCCGATGATCTTCACGCCCTGCATGCCGAGGTGCTCGTAGCGCAGCGAAAAGCCGTCGTCATTGTAGCGCGTCACGTAAAACGGCATCGAGAGCGTGTCGCCCGAATTCAACCCGTACTGCGCCGCGTAGCTTTGGCTCACCACGCACAGCGGCTCCGCGCGCTCCAAAAACGAGAGGTCATACCCGTTTTCAAACGCGATGCTCTCCTCCGTCACGCCAACGAGCGCTGAAAGCCCGCTCACCGCCGTCACGGACGTGTCCGCGCCCTGCACGTCCTCCGCGCGGTACTGCTCCTGAAAATTCGCGCACGCCGAGGCCGTGTACACCGCGTCTTTGATGTCCGCCTTCATGAGGTTCGCAAAGTGATTTTCGTCGATCTCGAACCCCACGGTGCGCGCACCGCTGCGGCTGACCACCTGCGCCGTCACCGGGATGACCTTCGCCAGATTTTTCTCCGCGCTCTCCGCCGTCTGGATGCTGCCGAGGTAAAACGACATGCAGCACACAAGCAGCGCCGCAATACAAACAGAAAGCGCTGTCCGCCCGCGGCTGCGCAAAACAATGTAGTTCATTTCTTTCAAAATCACCATATATATTTCTCCATATCATAAACTAAAGGAAAAGTTGAAAACCATTCCGAATTTTTCTGATATCGTAATTTCATCACAAACCGCGTTACCTTTAAAGTCAAATGACACTCTGGCCAAACCTCAAATTTCAAAATTTTTCATATGGTTAACTTGCTGTTAAAATATCTTATTAACGGAAACAAGTCAATATATTTATCCCGAAACGACAAAAAAACGCTTATTTTGGTTGATTTATTGGCAAATTTGATTTTTTAGAAGCAAAGAAAGACCAGCGTTTTTAACGCTGGTCTTTCTTTGCTTAAACTTCAATATCTATTAATTGAACCTATGTTAAATTTCAATTATCACATAAAATTTTCTTTTCTTATCCTCATAAAACGCATGAAAGCTTCCGCCTTTTTGGTGGACGACTCTCTGAATACTTTGCAGCCCGTACCCGTGCCCCTCGCCGGACTTATTCGTTCTGAAAACGCCATTTCCGTCGCTCTTAGGCGGTGTATCGCAGGAATTTACAACCGAAATGACATCCTTGTTTTGCTCGGGACGAGCAAACACAGCTACATCGATCTCCCGCTTCTCGGATGCCTTTGCGCTTTCTGCTGCGTTCGCTAATAGATTATCGAAAATAGTCGTCAATTCAAAATCATTCAGCGTGCTTAAAGTTTTGGCGCGAATATCCACAGAAAACGCAAGGTTTTCTTCCGCACAAACCTTGCTGTACCGCGCTAAGATCACATTCAAAAGATTATTTTCGCAGTAGCGCGGCATTTTCTGCATACCGGGCTGCGCTTCCACCTCTGCGATATACTGCCGCACTCTGTCGGTCTCTCCGGCTTCTGTCAGGCTTGAAATGGCAGACAAATGCCTTTTGATATCATGGATCAAAATTCTTTGATCCGCCTGCGACTGCTGCATCATTTTGTAAAATTCCAGATCCGCGCGGTCATGCACCGCAGCAAGCTGCATAGCGAGATTTTCTTCGTGCATATTTTGGATCATGTCATAAACGATCAAAACAAGAATATTCGCCGCCAGAAGAAAAACGACGCTTACCGCCAAAAGGATCTCAGTAAACGTCTCCAACTTAGTCGTTAAGCCCGTGTAGATCACCGCGACGGAGACAAGCGAAGACACCACGGGCAGGCACGCCAAAAGCAAAAACGCTTTCGGGTCGGAACCGCCGTTTCGCCTTGGACGCAGAATATGTGTGCAAACCTGTACTGCGCAAAAATACAAAATTTTGCTGAGTACGCACAGCGCGATAAACACCGTCAGATTATATGTATATGCGGCATAATCCTTTGCAAAGAACTGCAAAAGAAAATTCACGATGATTTCTGTCGCCGTCATCAAAACCGTCAATATCCCGCTGTGGATAAACGAGATCAACAAACTGCTTTGAAAAAAGAAAAACTGCCAGATCAAATTGCCCAAGAAAAAACCGCCGACATTCAGCGCCACGCTGTTCACCATGGATACGCCGTAAAGAACAGCATACAAGACAAAATACCCGCAGATCGTCACCGGAGCCGAAAATTTTGCGGTAAAGAGCCGCTTTAAATATATGTATGCGATCATGGCTTCCGCAGCGTATACAAAAGCCAGAAAAACCGTTTGTGTCATCTCGAACTCCCCAAATACAGCGCATAAGCACGCTGAAACTCCGTGAACTTCCGCCTTGTCAAATAAGCCTCGGCGGTTATACTCTTATCTGTTAAAAGCACGGCATCTTTTTTGTAATGTGACACGTACTTCAGATTGACGATATAACTGCGGTGCGTTTGGAAAAACGTCGGAAGTGAAAGCAGTTGTTCCGAAAATTCTTCAAAATTTGTTACCGTGATAATCTGACCAGTCGTTGTTGAAATCATAACTTTATTTTTTCTTCTCTCAACACAAATGATCTCGTCGGCGCGAAGCTTTAGACCGCCGTCCACTGTACGCACATGAATATATACAGTTTCCATATGAAGCTGCTTTAGCGCCGCCGATAAGCTGCGGCAAAATCTGTTTTCGTCAATAGGTTTGGATAAATACCGATAAACATGGAAATCCATTGCTTCATCGAGATAATCGGGGAATGAAGTGATAATAATGATCTTAACATACACGTTTTTTTGCATCAATTCCGTACCGACGTGAATCCCACTTCGTCCCGGCATTTCAACATCTAAAAAAGCAATATCAGGTGTGATTCCCGATTTCAACAGCTCATCTCCATTTTGAAACAAAGAAACTGTCGGGCATTTTAAAGAACGGTGGGTGAAAAAATTTCGGATCCGTACTTCCATAGAAGATAAAAAAATCGGATCATCGTCACAGACAACGATATACATATTTTTCCACCTCTCTTATTACTTTTCCAAAGCATTAAAATTATGACATAAATTTCAATAAGTAAAACACTCTTTGTGGATGATTATACCACATTAAAACTCAATTGTCACTTCTTTGTTATTTACATCCTCTTTTAACACAAAACTGGACAATCTCATTTATCAAATCCAAATCTTCTTTTGTACACAAGCGCAAGCCATCCTCTATACTTTTAGGAATGTTTTTAGAATACATTACACCCAGTAGTAAATAATCAGGAGTTACCTCAAGCTCTTTACATATTTGAACAAATAAATCGAAACTTGGTGATACTCGACCATTTTCTATAGAAGACAAATGATTATTAGAAATATTCAGTTTTTCAGCAAGAATATTCTGCTTAATATGGAGAGCCTGTCTACGATGAGAAATCCGCTCTCCCATAGTCCTACAATCATAATTCATTATTGATCACCTCGTATATCTTACCAAATTCGAGCTACTTCATGAACAATATTAGAAAGAACTATTCTGCTATATATTAACTTTCTTGAGAAAACCACTGAATATTTAGAACTATTCTTTTATTTCTACATAAAAGTGTTAATACAAGTAATAATAAACCGTTTTTTTATGTTTTTTGTCGTTTAGAGCCAAATTTACTGAAACGCGTTTTTATTGCATGATAGAATACCAATAAACAAGGTATTTGCCTTATAATATTCAACAAAGGATGGGTTATTTATGTGTAAAATTAAAAAACTTCTTTCCAAACTAGCTGGGCCGTGTGTTGCTATGTTTAGTGCCGTTCTATTCATTGCTGCTAATTCAAATTCTTGTGCTATGGTTTACCAGCCTAAAGCTCCCGCAAATCTCTCAAAGTTCAGCAAAATTCAATAATGCAGTACTTATCAAAACAATTATCAAAATGGCTCCTCAAGTCAGGGGCCATTTCTGATAGTGAATTAGAATTATATGAATATGCCATTTTCACCTTCCTCCTAACCTTTTTCCCTATTACATTATCTTTTTTCATTGGTACTATATTGGGAAAGCCTATAGAGAGTCTTTTTCTCATTGTCCCATTTGTTTTCCTTAGAAAATTTAGCGGTGGATATCACCTATCCTCTCCTATAAAATGCTTTTTAACTTCTACGGCATTATTAGTAATTTCACAATTAACTGTTAATACTATCATCACTAATCATAATTACTTTATATTCGCCATTGTTCAAGTACTTGCAATTCTAACAGTTTACACACTTAGTCCTATTGACTCAGAACAAAGGAAGCTAAATGACAAAGAAATCTCTTTATTCCGAAAAATCGCACGAATAATATTATCGGTAATTATCACTTTGGAAATTCTACTTTTTATTTTTCATAAAGCTAATTTGGGAATCAGTTTAGGGTTTGGTATCATCCTAGTTGCAGCTTTACAATTGCCAGCAATGATATCAAAACGGATTTAAGTGGCTCCAAACTATCTAAATGTTCTTACAAGTGGTGACCTATTATGACAAAGGATGAAATATATGAATATTATTTACATTGGCGAAAAGGCAGCCGCACTCTATCCGTTGAAGAACTTTTCTCCGCTTATACAATCGATCAAAATATTTTCGAGAGTTCATCTAAAGTCATAAATCGTCTTTTTTATTTGGTGCCGGATTTCTTTAATTCAAACTTGCGAATTTTCATTTTTTACGAAGAAAACACCTTTCTTAAAGATTCAAAACAAAACTTAAAGCTAATTCAAAGCAATTTAAAAATTCAATATAATAAAACAGAATATTTAACTGTTTAGTGTTCTGCATCATCTATAGTTCTTATATTTTTACTGGGGTTACGATCTTCGGAGTATTTCACCACTTTCCTGCTCCCCGCGCCCCGCCTCCGATCAATTTGAAATCGAATTCAAATTGATCGGAGGTTATTCTATTGTCAAACGAGCCTAAATGCGTCTATATCAAAACAGACGTTGGATATGTACAAATTACATATGCGGAGTTTTGCCGCATACGAAACACAACTGAAAATTACAAAGCTTCACACTGGTTCATACCGGTACAAGGTGTTCTGCTGGAAGTTCCAAAAGACGCCTACAAAGCCTTCTACCGAGAGAAGGAACGTGAGCGCTATCTAAGAAAATTAGATAGCGCTCTTTTTTTATGCAATTTAGACCTTAAATCCGAGGAAATCCCGCTGCGCGATGAAAACACGGACATTGAACAGCAAACCGAGGACCGGCTCATGATTGAAAAGATGTACTCCTGCCTTCATTTACTCGACCCGAACGATGCCGAATTCATCCGTATGTACTTCTTTCAGCATGTTTCCCGCAAAGAACTCGCCAAGAAATACGGCGTGCATCCGTCCAACATCAGCCGAAAAGCCGCTAAGATCCTCGAAAAGCTGAAAAAGTTGATGGAAAAATAAAATTTCTGCGCACACATGGTTAAATTTTTCCTTTGTAAAAAGTGAGAGGTCATTTTGACCTCCTGCACCTTACTACGAAAATAAGTCGTAGCGTGAACCTTGACAAAGCGTTTTTCAACGCCTCATAGATGAAAGATTCACAGCACAAATAGCGGCAGGCCTTGCCTGTCGCTGGCGGAGCAATATGGGAGTAAGCATCAGTCGGGTGCTACCACTACGTAGCCCAGCTTCTGCAATTCATTCACCAAGCGGTTTGCACGTTTCCGTTCGCATCGCAGTCTGCGCTGTTCAAAGCATTCCTCATTATAGGGAGTTCCGGTTTTCAGCATGGTGTAGATGATGGAAAGGATCTTCCGGGCCAACGCAATCGTTGCCCGCTTCGCTCCCTTCCGCTGTTTCACTTTCCAGTACCAGCCGGAAAGATACAGCTTGCGGTGAGATGCCATGATCCACGCGACCTCGCACAGCATGCTCTTCAGATAAGGATTGCCTTTATTGATATGGACGCTCTTTCGTTTACCAGCACTCTCGTTGTTGCCTGGACTCAGTCCCGCCCAGGAGCAAATGTGTTGGGAATCCGGGAATGAACTCATATCAGTACCGATTTCCGCAATGATAGCAGCTGCTGCAGTGACATCAATTCCGGGAATGGAGCAAAGGAGATTCAGTGCATCAGTATGTTTCAGGACTTCCTCGGTGATTTCGTCCTCAACAGTATGCTTATGTACTTCCAAATCTTCCAGATGCCGAAACACCATATTTAGGAATCTACGCTGATGCTCGGAAAGTGATCCATTCAGTGCAACGAGTATCTC
>OLQN01002472.1_pt1 | contig 12445 bp, 9 predicted proteins | sample 1673181 | NCBI WGS metagenome assembly OLQN01 (sample SAMEA3136763, study PRJEB25190) | human gut metagenome | biome: human gut; feature: human-associated habitat; material: faeces | place: Austria | collected 2013
CGCCGCCCAGGGCGCCGAGCCGTTGTTCTTCCTTGACTACATCGCCTGCGGCAAGAACGACCCGGCACTGCTTGAGCAGGTCGTGGCCGGTGTGGCCGACGGCTGTGTACAGGCCGGTTCCGCGCTGGTCGGCGGCGAAACCGCCGAAATGCCGGGCATGTACGACGAAGACGAATACGATCTCGCCGGATTCTCGGTCGGCGTTGCCGAAAAGTCCGCCATCGTGGACGGTTCCACCATCGCTGAAAGCGACGTGCTCATCGGCCTGCCCTCCACCGGCGTACACTCCAATGGCTTCTCCCTGGTGCGCAAGGCCCTGTTCGAGCAGGCCGGCTACACCGTGGACACCGAACTCGACGAGCTGGGCGGCGAAAAGCTCGGCGACGTGCTGCTCACCCCCACCAAGATCTACGTCAAGGCCCTCTCTCCCCTGTTCAAGGCGGGCGTGGTCAAGGGCGTGGCCCACATCACCGGCGGCGGCTTCATCGAGAACATCCCGCGCATGATTCCGGACGGCTTGGCCGCCGAAATCGAGCTCGGCACCTGGCCCGTGCTCCCGATCTTCGACGTGCTGGAGAAGGCCGGCAACATCGATCATAAGGAGATGTACAACATCTTCAACATGGGCATCGGCATGGTGCTGGCCATCGACCCCGCTCGCAAGGACGAGGCGCTGAAGCTGCTCGCCGACAACAACGAGCCCGCCTACGTGCTCGGCTCCATCACCGCCGACACCACCGGCACGCAAATCGTACTGAAGTAACTCGCTTTCCGCAGGAAAGGAACAACATGGGTCAGAAAGTATTGGTTATCGGCTCCGGCGCGCGCGAGCACACCATTGCCTACACGCTGCTCAAAGCACCGAGCATCGACGAAGTCACCGTGGCTCCCGGCAACCCGGGCATGCTCAAGGACGGTATCCACACCACGCAGCTGAGCCAGTCGAATCACGCCGCACTTATCGAATTCGTGAAGAACAATGGTTATGACTGGGTGTTCGTAGGCCCGGAAGTCCCGCTGATCGAAGGCATCGTGGACGATTTCGCCGCCGCCGGCATCAAGGCGTTCGGCCCGTCCAAGGCCGCCGCCCAGATTGAAGGCTCCAAGGACTTCGCCAAGCAGCTCATGGACCGACACAACATCCCGACCGCCCAATACAAGACCTTCAGCGATCTCGAGATGGCGCAGGACTACGTACACGAGCACGGTGCCCCGATTGTCATCAAGGCCGACGGTCTGGCGGCAGGCAAGGGCGTGACCGTGGCCATGGACGAGCACACCGCCCAGCGTGCGCTTGAAGACATCTTCATCGACCATCGCTTCGGCTCCGCCGGTGCCAAGGTCGTTATCGAGGACTTCCTGGACGGCCAGGAATTCTCCCTGATGAGCTTTGTCAACGGCACCGATTTCTGGCCGATGCCCATCTCCCAGGATCACAAGCGCGCCCACGATGGCGACGAGGGTCCGAACACCGGTGGCATGGGTGCCTACAGCCCGGTGCCGCAGATTCCGCAGTCCGTGGTCGACGAGGCCATCGAGAAAATCGTGCGCCCCACCGTCGAAGGCATGGCCGAGGAAGGTACGCCATTCACCGGCATCCTGTACGCCGGTCTGATCGCCACCGCCGACGGCCCGAAGGTCATCGAATTCAACGCCCGCTTCGGCGACCCGGAAACCGAAGTCGTGCTCCCGAAGCTCACCTCCGACCTCGGTGCCGGCATCTCCGCCATTCTCGACGGCGAAACCCCCGAATTCACCTGGGATGAGTCCAACGCCACCCTCGGCGTGGTCATCGCCTCCAACGGCTACCCGGAGAACGTCATCAAGGGTGCCCGTGTGCCCGAAATCGAAGTCGGCGAGGATTCGCACGTCTACTACGCCGGTGTCGCCTCTGACGAGCACGGTAACCTTGTGGCCAACTCTGGCCGCGTGCTGCTCGTCGAAACCTCCGCTCCGGACATCAAGTCCGCCCAGGACAAGGTCTACGCAATCATCGACAAGCTCGAGCTGCGCGGACTGTTTTACCGCCACGACATCGGCTTCAAAGCCCTGAAGTAACAGAAGCGACGCATCTGCTGCATATTTTTGGCCTGGCAGACATGTCAATCGATTGACGTGGCTACCGGGCCAGATTTTTCTGTCCCGGTAGCCGATTTCGGCTCTTTTTCGCAAACCAGGACAGCTGAACCCCTCGAATATAGGAATATTTGAAATTCCCTTCCATACGAAACCGCACTATTCCGCCATTTTCGTAATACGCGGACGATACTTCCGGCGTCAGTTTTGTCCCGGTAAGCAAAAATGACCCGAAATCAAATACTAGGACAGAAAAATCTGGCCCGGTACACGAATCAATCGATTGACGTAATTACCGGGACAGCGAACGTCACTATGACAACGCCATCACCCAATATCAGCGAGCAATATCACGCTAGCTGAATTTGGCGATGATGTCGAACAGTTTGGCCTTGGCTTCATTGAAGGGCGGGTACACGAGGCGCAGAGTGTCGGGGAACTGCGGCTTGGTAACCACGGTTTTGACGTGGCTGAAGGTGAGGAAGCCTGCTTTGCCGTGGTAGGTGCCGATGCCGGACGCGCCCACGCCACCGAACGGCAACCGGCTGGACAGCAGATGGCCCAACGGCAGCGAATATCCCAAGGCTCCGGAGCTGGTCTGACGTTCGAAAGTCAGCCGAACCTCGTGATCGCGCGAGAACACATATGCAGCCAACGGCCGGGACCGCTTGTTGATGAATCGGATTGCGGACTCGGCATCCTCGACCACCAGAATCGGCAGAATCGGCCCGAAAATCTCCTCCTTCATTACTGGCGCATCTGGCGACGTACCGTACAGCACGGTAGGCGCGATATACCGGGCGGCACGATCGACCTTGCCGCCGCAAACGATTCGACCGGCCAGGTCGAACACGCCGGGCACCTTGTGAATCTCGCTCGGCTCAACAGCGGCCGAGGCAGTCGCACCATCATCAGCGGCTGCCATATTCGAACCGGCCGTCGGCTTCGCCGCATTGTTCGCGCTGCCGGCCATCTCCCCCGCGCCACCGCGCCCAGTAGTCACGGTATTGAAGCGCCGCCCAACCATATCCATGGCCGCGCCTACCGCCGATGCCACCTGCACCAGCGGCGAGCTCGGCTCCTCAGGCGGCACGGTGCCGACCGGCAATAGCTTGCACAGTCGTTCAAAATGACGATCGTTGATAATACGACCAAAATCAGGCGAGGCCTTCGGATCTTCGCCATAGAATTCGGTGATGGCTACGGCGATGCGCTCGGCCAGAGCCTCGGCCACATCCGGCGTGGCGAGCACATAGTCGGGTGCCACGCAAGTCTGCCCGGCATTGGTGAATTTGCCCCACGCAATGCGGCGTGCAGCCACATTGATGTCCGCAGTGCGATCCACAAAGCATGGCGACTTGCCGCCGAGTTCCAGCGTGACCGGCGTCAGATGCTCGGCCGCCGCGCGCATGACGATTTTGCCGACGTGGCCGCCACCGGTATAGAAGATGTGGTTGAACGGGCATTTCAGCAGTTCGCCGGTTTCCTTGGGCCCGCCTTCGACCACGCGCACGGCCTCGGAGTCAAGGTATTGCGGCACCAACTCAGCAAGGAGCTTGGACGTATTCGGTGAAAGCTCGGACGGTTTCAAGCAGACGGCGTTACCGGCAGCGAGCGCATCAGCCATTGGTTCCAAGGCCAGCAGCACCGGATAATTCCACGGTGAAATGATGAGCACCACGCCTTTGGGCTCGGCAATCGTCCATCCGGCAGCCGGCTGCAACATCCAATGCATCGCTTTGGGATGCCGGGCGGTCCAAAGGCTCAGACGATTGCGCACGAACTGTGCTTCACCAGCCACCAGGTTCAGTTCCATGAGCACGGTTTCAGCCGCGGGCTTGCCCAAGTCAGCCATAGCCGAGGAGACAAAGGCATCACGGTTCTCCGTAACCAGACGGCGTAGTGCGTTCAGCTGCGCGCGGCGCCATGCCAGCGGCCGGGTACGACCGGATTCGTAAGTCTTCTTCAGTTGTTCGAAAGTCTGGTTCGTCATGAAAGCACCCCCTGCTTTACGGCAGCGCTACTGCAATTTTGGACGGGCTACGCCCCGCGCCTTGCTGGCTCGTCTGTCGGCTCGCACGCTGCCTACAGACAGCCTACTAGGCTGTCTGCTTTACGGCAGCGTCATAAAGTCCGTGTCTTTGAGGTAGTTTTTGCCGGCGGTGATGTCGTATTGGATGAGCTTGTAGTCGGCAAGCAACTGCTTGGTTTCCTTGTCGAAGTCATCGGTGGACATCGGGTTGCCGTTCTGATCAAGATAGATGTTCTGGCCTTCGGGGATACGATCCCAGCCTTGGATCTTGTTGACCACAGGCGGTTCCATGGCGGCGATCTTGGAATGCATTTCGGTCAGGAACGCCAGATACGGGCTGACCTTGGCGTTCATGTGATCGGCGGCCTGCGCCACGAAGAAGTTCGGCGAGGAGTAGGCTGCATCGCTTGCCTTATTGCCTTGGGAGCTGGAAGCCTTATTCGACCAGATGAAGTAATCGGTCAGGTGCAGGGCCAAGGAGTTGTTGCCATCCTCGCTGGCGGACGAGTAGATGCCCGGCAAGTGATCGCCGTAGAACACTACGGTGACGGGCTTATCCAGCGCATCCAGTTCGTTCAGGAACTCCTGAGTGGCCTGATCGGTAATCTCCACACCCTTTTGATAGGTCTCAATCGACTGCTGTTCATCATCACCCAGCGGCGTACCCGTGGTGGATTCGGCGGTGTAGTCGTTGTTCTCATACCACTCGTGGTAGGGCATGTGGTTCTGCATGGTGATGATCTGAATGAACTTGTTCGTCTTGCCGGACCTGATGCCTTCCAGCGCAGAATCATAGGAAGACTTATCAGAGACGTACGGCGACTCGTCGATCTTGTCCTGATACTTGATCACGTCCGGACCGGTCAACGTGTAGAAGTGCGAGAACCCGAACTTCTTGTAGTTCGTAGCGCGCGAGTACATGCTGGACTCGTACGGATGGTAGCCGAGCGAGTTGACGGGCGCGCCCCACATCTGGTTGATGGTGGGGGTCCAATGCTGGCTCGGGACCAGCTGCTGATACGGGCTGGACAGGGAGGAATCGAAATTGGCCATGCTCAGACCGGAAAGTCCCATGTATTCGAGGTTGGCCGTACCGCCGCCGTAGCCGGAGGAGAGCATCAGGCCGGAGGTGGTGCCCGCCTTGATCTTGCGGATGTTGGGCATCGAATCCTTATTGGTCTTCAGTCCCGGCACGCGGCTCGGGTCGGAGAAGGATTCGGACAGCACGTACACCACTGTCGAATCAGTGAGGTTGTTGGTGCGGGAGGCGTTGATTGTCTCCGCTTCCTTCTGGTAGCGAGCGGCGACCTTCTTCATGGTCTCCTCGGAGTAGTTGCTCGGCTTGTCCATGATCTTCGGGTTGAGCTGACGGGTAAAGGCCACGAGCGGACCGTTGCGCTGCGCGTCATACACGGAATCCCACATGGATGGCGTGTCCCCCAAGGCGCGGGAGAACTTGTTGGCCAGCGAATCGGTGGTGCTCACATGAATGCAGTACAACGCGAACACCAGAATCGGCAGCAGCAGCAGAATCAGACGGGAGGTGAGGTTCAGGCTCAGGTTGTCCGTACGGATCATGCGACCTTTGCGCCCGTCGAAGTGGCGCAGCACCAGAATCAGGGCGAGCAGCGCGGCGAACGCGCCAAGTGCCACGAGGATGGTCACGTGCGCGCCGGCCGGAATGAAGGTGAGCATATTGCCGGTGTTCGAGCCAAGGAAGCCGAGGTCGGCGGGCAGAATGGCCTCGTAACGGATCTCGACCTTGAAATGTTCGATGGCGGCCACGATGATTCCGACCGCAAGAATCACGATGCTTGCCGTCCAGAATCTGTTGAACAGCATCAGCAACATGAGGTACAGCAACGCGACAAGTATCACGTTGAGCACGAATACGAAATTGCCGTCGGTCCACATCTTGCTCACGAAGCCGAATCCGACGGTCGGACTGGACAGCTGCACACGGGTGGAGCTGGACGAAACGCCCACTTCGAGCGCCGTCACGACAATGATGTCGAAGATAACGAAGAGCACGCCGTACACCCAGCCGGGGAAGGGCTTGTGGGGGTGTTGGGGCGTGACTTCATTGGCTTCGACCTTTTTGGCCCAAAGCTTGAAATGGGGTTTCACTGTGGTGGTATTACTAGTGTTCTCGCTCATTCGCCTGTTTCCGTATGTGACTTTTCAAGGGCATATTGTTGCCGCTGAACCTTGGAAAATCCATAGTTCCACTTTTTTTCTTACCGTTTCCTAACTATTCACCCTAACGCAAAGGGTGCCTCGGGACATCCCCGAAGCACCCTGATATATAAGGAGCCTATCCCTGATAGCGAAGTGTTCTGTTCTCCCCTAGACAACGCCTCGCTATCTGACTTGATTATTCCCCTTATCGCTGTTGCGGATTGACGGCTACTGCCGCATTACTTCACGGCGGCGGCGAACTGGTCGACCAGTGCGCTCATCCAGTCGAGCAGGTTGGTGTACTGCTTCGGCATCTGCTCGGCGAGCTCCACGATCGGCACGTTGGCGTCCTTGGCGGCACCGGTGATCTGGTCAGTAGTGGAGTTTGCTTCCTGGCTGTTGAAGACGAACATCTTGATGAAGCCGGCCTTCAGGGTGTCCTGGAAGTCCTTGATGTCGGCCGGGGTCGGCTCGCTCTCGTTGGCGGAGGCCTGGGCGTAGCCCTTCGGAGTGGCGTCGGTCATCTTGAGGTCGTCGGCCAGGTACCAGGCCACGGATTCGGTGGCGGCGTACGGCAGGCCCTCGGTCTTGGCGGAAGTCTCCTTGATCTTGGACTCAAGCTGGTCTTCCTTGGCGTGCCATTCTTTGTTGAGCTTGGCGTAGTCGTCCTTGTGGCTCGGGTCGGCCTTCTGGTAGGCGGCGGTGATGGCGTCGGCGGTGTTGGAACGCACCTTGGCGGAGAACCAGACGTGCGGGTTGTCGCCTTCCTTGATGCCGGCGGTTTCGGCGGCGGTGACCAGCGTGGCCTTGGTCGGCTGGGCGGCCTTGGCGGCCCACGGGTCGTAATCGGCGCCGTTGACTACGGCTACCTTGGCGGTGCCGAACTTGGCGACATCCTGGCTGGTGGGCTCGTAATCGTGCGCCTCGACGTTGGTCTTGGTCATGATGTTGGTGACTTCGACGTTGCTGCCGCCGAGGTCTTCGGCCACGGAACCCCACTGGTTGATGGAGGCGACGACCTCGATCTTGCCGGAAGACGCGGCGCCGCTGGAATCGGACTTGCCGCTGGCGGCGTTGCTGGAACCGCAGGCGGCCATCGAGAGCAGGGTCGCCGCGGCGGCCGCGATGGCGAGCGCGCGCTTGGCGTTGGACATGATGGACATGATTGGGTTTTCCTCTCTAATTAGCCGAACGGCTGGGCGATGCTGCTGTTGCTGCATCATCGCCCAGCCACCAACACGACAGAATAACATGTATTGAGAATTATTATCATTTGCATTTACATCGGCGTGTCATGCTGGCGTTCCACCCTGCCATCACCCTGGCGGCGTTCCTGCTGGCCTGGGCGAGCACCGTGGTACCGGCCTGGGTAGCGGCCAAACGCAAGCTGCGTGACAAGCCGGCTTCCCTACTTCGGGCATTTCATGTTCATGACTTCGGGTGGCTATAAGCACGTGTTCGGCGAGCAGCACCAGTCGAACGCCTATATGGTGCGGCTCAAGAACCACGAGACCTCCAATGTGGAGTCGCGCAGCGCCAAGCTCATGAAGCTGGACGGCGTGAAAGGCATCGTGCAGAACACGACCTCAAAGAAACAGCATGCTCGGCGCGCTGAAGTCAGTGGAATAGCAGCGGAATAACAAATGGGATCGGCTTTGAAGCCGATCCCATTTGTTATTCGCTCACTGCTTTCTGAGCCTTCTGCGCTTTCTGCTCCTTTTGGCAATCAGAGCACAGTCCGAAGACCTCCAAGGTGTGGGATTCAACGGTGAAGCCGTGGCCGTCGGCCACTTTGCGCAGCCAAGCCTCGCTGGGCGGGTCGATTTCCACGGTTTTGCCGCACCGCCTGCACACCAAGTGGTGGTGATGTCCGTCGTCGCCGCATAGGCGGAACAGCTGCTGGCCGTCCAGGCGGATCGTGTCGGCGGCACCGGCATCGGCCAAGGCGTTGAGCTGGCGGTATACGGTGGCCAAGCCGATTTTCGAGCCTTCGTCCTCCAGCCTGCGGTGCAGGTCCTGAGCGGAGATGAACTCCTCGCAGTCGGCCAAGGCGGCGCGAATCGCGTCCTTCTGCTTGGTCTGGCGTTCGATATGTTCAACCATCGGTAAGGTCACGCCTTCTTTTTCAGGTCGTCCCAGCAGCCGGTGGCCTCAAGGTCAGCGACCGTCTTGGCCGGGTCGCCGGTGAGCACGGTGATGTGGCCCATCTTGCGGTCGTGGCGCACTTCGGCCTTGCCGTAGTCGTGCACATTCCACTCCGGGTGGGTGGCGATCAGCGCGCGCGTCGGTTCCACATGCTGGCCAAGTACGTTGACCATCACGGCCGGCGAGAGCAGCTTGGGCTTGGGCAGAGGCCAGCCGGCGATGCCGCGGATGTGGGCGTCGAACTGGTCCATCGAGCAGGCCTCGATGGTGTAGTGGCCGGAGTTGTGCGGGCGCGGGGCGAGCTCGTTGACGATGACCTGATCGTCCTTGGTGATGAACAGTTCGAAAATAAGCTGCTGGAAATGGATAATGTACTGACCGCGCCGCACATTGGCGCTGCAACGAAAGAGCGCGAGCCACATGTTCGGACACCTCGGCGGGGGCGATGGTCATATGCAGGATGTTGTTGCGGTGCTCGTTACGCACAATCGGGAAGGTGACGAAGTCCTTGCCGTTGCCGGAGACCAGAATCGAAGCCTCGAATGCGAAGTCGACGAAGCCTTCCAGGATGCTCGGCGGGAAGCCACCACCACGGTCGGAGCGGGAGCGGATCTTCTCCAAGTCGGCGTCGGAACGCAGCACGAGCTGACCGTGGCCGTCGTAGCCGCCGGACACGGTCTTCAGCACGGCCGGATAATGAATATCACCCAATGCGGCGTCAAGCTCATCGAAGTTGTTGACAGCGCGCCACGGTGCGGTGGCAGTGCCGTGGTCGTTGATGAACTGCTTCTCGCGCACGCGGTGCTGGGTCACGCGCAGCAAGTCGGTGCCCTGCGGGGTGGCGGTGATGCCGCGCACCTCGTCGATGGCGCCGGCGTCCACGTTCTCGAACTCGTAGGTGAGCACGTCGGACTGCACGGCCAGATCATGGATGGCGGTTTTGTCATCGTACTCGGCGGTGATCTGGAAGTCGGCCACCTGACCGGTCGGGCAGTTCGGCGTTGGGTCAAGCACGCCGACGCGGAAGCCCATGTAGCGGGCGGACAGAGCCATCATGCGGCCGAGCTGGCCGCCGCCGATGATGCCGATGGTCGAGCCCGGCATCAGCATGGAGACGCGGCCGCCCGTTTCTTCAGACAAGCTGGGCATTGGATTCGGCCACCTTTTCCTTCAGTTCGTTACGGTAATCCTCAAGCTTGTCGGCCAGTTCGGGCTCGAAGGCGGAGAGCATCTGCACGGCGAGCAGGCCGGCGTTGGTGGCACCGGAGTTGCCGACGGCGGTGGTGGCCACCGGAATGCCGCCCGGCATCTGCACGATGGACAGCAGCGAATCCCAGCCGGACAGGGCGTGGGAGCGCACGGGCACGCCGATCACGGGCAGTGTGGTCTGCGCGGCGATCATGCCCGGCAGGTGGGCGGCACCGCCGGCACCGGCGATAATGACCTTCAGGCCATTGGCGCGGGCGTTGTGCGCGAACTCGGCCATGAGCTCGGGCGTGCGGTGCGCGGAGATGACCTGCTTGTGGTAGGCGACGCCGAACTGGTCGAGAATATCGCAGGCGCGCTTCATGGTCTCCCAGTCGCTGGCCGATCCCATGACCACTGCGACTTCGGGCTTGGATTCATTTGCCATTATCATTTACTCCCTAGTTATTGAGAATAAGGCCCACTGTACTCCTGATAGCGGAGTTAAGCCACGCAGCGAATCGTTCTCAATACATAATTCTGTGAGGCTTACAGCTCAATAACGATCTTGCCGAACATGTCGCCGGCGATCATTCTGGCGAACGCCTCGGGGGCGGCGTCCAACCCGCTGACCACGGAATCGATCACCGGATGCAGGTCGGCGTGCTCCACGAAGCGCAGCAATCGTGCGAAATCCTCGCGCGAACCCATGGTGCAGCCCTGCACGCGAATGTCCTGGAAGAACAGTCGCGTGAGCTCCGCACCGGGCTGGTCACCGGTGGTGGCGCCGCAGATGGCGATGGTGCCGCCGGGACGCACCGACCGCACCGAATGGCCCCATGTGGCCGCCCCCACGGACTCGATCACCGCATCGACCTTGCGCGGCAACCGCGCACCGGTCTCCAGCGCGGCGTTCGCGCCAAGTTTCAGCGCTTTGGCGCGCTTGTCCGCGTCGCGCGAGGTGACGAACACCTCCAGACCGGCGGCATGGGCGAGCTGGATGGCCGCAGTGGACACGCCGCCGCCCGCGCCCTGAATGAGCACGGAGTCGCCCGGCTTGATGCCGGCGGCATCGAACAACAGCGAGTAGGCGGTCAGCCAGCTGGTGCCGAGTGCGGCCGCCTCAGCCGTGGTGAGGCTTGCGGGCTTGGCGAACACGTTGGCGGACGGCACGGAAGTCTTCTCGGCCATCGTGCCGGGGTATTTCTCGGAGAGGATCGTGCGGCGCTCGCCCGGGGCCACGCCCGCGCCATCGGTGCCGACGAACGTGTACAGCACCACTTCGCTGCCGGCCTTGAGCCCATGCTTGCCGGGGATGTCCTCGTCCAGAATGCCCACGGCATCGGTGCCCAGGATCATCGGTGTCTGTTCGGCGGCGAGACCCACACCCTGTAGCGACCAGACGTCGTGATGGTTTACGGTCACCGCGCGCACCGAAACGGTCGACCAGAACGGGCGGGCCTGGGGTTCGGGCTGCTCGCCCACTGCCAACGCGGCAAGCGGATCGGCATGGTTGACGGTGGATGCGTATACGGCCTTCATTGCGCGCTCCTTGGTATCAAAAGGAATTACCGCATTCATTGTCCCACATCGCGCAGCGAACGAATCACCCATTTACGGAGATGTTGGGGGCATTGCTTCGTCATGTGGACCTCGGACAATGCCGGGCGTTAGCATTCAACTTCGGAAAGACTAGCGAAGGGAGATTCGAGGGTATGCGCAGCGCGTCAGGAAACGGATTTGATTCAAGCGATTCCTTCGCCGTCTCCGGCGCTGCCGAGAGGACCGCACGCCTTCACGACATACCCCCGAGCATTACCCCTTCCCATGGCGACGACTCCCATCTGCTGAGCCGCATTGCCAGCCCGGCCGATGTCAAGGCCCTTGCCCCCAACGAGCTCGCCGAACTCTGCCGTGAGATTCGCACCACGCTGCTGGCATATGGCCACCAACACGGCGGTCATATCGGCTCCAATCTGGGCATGGTGGAGGCCACGGTGGCCCTGCACCGCGTATTCGATTCGCCGCGTGACCGCATCGTGTTCGATGTATCCCACCAAAGCTACGTGCATAAAATGCTCACGGGCCGCGCCGCCGCCTATCTGGACCCGGACCGTTTCAGCGAGGTGACCGGCTTCACCAATCCGGACGAAAGCAAACACGACCAGTTCGTGCTCGGTCACACCGGTACCTCGATTTCATTGGCTTGCGGTTTGGCGAAAACCCGCGATATGGAAGGCCCGAACAGCGGCATCGGCAATGTGATCGCCGTGATCGGCGATGGTTCGCTGAGTTCGGGCGTGGCGTTTGAAGGACTGAACAACGCGGCTGAGCAGGGCGGCAATCTCATCATTGTGTTCAACGACAATGAGATGTCGATTGCCGGCGATTTCGGTGGCATGTACGGTCCGCTCGCCCGCCTGCGCGCGTCCGGTGGCACCGCCCAGCCGAATCTGTTCAACGCGTTTGGCTTGGATTATCGGTATGTGGAGGCCGGCAACGATGTTTCCGCGCTGGTCGCAGCTTTCGAGGAAGTGCGCGATATCGATCATCCGGTGGTGGTCCATATTCATACGCTGAAGGGCGCAGGATATGACGGTGAGGAGACTCACGCAGATCGGCAAACCGCCTCGGCCTCACCGGTTTCGTTCGACTCCCCCACCGGCGTGCATCCCACCGATAACGTGAACCACAGCGAGCCGTGGCATTCGGATCACTGCAACCTGTCCGATCATGAACCGCATGAGGGCCAGTGCGAGGCCTCGCATTGGCAGAATCCGGATGCCGCAATCGGCAAGCCGGACGATCCGCGCAAGCATTACGGCAAAA